>Ga0306908_1000354_pt1 | contig 17667 bp, 19 predicted proteins | sample AntRauTorcE11899_FD_190430 | JGI IMG/M metagenome (GOLD analysis project Ga0306908, IMG submission 190430) | Saline lake microbial communities from Rauer Islands, Antarctica - Metagenome Torckler E11 #899 (v2) (version 2) | ecosystem: Environmental > Aquatic > Non-marine Saline and Alkaline >... | reverse complement strand
TTACAACCCAACTGTTGATTATGACGCCGACACCCACTCTGAAATCCAACAATCAGCACAGGCAATAATTGCTGAGTTCAAACTTCTTGAAAGTGCATTGAACGACCTGTTAGTATATCGTGAGAAAGTAGAGCTGCACCTGCGCAAGCGTTACGGCGTTAAGTTTACCCAAAGTCCATCGGACAACATTGAACAGAAGATGAAGCGCAAGCGTGTGCCACAGAAGATGCGCGTTGAACACGGCATCCTGGATGTTCTGATTGGCGAACTGTATGTTAAAGCGCACACTGCATAATCAAACTCACACGGTAGAGTCATAAGGCGCTACAAAACATATGACACACCTGAATCACAACACTGTTAAACTCATCAACACCTATCTTGCATTGGTGCCTGACTGCTATAAGTTGGGTGAACGGCGATTGGTGTTTGATAGAGTAAACCTAATGACTGAATCCAACCTACAGCGATTCCTGGAGAAGAAGATTGATGGCTGCAAAGTTCCTTGTAATACTGTGCGTGAGTCTGATCGGCGGATGTCAGAGCATAGCAGCATATTATGACAGTCAGGATCCGTGTCAACGCACAGACTACCCAGTCTGGTGCGGCAGTGCTGACTCTAACACTGTTATCGTAAATGGAACAACCTACAACATAAGGAAAGTAAAATGAAGGCAATACTATTAGCAAGTGCGTTAACCCTAACAACATTGACAGTCAATGCTGGACCATTGGTTAAAGACAGCAAAGAGTTCTGTCAGAGTATGGCAGAGGGAGCGATGCAAATGATTGTTCCCCGAGCGATGGGAGCAACCAAACAATCAATGTTGGATAGTATGGACAAAGACCCCAAGGTAGTCAGTCTTAGACAGACATTGTCCGGACAAGAGTTAGCAGAGTTAGAAGCCAAGATTGACTCTTATGCTCAGGTGGTTGAATTAGTATATGAGTTCCCCCACCTGGACGCAAGTGCTACGGGCAACAAAGTTTACCAGTATTGCATTGACTAACAACATAAGGAAAGTAAAATGAAGGCAATACTCTGACGCTAGCTTTACAGTCACTTTGTCAACTACTATTTTACCATTCTGCTAAATACTTTTGTCCAGCATATTAAGAACAAAAAAAGATGGTGCGCCTTTGTCTGACATCACGCACCTATTTTTTAGGGCTCCGCAGGTTTCTATGGAGTCCTTTTTTTATGGCTGAACAAAATGGTTCGTTTTGACGGCGTTATCCCCTGGTTTTTGAACTTATAGATTAAGTAATACTATAAGGAGACTAACAATGTCAAAGTATGAAAAACTAAATGAACCAGTGTTTGTGAACCAAATCAGCCACCAGAAAGGCCGTGGTGACATAGACATTATAGAAGTGCAGCTCACCGGCATCAAAACCCGAACGGAATACAAGACCTGGATTGACCCCAAGTTTGCCAACTACTCCCACTGGGAACTGTTGATAGAAGCAGCACAAGAAAAAGGTGTTGTGGTCAGCAACCTCAAACTCAAAGACCCCGCCAAGAACCTAATCAATGCAGACAGCAGACCACGCATTGAATACGTTGTAACACGAATTGAATTAGCTGAAATACTTTCGGACTTTTGGGAAACACAGAAAGAGTTCGTGAGCAAGTTTGGCACCTTCTGAAAAGCATTTATGCTAAATAACAGTAACAAGAGATTAATAGATTATGAGATACAAATACAGCCTAAAGAACCCAAATCCGAAAACCACTCAGACTCGACGCAAGCGTCCTGAAAAGTGGGTCACCGGATCTGATCCATTCAGACGTGAGAAGTATTACGCCTACATCAAGCACCGTGCTCAGGCCAAGCATCGCAAGGAAGACTATGAGCTTACTTGGGATGACTGGGAAGCACACTGGAGTGATGAACTGTTTCTACTGCGTGGACGCAAGCGTGATGATATGTGCATCACCCGTGTTAACAAAACTCAACCGTGGTCAGCATCAAACGTTGTTGTGGTCTCACGCTTGGAACAACTTAGGTCGTGCGCTAAAACAATGTTGGAGAAGAAGAATAAATGATTGATTTTGATCCATACGCCGAGCTTATCAAGACACAAGAAAGAGTGACTATGCTAGAAGACTTGGTGGATCAATTGATCTCAACCAACAATGAACAGGCTAGACTATTACAAGAGATAGCCAAGAGTCACGAAGGACTGTCACGTCTTGTTCTTCAGAATGACACACGCATCAACAACCTTGCGTGTGGTCAGGACCAAGACACGTGAAGTTAAGTCTACCACAACAAACAGTGGCAGATGATCCTGCACGTTTCAAAGTTGTTGTGGCGGGCAGAAGATTCGGCAAGACGTTTCTAAGTATGCGTGAACTTTGTTATAGAGCACGCATACCCGACCAAGAAATATTCTACATCACCACAAGCTATCGTGCTGCTAAGATGATACTGTGGAAGCCACTCAAGAAGAAGCTGCTGGCACTGCGTTGGGTCAAGAAGATCAACGAAAGTGAACTGTCAATACTTCTGAAGAATGGGTCTACTATATCACTCAAAGGGTCAGAGGATCCTGACAAACTGCGTGGTCCTAGTCTATCCTATTGTGTGATTGACGAAGCAGCTGAATGCAAGTTGGAGACACTGTGGGGTGAAATCATACGTCCAGCACTTGCAGATCAACAGGGTGGTGCACTGTTTATAGGAACACCCAAGGGCAAGGGCAATCACTTTTATGACTTGTATGTAAAAGCCAAGAAGGCCAAGAACTGGGCAGCATATCAGTTCACCACACTTGATGGGGGCTTTGTTAGTGATGAAGAAGTAGCAGCCGCACGTGAAGATATGAGCGAGCTACAGTTCCGCCAAGAGTTCCTAGCCACATTTGAGACTTATGAAAATAGAGTTGCGTGGGGCTTTGATAGAGATAGGCACGTTATAGACGTGCCCAAGGATGTTAATACCTCTATTATTCACGTTGGTATGGACTTCAACGTTAGTCCAGCCACCGCAGCCATTATGGTCAAGCATACCATAGAAGGACTTGAATGTATGGTGCAGATTGATGAGATCAACGTCTACTCATCAAACACTGATGAAATGGTCTCTGAACTTAAAGATCGCTATCCACGAAGCAAAACGTTTGTATACCCAGACCCATCAGGCAAAAGCAGACACACCGCTGCCAATGGCAATACTGATCACAAGATACTTGAGAACGCGGGCTTTATTGTTAAAGCACCCAAGAAACACGATGCTGTCAAGGATAGAATCAACGCTATCAACGCACAGTTCAAAAATGCTAATGATACAGTCAGGCTGTATATAGTAAATACGTGCAAACACACTATCAACAGTTTGGACAAGTATACATTTAAGGAAGGAACACAGATTCCCGACAAGGATTCAGGATTCGACCACATGTTTGATGCAATTAGCTACTGCATCGCATATCTGTTTCCGATTAAGAAGAAAGTAGAGCATAAAGCACCTCAGCGCTGGGGTCATGCAATCGCATAAGGATTATTCATGAATATAACACAACAGATTTCTACGGAAGTAGCCAAGCTATTAAGTGGAAACTCTACCTACAACTCATACGACTCACGTTGGAGATACATGCTGGAAAGCTACATTGGTGGAATGGAGTATCGCGAGGGCGGACATCTAACACGCTACCAATTAGAAACAGATGCGGAATACGGTGCGCGTCTGCGGGCAACACCACTAGAAAACCACTGTGCGTCAATAGTAAACACCTATAACTCATTCCTGTTTCGTGAACAACCCATACGTGAGTTTGAAAGTCTTGAAGGAATGCCAGAACTATACTCATTCTTAGAAGACGTGGACTTTGAAGGACGCAACATTGACCAATTTATGAAGGACGTTCACACCTGGGCAAGTGTGTTCGGTCACTGCTGGATGATGTTGGTAAAGCCCAACGTGGGTTCGGCCACAAGAGCAGAAGATCAAGCCCAGGGCATTCGTCCATATGCTAGTCTACTCACACCACAAGTTGTATTGGATTGGGAATACACTCGCAAGCCCAATGGTGAATACAAACTCTATTACTTCAAATACATCGAAGATATAAATGGTGACGTAACTACAATCCGTGAATGGTGGGATGAAGCTGTTAAGACTACAATCATCAACACGTCAAAAGACAATATTGAACATCAATACGTTGAACCAAACGGCCTGGGATCGATTCCGGCGGTGTGTGCGTATAACAAGCGTTCATCATATCGTGGCATTGGTGTTAGTGACATTACTGACATTGCTGACTATCAGCGTCTGATCTACAACTACTTGAGTGAGTGGGAACAGTTGGTTAGACTCAGTGTTCACCCAAGTCTAGTTAAGACACCAGACACCAACGCTGGCATTGGCGCAGGTTCAATGATTGAAGTTCCAAATGACACTGACGGATCGCTCAAGCCATACTACCTAGAATATAGCGGCGCCAGTGTTGATGCTATTCAGAGTGGTATTGAACACGCTGTTTCAGCAATTGACAAGATGGCCAATACTGGTGCTGTTCGCGCAACTGAAAGCAAGAAGATTAGTGGCGTGGCAATGGAAACTGAGTTTGAACTGTTGAACGCACGTCTAAGTGAAAAAGCAGACAACCTTGAACTTGCTGAAGAGCAGCTTTGGAAGTTGTGGTGTGTGTATATGGAGCGTGAATGGGAAGGCGTTATTGACTACCCAGGCAGCTTCAACATTCGCGATACGGCTCACGAGATTGAGCAATTGCGTGTGGCATATGAAGCAGCAGAACCTGGCAGTGTAGCAGCACGCGGCGTCCAAAAGAGAGTTACGGAATGGCTGGACTTTGAGCAAGAAGAACTTGCGGAGCTTACAAAAGAAGTCACTCCACACATTATGCAAAGTCTAACGGGTGAGCTTAGAGCAGTTACAACTCAGTCACAGCACCAAGAGTTGATCTCTATGGGCTGGACTGAATACACACAAGGAATGAACAATGAGTAAACTAGGAGGCTATTATGGCTTATAAAAAGAAAGGCAACGGCAAGAAAAAGAAGTAAGTTAACCTATTATAGTATTTTGCTATGATTATACTAAATAACAGTAGCAGCAGACAGTAGGTTCTGTCTGCTGACACTAATTACAAACAAACCGTTAAGAGCGGGCGAGGATTACAATGGCCGAAGAACAAAACATTGGCGAAGCAGCAGCAACTGACGCAGCTGATCAAAAATCAAGTCAGGCACAAGAAGAAGCAACAAAGACATATACCCAAGAAGAAGTAGACAACATGATGGCTCGAATGAAGGGCAGCATGGAGAAGAAACTTCTAAAGCCTTATGAAGGATTGGGTGATCCAGAAGAACTGCGTGATCTGAAAACCAAAGCGGAACAACAGCGTGAGGAACAACAGCTCAAGCGTGGTGAGTTTGAAAAAACACTTCAGGAGAAAATGTCAGTAAAGGATTCAGAAATCCAGAAGCGAGACGCAATCATCAAAGAGTATAAGGTTAACACCCCACTACTTGATGCAGCAGCACGTTATAAAAGTGTGAACCCAGAACAAGTCAAGAGCTTGCTGGCAAGCAATGTGCAGTTGGGTGATGATGGCGAAGTTGTGGTTACTGATGGCAAGGGCGGCGTTCGTTATAATGACAGCGGCAACCCAGTAGGTGTAGACGACCTAGTGCGAGAATTCTTAGATTCGAATCCGCATTTCGTTCAACCGACAGCATCAACAACCCACACTAAGAGCAACTATTATGCTCCCGGTGGTAAACTTGATATCTCAAAACTAGACATGAAGAATCCTGCGGATAGACAAAAGTATGCCGAAGCCAAGAAGGCTGGCAACATTTAATACGCCAATATCTTAAGGAGATTACACCATGGCTAACAACACAACCCTTAACAGTGAACTGTTTACTAACCTGCTTGCAGAAGCACAGTTTGCTGCATACGAGAACTCAGTAGCTCGTCAAATCGTAACAGCTTTTGATTACCCAGCTAACCAAGGCAAGACTCTTCAGGTTCCTGTTTACTCAGCAGTATCAGCAGTAGACCTATCTGAAGGTGTTGCTCCAAGCGCAGCTGACACCAACACAAACTCAGCAGAAATCACTCTTGGTGAAATCGGCACATACTTCCAGATCACTGACTTCCTACGTGATTCTGCACAGCGTGACGTTATCTCTGAGCTAGGCATGAACGCTGGTATGGCCATTGCTGAAAAGATGGACCAAGGCGTTTGGGATCTGTTCAATTCATTCACACAGAGTGTGGGCGTTGAGGACTCAGCAGTAACAGTTGACAACATCTTTGAAGCAGTAGCAACCCTACGCAGCAACAAGATCACTGGTCCTTTCTACTGTGTAGTTGACCCACGTCAAGCACTTAGCTTGAAGAAAGAACTAGCAACTGTTGGTGGCGCTAACTTGACCGCAAGTGAAATTGGTAGCGACATCCTACGTGGCTACTACATTGGTTCAATAGCTGGATGCCAGATCTTTGAATCTGCACTAGTTAAGTCAGACCTTAACACTGACGCTGATGGCGACGTTAACGCAGTAGGCGCAGTATTCAGTCCTAAGGCAATCGGTCACGCAATCCGTGGCGGTGTTGTAATGGAAGATGAGCGTAAAGCAGCAGCGCGTGCTACTGACATCATGGTAAGTGCCGTGGTAGGTCAGACTATTCTACAAGACAGCTTCGGTGTTAAAATCATCGGTTCAGTATAAGGAGTAGATGATGTCTTTTATTATTGAGAACAACAATGTAATCAGCTTTGCTGTATTTGATGACGTGTTAAAGCGTGATCAGAGAATCTTTGACAATAATGAAGGCATCACTGACGAGTTAGTTGAAGAGCATCTTATACAAGCTACGGCGGACGTGCTCACAAGGTTTCGTGCGTATAGTTGGTGGACAGACTATTATCTGCAACGCCGTGACACAAACGGCAATCCCATCAACACGTTAGCTGATATCCCAAGTTTAGATGTCAATCGCATTGTAAGCAGGCAGGAACTGTTCACAGAACTTGCTGTTTACACTGCACTCGCTGAATATACGCTGCCTATGATAGCGGACTTTGGCGCAGAAGACAGCGACGAACGGAATAAGATGGATTACTATTCAAACAAAGCAGATCGTCTGTTTGGGCATTTAATTAGTTTGGGTGACTGGTATGACTTTGATGATGATGGCACTGTTGCATCGTCTGAAAAAGAGCCTGGACACTACAACTTAAAAAGGATTAGATAATGAGAGATGAAATCATTGAAAAAATACGTTTGTCGGGCTTAGGCTCTCTGGGCGTGAGCAATGAACTGCCATTTGATGACAATGGCCAGGCTCTCTTTATTAAGAACGCCAAACAAGTTTACGTTGACAATCCACAGACAAGTCAGGAGCCATTGTTTCAGACTTTGAATGGGGGCTGCAACGTAAACAACTCCACAACAACTGTCAGTGTGTTCTTTGCTATTGATGCGAAGAACAAACCCGCTGATTATGAAACGAATATTGCCAAGCTACAGAGTGTCAAAGACAGTGTGACATTTGAAGGCAGCACAAGCAGACTGGTGTTTACCAGCACTGAATATGCAGGTGATTTGTTGATCAGTGAAATAGAATATGAATTTACCAGGATAACATAAGGAAACCAATCATGGCTTACATTTACCCAGCACCAGGTAACGCAATATCACAGGTAACCCTCAACCTAAAGTTGACAGGTGACTCCAATGGTCTTGACGTTCCTGCTCTGCGAGACGTAACACTAAACGCATCTAACGATGTATTCACTTGGACATCACTTGATAGTGCTTCTAAGCAACAGGTTGCTACTACAGCTACCAACAGCTTGAGTATGAACATTGTGTTGGACCAGCTAACATTCTTTGGTGACAGCGCAGCTACATCTGAAGACGCACAAACTGCGGGCATCTTTGGCCTTTCAAACGACAAGAATCTTGTTGATTTTGAACTGTTCATGGGTGACGAAAGTGACGGCAGCACAGGCAAAACTATAAGTGGCAAAGGCTACATTACTGGTCTTGCACCAACTGTGTCAGCGGACAGCCCAGTCTGGGTATCACCAATCACAATCACCGTAACAGGCGACTATACTGTAGTTTAATGTTGTGAAAACAAGTGAAAAAGTAGGGGGCTAGTTCCCCTACTTTTGTGTTTGCTAAATACAAAGTAGAGGTTAATAGATGAAAGATATAATTGAGAACAAGAGTGAAAAAGAGATACTGGAAAGTATCATAGCAGAAACTGCAAAAGCAAACAACGAAATTGCTTGCGCACAAACAGATATTAAGAAAGCCAAGAACAGATTGAACTTTTTAATCGTTTTGGCCAACAACTTGATCAACAGAAACGGAGATAAACAGAAATGAAACTACAACAACTCGCATCAAAGCCTACCCTTACCAAAATTGTAATTGACGACGAAGACATCGTAAAAGAATACGGTGAAGAACTTGAGTTCTACATCTATGATCGCCAGCCAATGTCAGTGTTTATGAAGCTGGCCAGCATGGATCAGAACGAAAACTCACTTGAAGATCTTGCTCACATCGTCGAAGATATGATTATGGATGAACAGGGTAAGAAAATCATCAACAAAGACGTTAGTTTGCCAATTGATGTGATGGTAAAAGTGATTGAGAAGACGGTGAATCGCTTGGGAAACACCAAGACCCCGACTTCAGTAGAGTAACACCTATGATGAACGCGTGGTTGACACTGGATTTTGTCGCCACGCGCTATGGCAAATTGCCAAGTGAGGTGTTAAAGTCGGGGGACACTGCTGACGTTCAGTGTGCAGAATTAGCTGTTCAATATGAGAACTTCAAGCGCAACGAAGAGAAGGACGGGAAAACTGCTCATAATCACTCACAAGAAGACCTACTAAATATGGTAAAGAAAGTGAAGGAAAAGAAAAATGAGACTGCGTCAGAAAACTAATAGAATTGCACCAACACTCACCCGCAAACAGCGCAAGCTGAATCGTGTGCCCAACGAAGCTCACGACTATTTCAAAAGCATTACACCAGTTGACACTGGTAACGCACGACGCAGAACACGGCTACAAGGCGAAACAATCAAAGCAAACTACCCTTATGCCACACCGCTAGACAACGGATACAGTAAGCAAGCGCCAAACGGAATGAGCGAGCCAACAATTGACTTCATCCAAGACTTGGTTAAACGGATACTAGGAAAATAAGATGGCCACAACTAGAGATAGATATCTATTAGACGTTGACACGCGTGGGGCAACAAGAGGCATCAACGGAGTCAAAGCTGCCCTAGGTGGCCTGGCAGGTATTATTGCCGTTAGCGAACTTGCACAGCTGGGTAGAAGTATTGTGGGCGTGGGGCTCGAGTTTGAAAAGTTTGAAACCATCCTTACTACACTAACTGGCAGCCAGCAAGCAGCACGTCGAGAACTAGAAAGACTTCAGGTATTGAGCAAACAGCTACCACAAGACGTAGCTGACATCAACAGCGCGTTTGTAATACTTGAAAGAAACGGTCTCAGCACCACAACTGAAAGCCTAGAAGCTCTATCAAACGTTGCCACAGCTAACGGACGCTCGCTAGAACAGGTGGCTGAAGCAACTGCTGACGCATTGACTGGCGAATTTGAACGTCTAAAAGAGTTTGGTGTGCGTGTCACACGAGAGGGCGAACAATTAAGTGTTAACCTTGGCAACTCATTCTTGGGATCAGTAGCTAACGGGCGTGAACTTATTGACTTACTGGTTGAATTGGGTAACACTGAGTATGGCGGCGCTGCAGAAGCCAACGCACAAACACTTGATCAAAGTTTAAGCAACCTACGTGGCGCTGCTAGCATTGCATCAAGTGAATTTACACAGGGTCTACGCCCAGCACTCAAAGAAGTAGCAGATGAAATAACCAATGTGCTCGAACAGAACGACCAACTAGCAAAAGAACTTGGTGCTGACCTAGGTGACGCAATCAAAGCAAGTGCTGAAGCAATCAAGTTCCTAGTGGCCAACTTAGACCTAGTTAAGGCTGCCGCAAGTGCTCTGATCACAGTTAAACTTGTTGAATTGTTTGCCGGTATTAAACGCAGCATCGGCGGAGCCATCAATCAACTCATTGAATTCAACGTAGAAGCCAACGGCGCTGCCAGAGGGCTTGCACGATTTGGTGTAGCTGGTCGAGTATTGGCAGGATTAGGCGCATTGTTTGGCAAGCTGTTGACGTTCATTAATCCAGTTACCGCAGCAATTGCTACCGCCGCTGGACTTTTAGTTTACTTCAAAGACACCACTGTCACTTTGGGTGAGACAACTTCTAGTGTGGGCGAAATCTTACTTGCATTGGTCAGCAAAGCAAAAACGTTGGCCACAGTGGTAGGCACAACTGTTGTAACTGCATTTCAAAACTTTATTGACTTGATAGCAGGCATCCTAGAACCATTTAGACTATCATTTACTGGTGCGCTCACTGTGATTAGAGAGTTTGTAAACACAGGCATTGGACGTCTTGTTGGCTTCTTCGATTACATCGTTCGAGCGGTGACTGCGGTGCCACGCTTGTTTGCCCAAGGTTTCTCCGCAGCAGGTGTGGGCATTCAGACATTTGTTGATCAATCATCAACAAGGCTGCAAGAACTGTGGGACTTCATTAAAACACTCGGTGACGACCCAATTGAAGGTGAGTTCCAGGGATTGTTCTTTACTATTGCCGATCAAGTAAACAAGATCAAAGGCATTGAACCAGTCGACTGGGATGAAATAATGGCACGTGACTTCTTAGGTGAAGCTGGCGACGCTATTAAAGGCACAATTGAACAGATTGTCATCAATCACCGTGCTGCCAAAGACGCACTTAACCAGAACAAAGAAGCACAAGACGATGTTAACGAATCATCAGAAGACAACAACAAGCTAACTGACGAACAGATTGCCAAGCAAGAGCGTCTACTTGCTCTCAAACGTTCACAACAGCGCACAGATGAAATCATCAGAGACATCAACCAGCGCACAGCAGACGCTATTCAAGACAAGCAGCTTGAAGGACTGCGTGGCATAACACGTGAACTCAAAGAAATTGAAGTGCGTGAACTACGTGCTGCCAGAGCATCAAAGCAGCGCCTAAAGGATCAGCTAGAGCCTGGACAAAACGATGCTATTCTGCAGGGACAGCTACAGCAAATTGACAAAGCCACAAGAGCAGCAATTAAAGCCCAGCAGGAAGCAACACAAGCAGCGTATGAGCAGTCAAGGCAGTTCAGCACTGGCTGGGAACGTGCATTTGATGAATACCAAGACAACGCTACTAACGCAGCACAAACAGCAGAACGTTTATTTCAACAGACCACGCAGTCAATGGAAGATTCAATTGTCAACTTTGCCAAGACTGGTAAGTTTGAGTTCCGTGATTTTATTGACACCATACTTGAAGAACTGTTGAGAAGTCAGATACGTCAATTGCTTGCTTCAACATTTGGAGCACTTGGCAGTGGTGGCGGTGGCGGAAGCAGCGCCTTAGACACATTTGCTGGCTTCTTTGCTAACGGTGGCACAATTCCAAGTGGTCAGTTTGGTGTTGTTGGTGAGAAGGGTCCTGAACTTGTAAGTGGTCCCGCTCAGGTTACACCAGGCGCTGGCAGCTCAAACGTTACATACAACATAAACGCAGTTGATGCAGCCAGCTTCAAGCAAATGGTAGCACGTGACCCTGAATTTATATACGCCGTAACAGAACGTGGTAAGCGCAGCCTGCCGCAGACAAGGAGATAAACAGATGTCGTTTCAATATGTATTTGACAACGCAACACAGATCAGCATAAGCAAGCGCAAGAACATTGCGCAAACCATTAGCAGAGGCGGTGTGGTAAAAGCAACTAGCCTTGGTGCGGCTAATTATGAATTCATAGTTAGTCTTCCAGACGGTCCCAAGTGGAGTGATAACAGACGCTTAATTGAATTAGTTGACTCATTGGATCGCACCACTGTAGACACCGTCCAAATTAGTAATCCGGGTATGTCTTACATAGCGGAGTATCAAGGTGACTTAACCAACGTAACCGGCGTCACAGTAAGCTACACTAGCGGTAATACAGTAACCATAACTGGGGGAGCAACACTTGGTTCGGGCTTTCGCTTTAGAGCAGGTGACTACATTCAGTTAGGAAGTGCAAGTGTTTACACTGTGGTAGAAGATGTAGCGTTCAACGTAGACACAATTACTGTTCATCGTCCCATTCGCGAAGCTGTCGGCGGATACACTCTTAAAGTGGGCACTGATGTTAGCTGGGACATTATCTGCGTGAGTATGCCAACTTGGACCATCTTCGGTTACAATCAAGTAAGCTGGAGTGGTGAGTTTGTGTTTGCGGAGGCACTATAATGGCGTTGGATCTATCAAGTTATACAAGTATACAATCAAACCTCTTTGTTAAGATGGACGTGCCAGGTTATCAGGTATTAACATTCACAGATTATCACAAAGACTACACTATAGGTTCGGACACTTATCAAAGCCTTGGCGAACTATTAAACATTACAACAACAACAGACGAACTGCGAGCAACCCCAAAAGAAGTAGGTATATCAATCAGCGGTGTGCCATCCAGCAACGTTTCTGAGATACTTGACAACCGTATTAAAGGAAGTAGCGTAACTGTCAAGCGTGGATTGTTTGATGTAACTACCGGCGAACTAATTGTCATGTCAGGCAACCCTGCACCCAAGTTTGAAGGCATCGTAAGTAACTTTGACATTGCAAACGATTTAGATATGGGCAGTGACACTGGCAGCATTACAATCACTCTGAACATAACCAACATTGTGGAATTGTTAAATAACAAAGTTAGCGGGCGCAGGACTAACCCAATAGACTTCCCAGCACAAGAGTTGATGAGTCGTGTTGGTGCACTAGCAAAATCAAACTTTAACTTCGGAGCACCTAAATGAGTTTTTTAAGTGGCGTAGCCGACTTGGGCAAAACTGCACTTCAATATGCGGGTGGAGACAGCTTTGGTGGCAGTCTAATTAGAACTATTGGCCTTGGGTATGCCGTAAGTCGACTTAGTTCAAACACAATCAAATCAAACAACAGTGGCACAAAGAACATTGACCAAGGTGTGCGACTACAGATTGAACCAGATGCGCAGACTAAAGTTCCTGTGTTGTATGGACAAGCATACTTTAGTGGTAACATATTCGATGCGCGAATGAGTGCAGACAATAAGACCATGTGGTATGCTCTGGCACTATCTGAAAGAACCGGTGTTAAACTAAGTGACGGCACGGCATCAACCTACGTATTCAATAACGTATATCGCAATGGACAACGCATTGTGTTTCGCGCAGATGGTATTACTTCAAGCTATGCCGTAGACACTAATGGCACCATTGATCAAAGCATCGACGGACTGTTTGAAGTATATCTATATGCAGGTGATTCAACGCTTGGACAAGTTCCACAAAGTTATACTGGCACAGTGCCCGACGCTTACACTATATTTCCTGAATGGACAGCACTAACACACCCAGCCGACGACTTAATATTTGCCATAATCAAAGTCAACTATAGTCGTGACAAGAACGTTACGGGATTGGGCAACATACTATTTCAAGTAGAAAACAGTATGAACTTGCCCGGTGATGTTGTTGAGGACTACTTGACCTCAACAGTTTACGGGTTGGGTATTGGCGCAGCCGACCTTGACACAACTACACTTGATGATCTGAACACCTACAGCGCAAACTCTGTGGCATACAATGACGAAGGAACAGGTGCGCAAACACTACCTAATCGTTACCAGATAAATGGTTTGGTTGACACTGACGAAAACGTATTAGAAAACGCTGAGAACCTATGTAGTGCCGCCGCAACTTGGTTGACATACGACACACAAGCAGGCGTTTGGGGCGTGGTTATTAATAAGGCCGCATCAAGTGTTGCCAGCTTTAGTGATGCGAATGTATTGGGGTCCATTGGTGTGGGCGGCACTGGACTTACTGACCTTTATAACAGCGTCAAAGTAGAATTCCCACATCGAGACTTGCGTGATAGCAGCGACTTCATTAAGATTGAAATCCCAGCCAATGAACGCAATGCTAATGAGCCAGACAACACGCTGGTTATCACATACGACAATATTAACGAAGCTGTTCAAGCAGAACTATTAGGCTTTATAGAGTTGAAACAAAGCCGTGTGAATCTAATGGTTGATTTTGAAGTTGACTACAGTTACATTGGATTGAAAGCCGGTGACGTTGTTGACCTAACCAACTCAAGTCTTAACTTTACTTCAAAGCTGTTCCGTGTTATTACCGTAACAGAAAGCCAGAGTGACGATGGCATTACACTTAAGATATCCGCACTAGAATACGATGCAGACGTTTACAGTGTGATCAGCATCACACGCTTTACAAGAAGTAATGCCGACGGTATTATTACCATTGGCAGTATTGGCGAGCCTAGCATTCCACAAATAACCAAGTTTGAAAACAATGCACGACCACGCGTTCAAATGGAATCATTAAGTCCCACAGGTGTTGTGGAAGGTATGGAGTTCTGGCTTAGTAACGATGTAAACAGTGCGGAAAGCGCAAGAAGCTACACACTGCTCACGACCAAACGTCAGGTCAATGCCGAAACCTTTCCGGCTAACACCAACGTAATTGCAGATGTAGATAGTCTAGACACTAGCGAATTTGTTATTAAGACACGTGGTGTTAACAGTGTAGTAACAGGACCGTTCTCCGACCCAAGTGTTACTGTGGTATACGCGCCAAAACAAGTAACCAATGCCATAGACCCAAATACAGATGTGTTGGACAACACGGGTGCGCTGGCAACAGCACTTGGTATCCTCACGCTGCTCAACAACCTAGATGACATCTACGCGGGCTTTACCGGCGGCGAAGGATTATTTGATGTAATATTTGACACATTCAAAGACGTTACGGGCGTGGATCTTGTGGGCGATGCCAGCGGCGGAACACTTGTGGTCAGTGCGGAATTAGCTACTCTTGTCAACGGCACTGTTGTAACAAGTAACACCAACAGCTACGACTTTGTGGGCGGTGATTTAATTGTAAGCAAAGACGTAGATGACAACATTACCATCGACTTTACTAATTTAGTTGGCGGTGTGGAAGGATTACCTGATGGCAAAGCCAACAAAGACATATTAGCTTGGGACGAAAACTTACAAGAATGGAGACTTATCAGTGATTGTATTACTTGTGAGTTCCCAGAAGTTCCACCCGACCCACTACCTGGCGAAGTCGGAGGACCTCCGATTCCTTGTATGATTAGTATTGGAAGCACTCTTCCTTCAGACAAAGCAGGTTGGACAATTAATGATTGCGAAAACAGTGATGTCCCAATTAGCGGACCTTATTACATAACATTTGATGCTATTGTCGGCTCTGTTATAGAAGGTGTAGATCAAGGAATAATTCCTTGGTATGCTCCATTAACATTGGGAAGCGGCAGCATTACTTTATACACTTCGGACGGAACACTTCAACAAAGCGTATTGGCAACTTCATGCAGTGTTTACAACAATGTATTGGAGATCCCCTTTGGTAATCGTGATCTAGGCACAGATTATTACATTATTATGGACGAAGGTATTGTAACTACGTGTGACGGTTGTGTAAGTCCAGCAATTGATGACCCAACAGTTTGGAACTTTACAACAAGCTCAATAGTAGCTGCGGGCTATGGTATCCCAACACAAACGGCGATCACAACATTTGTCCCTGGTCCTGACCCAACGTATTCGCCCCTGACAATAACAAGTATTACACCAAATAATGACCAGGTGAATTGTAACAGCAGAGAAGTTACAATAACGTTCAGCGAAGCAGTGAAGCTGCCCGACGGCGGAAGTGCAGACGTATTCATTGAGGAAATTCCGTCGGGCAACACTGTAGCAAGCATTCCTGTTGGCGACTTTGTTATTGTGGGTAATACAGCAACGTCTGGACCAATAACAGCATTTGAAAGTGGCGGGACTTATAGAATCATTGTTTTGCTAGACACTTTTGAAACAGATAGACAAGATGTGGTGCGCAGCGATAACCGTTGCGGTATCAATGCTGAAGATACATTTGTGCCACCACAAGACGGCAACGCGCTTGCAACCATAACTGCCTATATTAAGCCAGCAGTTACATATGACTACTTAACTATCTGTTCGGGTTCTTGGGGAACGAACGTCAATGACAAGACTAATAGATTAAGTAATCTTGAGTTAACGTTTACTGCTCCAATCTCAGTTAAACCTGACAGTCCAGCCAACCTTCACATATACGATGCGGGAGGCTCACTACACCAGACAATTGATTTGAGAGGCTCTTATCCAACAGAAAGCGAGTTGGTTACATTGGGTAGTGATACTATCAGTGTTAACCCAACTCGTATGTTTGCTCTGATTACTGAATATTATGTGTTGGTAGACGACGGTGTTATACTTGATAGTTGCGACAACACAGTCACAATTAATAATCCAAATCAGGTTACTTTCAAAACAGAAGGTCTTGAAATACAAAACAGTGAAAACACTCCTCCAACTAGTCACAATGCAGACGGATCACAAAATGTTGGATTTGAATTAGAAAGCACAGACTTTGTTCAAGGCACTGGCAAGATCAACATATATGACAGTAACCAAGTATTGGTTGGGCAGCTCGATGCTAACGACCCCGCAATTACATACAGCGAAACGATTTAAGGAAAGCTAGATGGCCATAAAAGAAGCAGCAGCAAGTTTAACAGCGACATTTACACTTACTGTCACTGACATCGTTAGGTATCCATTCTCACGTCCAGACAGCATCTTATTAAGAGCAGATACTGATATGACTGTCAGAATGCCCACCTATGTAACCATTGACTTTGACAGTCTGGGGTTGTCTACTGTAGAAGCAGAAGCATTTACTTTTGAAATAGAAGAAGGATTCATTACAGAAAACACGCCGGGGCGTGTAGCGTATCCTAACCCCGCCCAAGAAATGTTTACTATAAAGTCAGCAACACAATTTGCTGCTTTGCTTGACAGTGCATTGAGCTTTGATATGGCACTAATTGAGAGAATTGTTTATGCTGAATTTAGTGAAGCTATGGTATTCACGCAAGACGTCTATGCTACTGCTATATGGGACCCGACCACAGTATTAAGTCCAACCGTATCCATTGTCGTCGACGGTGTTCTTGCTCCTAGTATTCTACCTCAGACTGAGCTTGACATTGTATCAACAGTTGACGCAAGCGGAACCTTTTCGCCAGGGATACTTCAACCAATGGAACTTAACATTGTATCAACTGTTGTTGTTGATGCTATACACACTGAAGCTTACTTCGAAGCTGCTACTATTAGCTTAGCAGCAGAAGTCGAACGACTACGTGGAATAAATGAGACATTTACGTCAGAGTTGGTAGTCGATTCAGCGTTTGTTGTAACAAGAGACATTGTTGTCAACTTAACAAGTGAATTTACACTTGAAGTTGAGGCAGAGTTACCAATGGTGTTCACTATCACTCCTACTAACTACACTGTAGATTTAAGTTTAGACGCGTTTGCATACGACGGATCCAACGGTTTAGCAACCTCATACATTGATTGGGGCGACGGCAGCAAGGAAGTATATACCTCAGCAAGTCCAGTTACGGGCCCAAG
>Ga0306908_1000353_pt1 | contig 17701 bp, 21 predicted proteins | sample AntRauTorcE11899_FD_190430 | JGI IMG/M metagenome (GOLD analysis project Ga0306908, IMG submission 190430) | Saline lake microbial communities from Rauer Islands, Antarctica - Metagenome Torckler E11 #899 (v2) (version 2) | ecosystem: Environmental > Aquatic > Non-marine Saline and Alkaline >... | reverse complement strand
CCACTTTGTCGTGGAGCCAGATTACCACACTTCGTAATTGTGGCAAACCAAGCCATCATCTGCCGTCTATAGGGAAATAACGGTATTCCTGATCAGATTCCGGTTCATCGACGTAACCAGTAAGAACCCGTGTTAGTCGAAATATTGAATTCACCCCTGGACCGCTAATCTATGCGTTACAGGGGGTGAGAAACATCATTTCTCACAGAAACTACTTATGAACGGCCTCCCAACAGGGAATCGATGACATCTTCGTTGTCGGTCAGGTTCTAACCGGGGCTCAGCTGCATTGCGAGTGCGGCTGGAGTTCTCGGTTAGATAACAATGATCGAGAAAAACGATACTGACGAACCTGATAGAACCGACAGCGACAGTGCTCTCTTCGCGCCAATAGAAACTGTTGAGCGCGACGTGTCACGACCGTTCACTGTTCCACGACCGCCATGTGATGCGTGCGAGACAAACCGGCATGACGGCTTGGATGACGTCTCTCTTGGGGACTACGGGTACGAGGTCTGCTCCGAATGCCTTGCGTTCCTTCAGGATGAAATTGAGCGGTACTACTGGTGGGACCGGCTAACAGAAGCGCATTACAACCGATCAGTAGAGTATCTCCAAGAGCTCGACGAAGTGTGGTGTGTCAAAGGCGGGGCGTACCAGGGTGGTGAGTTGTGGGTTCACACCCCGTTTTGCGATGCCGGTGTTGTAAACGACGTGTGCGATCACTTCGGCTTCCGAATCCGGTGGTTCAGCATCGTTCAGCCCGGTGAACACGAGTTCGACTGTCTCCACGATCACGGCCCGTGCATCGAGATTAACCTTGACTACAACAACCGTGTCCCGACCCCACTCCCGATAGAGTACGATATCGGTGAAGACCGAACGTACTCCGACACTGAATGGGTAGAACCGCATCAGAAACTATTCGATCGGGAGGAGTAGTCTTGGGCGTGCGTTTGAACCGTGGGACGTTGATTCACTCGATTACGGTCTGTTTCGCCGTAGGTTTTCGAGGAAAACGTCGCTTCAGGCCGTGAGAGTGCTGGTATCCATGAACGTTTGAGATTCGCAACTCGCCTGATTCATATAGCGGTATGTAGTTTACCACTCTTGTACAGGCAGGTTCACCCCTCCTTCAACCACTCACACCAGTTACTCCGTTACTCCTGAGGTAAGGGACTCCCAACACGTAGAGATTCGTCTAAGTAACAGCTCCTCCCACTCGAACAAATCACCACTCACCAAAACTTAGTGTTTCCCCGATCGTCAGAACCAACTCGATAACCTAACCTCATGGTTTCAGCCCTCATCCTAAATCATCTCCCTTCCTCCCGTCCGAGAAACCATCTCTGGATCTACATCATGGGCCAGGGGCTGTTCCCATACTGGTCATGTGAGCAGACGACTCAACCCTGTGCCCCACACCGGGCCTGTCACGATAGAGTGATGCAAATTCACGCTTCAGTGACCCGTTCCAGTTCCTTGTCACCAGGTCGAGGAGCTCTACCACGTGCCTGGTCCGCGCGACCGTGACATGTGTCTGGTCCGAATGGCTGTGACGTGAAGGTGGTCCGCGCGACCGTGACATGTGCCTGTACCACGTAACTTGCTCCAGTAACCTGTGACTGTGCCAGGAACCAGTTACGTGGGGCTGCACCCCGTAACCGTAACTTGGTCCTGTAACGCGTGACTGTACCACGCTCCTGTACCACGAAACTGTTCCAAGATCCGGGTACATGGTACAGTATCGTGTACCAGAACCACGTTCCAATATCGTGTTACTGGACCGGGTAGCAGGAACACGGAGCGGAAACATGGTATTGAATCGCGGATCTGTATCGTGGTCCTGTGGCGCGTTCCTGGTGCATGGTCCTGGATCCTGTTCCCGGGGCATGGTTCTGTGGTGCGGACCGGGTACCAGTAGCGCGTCACGGGCGCACGTGCCACTACCAAGGACCACGAACGCGTTCCAGAACCATGGTCAGGGGGCCTGGAGCAGTCACTTGCCATTGAACCGTGTAGCTGAACTACAGAACAGCGCCATGGTAGAGCGGCGCGTTATGGGGTCGAGGAGCTGTCGCAGGGTAGCGTCTCATGAGTCGGTCTCATGGTGGTGGGGCATGCCTATGTAGCCTGAGTGGGTTCCACAGCACCGGTCCAAGTGCCCGTCGCACACCAGGGGGACGATCTCCCGCCACCTCAGCAGGCTTGCTGGTACGGAGATTCACAAATCTCTCGTCAATTCCAGGAGGGTGTACCACAGTCCTGTACCGTGGTACTGTACCACGGATCTGTACCATGGTATGTCTGACGCGGGTTTATGGTACATGACTCTGTACCAGGTGGTATGGCACAGAGCCAATCCGCGGCTTCGACGGACGCCGGTACCGAGCAGCCACAGAGCGTTAGTTTCGCCTTTTTGAAAGGAGGCTCGACAAAAACGACTCTGTCCATCAACACTGCCCGGCACCTCGCAGAACGGAACGGTGAAGGCAGCGTACTCTTCATCGATTTCGACCCGAACGGACACGCGACCCGAAATTACGATTTCGGACACGACGGTCTCTACGAACAACGGAGCGACCTCGACCGTGTTCTCCTTGGTAGTTCGCCTGACATGGACCCGCGGGAACTCGTCTACGAAACCCCGTTCAAATTCGACTTCCTCCCATCCACCGATCAACACGAGTCGATTGAAAAGCGACTCTCCACTGCAGCTGGCGGATCGGGACGTCTCCGCACGCGCATTGTAGAAGAACTCCTCGGAGACGAATACGACTACATCATCATCGACCAGCCGAGTGACGCTGGAACGATGAATAATAACGGTATTCTGGCCTCACAGAACGTCATGATGCCGATGCTTCCCAAGGGCGAAACCATTGGGTCCTTTGAACGTACTCGGGACCGTCTCATCGCACCCCTGGAAGAACAGAATATCAGTATCAACATCATGGCCGTGGTCCCGAACCTGCTTGGTGACCGGATCGACCAGCAAACGAACGACCGCGAGCTCCTAGAGAACCTGAACAAATCCTTCAAGAGCTTGGTTCCGGAATTCGCACAGATCTCAGAAGACGAATGGGAGCAGATCGATAACGGGGAGATGGCCCCGCCTAAGCCCGGTATTCGTGAAACGGCGGAAATCACGAACGGGATGAAGAATGAGAGCCTTCCGCTACTCGACTACGCCCCTGATAACCCACAAAACGAGCACTTCGATGAGTTAGCTTCCATCATCGAAAACGGAGGTATTGACCGATGAGCAGCGGGGGCTTCGAGGACATGGAGGGTCTCGTTGATGATGACGGGAATATCATCAAGGACCACGGTGAGGATGAAGCAGAAGAGGAAGCATCGGCCGAAAGCACTACTGAGAGTCCCTCTGACGCGGGCTCGCAGGAAACAACTCCAGTTGAAGAAGAGTTGTCTGAAGACACTATAGACGAGCCAGAACCAGAGGTTACAGAGGAACCTCAAGTAGAGCGTTCACAACAGGAAGTGCGAGCAGAGGCTGTTCCTGATGCGTCTCTGGTGAAGGAACTGGCAACACAACCCATTCCTGGTACGACTGATCCTGATGCTCGATACCCGTACGCCATGCGTCGGAGTGATTGGGAGGATGAACGAGAAGGGAATAAGAAGTTCGTACTGAGGGAAGAGATCGAAGAGATGGAGGAACGGGTAGAAGCGGAACTCTCGGGGGAACTGTTCCCACACGCAAACCTCACCAAGACTGACGTGCGTGAAGCAGCGTTTCTTGTCGGTCTCCGAAACCTCGATGAGGTCGTCGACGTCCTCAATCAATGGGGATTCGCGGAACTCGAAGAACTCCGAAAGTAACGGGCTGAAGCGCTAAACTGCTTGTTCGGGAGACGTGCGGTGGACGTTCTTCTTCGAGTATTCTACAGTGAGGGCGGGCTACTTGTCGTCTATCTCAGAGACACTGGTTACGTACCCGAAGGTCTCCCATCGATCCTGGACTAACTCGCCGTTATCGTCGGTTTCCGGGTCCCAAAACACCAGTGTAGGTTTCGACCAGGAATCCGACCCTTCCTCCATTCTGCTGTCGATTCGACCGGATTCACTGCCGATCTCATCCGGAACAATGTCGTGGACGTCTGTATCTAACTCGGTTACAACTTCAAAATGGCCAGGTTCAGTGGCAGTTGCTTCGATCTTCTCTGCCTCGCTCACGAGGTATACTCGCCACGTCTCGCCGGATTCCGTCTCGATGTCCGCGTGTACCTGCTTCTCAGCCAGTGTTGAGAGCTCCTCAACAAGCTCTTCAGTTGAGCTCATTGCGCACCCCTCAACCAAGACCCTACATTCCGGGTGTTCTCCCGTGGTGATGTGCGAATGCTCATGACCGTTTTTCGTAGAACACGTCCATAAGCAGTGGCATTTCTTCGACTGATTGCTCCACGAACCGGGAGTTCCCCTGTACTCGAATCGTTCTTCACGGTCTGACTCCCGGGGTTCGTGGGGGGACAAAGGGTTCTTACGCGGTTCGTTGTTTATAATACGTAGTGTTCACCGACAGGGAGCATGCTGGCGAGCGTCTTGCTACGGTGATGCAGCATGAGGAGCCCCTCAACCCGGACCTGGTAGTGGCGGCCCCACGTGGTGGGATGCCGATCGGCCGTGTCGTTGCTGATGCAACGGGCGTCCCATTAGATATCGTTACGGGGAAGAAGTTGACCGCCCCGGATCACTCTGACTTATCGATTGGTGCGATTTCCGCTGATGGGGCATTTTGGACAAATGACGGGGTGATACAGGATATTGGCGTGTCAGAGTCGTACCTTCGGCAAGAGAAACACGCGGCTCAGAGGAAGGCACAGGCAAAGAAAGAAACCTACCGAGAGGTGAAGGCTGCAGAGCCTGTCGCTGGCAGGCACGTACTGGTTGTTGATGACGGTCTCGCTACGGGTGCGACCATGCATGCGTGCGTGCGAGATATCCGTGAGAACGGTGCTGACCGGATTACTGTCGGTGTTCCCGTTGCAGATCCTCGGGGGATTGAGCCGTTCACAGACAGCGTAGAAGGCGTCTTCACTGTTCTTTCACCAACGGATTTCCAGGCTGTAAGTCGATACTACGATGATTTCCACCAGCTCACTGATGAAGAGGCCATGTCGTATCTACTCTTCTAACGTGTTGATACCAACATTAAAATGGAAATTATATGTGGAAGCAATCCCTCTTTCCACAATATGGGTGCCAAGGAGTTAGGAACGGACGAAATTGATGGGTTCCTCAAGGATCAGGGTGATGGAGTACTTTCTCTTACGGACGGGGGAGAAACATATGCGGTTCCGGAGGCGTTTGGGTATGATGGAGAGGACGTCTATTTCCAGTTCGTCTTTACAGAGGACAGCCAGAAGCGGGATTTTATTGAGACCACCGAGATTGCTACATTGACGGTATATTCGACTGAATCAGGGAGGAGTGTGGCTGTTCGAGGATACCTGGAATGCCTCTCTGATAACGGTGAGATGGGTGCTGTAGCAGCCCTCACAGATAATGCGAATATCCCGGCAGTGAATACGGACCTCTCGTACGACTCCGACGATCTCATCGTTGAGTTTTATCGACTTAGAATAGAAGAACTCTCAGGGCGGGACTTTGAAGGGCTGCGGGGCCCGGTGAGTGGGCCATAGGCCCGGGGTCGCCGTCAGTCACCTGCGTTCCTTTTCTCCATAGTCCGGTGGTTATCCGGTGATGAAGGGTTCTGTCTACGGATTTCACTGTCAGTATGACGTCTATCCTGTTGTTTTGGAGAGGTCAGACCATTCCAGGCATTTGCTATAGCAACATATGGTTTATGCGGTTAGTGCATGACAACCGGGATTTCGTCGGTTTTTCGACTGTCCCGTACAGACAGTCGAACCCCAATAACTATAATGAATCAGAGAGAAACGCTCTACCAGCCAGAAATGCCACTCTCAGAATCACCCCGAACCGCAGCGAGACGCCTTCTCCCACCAGAAAACCGCAAAAACGCGAATACAGCAAAATGAGCGACTCAGACACCAGAAATCCAAAAACTCCCGGATCAACACCCGACATTCACTGGTCCGGCCTCAACGAACCCGAACTCGCGGACGCGTACTGGACACACATCGCCCCCGAGATCGAAGCCGACGGGTACGACCCGGACACTCACCGTCCAACCCACCAATGGCTTCGAGAACACGGCTTCCGACCGCTGCTCTACACACTCCGGGAACACCACGAGATCACGTTCTCCGAATTCTGGAGTGACGTCCTCGGGTGTGAAGACGGTCAAACCCCGGGGTACGAGTGGGGGATCAGCCACGAAGAAACGATTGAACTCCTGGAAGCATACCTTTCTTCGGTCGAAGACCGTGGGGAGTTGGCCGAAGGGACAGTCGATACGCTCCGATACCGGTTAGCGAAATACGCTCGGCTGTACGCAGCTGAGAACGGCACTGACGACCTGATCACGCCGGTCGAACGAGGGACGGATGTCCCCGCGTACGAGGCTGTAGACGCGTGTTGGGGGGCGTTCGACCGTATCCACAAGGACTTGGAAAGCGGGGCCACCAAGAACCGGATTCATCGGGCCGTGAATAACTGGTATGCCCACCTGGTCCGGCGGAAACGCGCCGAGATCAACCCTGCAGAAGGCCTTGATGAGGAGTATAACTGGCAGTCAGACGACTCTGATACGCCTCGATTAGCTCCAGAGCACATCCAGAGCCTCTTCGAGGCCGCGAATACCCCCGACGATCGTCTCTTGATTGTCGCGCTCGCCGCATGGGGACTCCGGTCCAGCGAGGTTGCAGCTCTCCACCGGTCACAGATAGTGATTCCCGAAACCGGCGAGACACCGTACATCCGGTTCGATGAACGGAAGAACGGGCCAGGGGAAGTCTCCGCCCTGTACGGCATCCCGGTTTACCAAGACCGGGTGATGGAGTTAGCCGACCGGGAGTCATGGAAGGGGTATTTGTTCCCGTCATCCGGGTCTTCGACCGGGCATATCACCCGGGATACTGTGTTGAATCGCTTCGATCGGCTTGCTGAACAAGCAGGGCTTCCGAGGACCATTGATGGTGAGAAGCCGGTTCCACAGATGGCTCGTCGATTCTGGTACGACACGTACTCGACTGTACTGGATAACGTGCTGGAAGGGATGGATGAGATTGCTGAAGAGCAGGGTAGTGAGGACGCGGGTGTGGTACTGCAGAATTACTTGTCTGATGAACGGAATCGTGAGTTGCGGCGTGAGCAGATGCGTAGTAGGCTTTCCGACGCGTTTGAGGAGTTCGCTGTCTCTGGTGAGCGGTGAAACGGCAAGAGAGGACCGAATATAGGCAGATTCATGGCATGCCGGGCAGACTGACAGCACGCCTGAACCGTCCCGCCACAGGTCTATAAACTGTATGTCGCTACATCAAATCGTGGGGGTCTGGCGATCACAAGTTCCGAATGTAGAGATCTACAAATCACCAACCGGCCAACAACATCTAAGTCATCACCGGCTAAGAGAAGTCCGATAGCCCGGTCAGGTCACTCATTAGTCAGAATACTGTGATACTGTATAGAGGATCGGCGGCGATCACAAATTGAGATGAAACTCGCGTGACTGAGACACCGAAGAGAGATGTACTAACAAGTCATTACACGTCATAACATATAACTCCCTGCGCGGCGAACCCCTCCCTATGAGTGGCTCAAGCTACGATAAGACGATTCAGTTCCGTGCCGGGGCCGAAAAAGAGGCTGCGGAGCTCCTTGATGAGATTCATATCGGTGGCGTCAATGTGAGCGAGCTTGCCCGGACCGGGTTAATTGAGATGCTCCGCCGGTCTCTGGACGAACAAGACGAGATCGCAGTCTACGAACGATACAGCCGTGGTGAGATCGATGAAGACGTGGCTCGGGTTCTCCTCGGTGAGAAAATCGACCAGATGGAAGTGGAGAAAGACGCATTCGAGTCGGCAATGGAGCGGGACACCTCAACATTCCTCGCTGATAGCGATGGCGAGTGACCCTCGCCACCCGCTTTTGGCCGATACGAGTTCTCTGATTGCCGTTGCGAACACCGACCAGTGGGACGTTCTGGCGGAGTCGGTCGCTCTCACAACCACGAACGTCTGCAAGCACGAACTCCAGAACCACGTCAATGCGAACACGTACGCGCCGGAGGGAAGCCGCGAACAGTATCTGAAACGAGGTAGCCAGCGCGTGCTCGATCACTTAGACGAGGATTCCTCGTCGTGGTCATGCGTGACTGTCGTTCCGCGCCCACACGGACCAGATGCGGGTGAGGAGTCGCTGAAGCAGGAGCTTTCCGAACACGGTGACTAAATCCTTCACCAACCCAAGTACGTATGCTGTTACATTGACCGTTACTGATGAGTACGGAAACATGGATAGCGTAACACAGGAGGTGAGTGTTGAGAGTGCATTGCCGGGCGTTGATGATTTCGAATCCTATTCCGTTGGTGAATCGCCGAGTGCATGGCCCGTTACCAATGGTGCAGTGACAAATGCAACAGCGAGTGAGGGGGCTCAGTCGTTTGCAAATAATGCATCTACTAGCGACTCCGGTGACGTCTTCAAATCACAGTCCTTCGACAACGTAACGCCGAACCAGATTACGTTCGCGTATCGTGAAACCGGTGATTCGAAAGGAGTGGCGTACAAGGTCTACAATCCAAATGGGATGCTAATCCTTGCGGTTGGGTCTTCAAACCCCGCTGTTGAGTGTACTCAAAAGGGGGGGATCCAAAACGACGTCTCACCAATGTACGGTGAATGGCGGCGGTTCACTATCACGTTTGACTGGCCGAATGAGCAGTTCGACGTGTATTGGGAAGACCTGACCGGTTCAAGTAGTAGTACCAACAGAACGGGGGTTGGCTTCGTGAGTTCTGCTAGTGGGATCGGTGAAGTCATCGTTGGTGGGCATGATTGGAGGAACGGCGGGTCAGGCTCACCACAGGGGTATGAATGGTGGGATGATATTTGGGGAGCTCCGTAACGGGAATCGTATCGTAGTGGATTGATGAACCGTAGCACGGCACACGCCCGGCTTTCTTCCCCCTCCTAACCGCGGTTCACGGGCAAGGGCTTAACACGGCATAGGTGAAACAAACAATGAACGATGAATCTCAAAACCATCGCTTTAGCCGTGATTATCTTCGTCATCGTTGGCGGAGGGGTCATTGGTGGGGTGAATTATCTGGATGGTAACGACTCACCAGATAACCCTGCTAACAGTACCGCTACTCCCACGGTAACCGGAACGAACAACACCGACGCACCGGACACATCTACTACCACGACATCGGAAAACAATTCGACCGAGACGGCAACGGAGACACAGACAACAGCTGAAAACGACTCTACCGCGACCACAACAGAGACGGACTCTACTGCAACCACGACTGAAACGTCTACGCCATCCCCGGCGAGAGAAATCGAGCCGCGGGTTCTAGAGTCAGAAATCCAACGTTCAGTCAATGAATACCGGGTTGAAAACGTGGGGAGTCTCTACAAGGAGCACGACCTTGATCAGACCTGCAAGTTCAAGAACAACGCCGGCGGGTCAATCCTGACACCTGGATACGACGCCAGGTTCCTTGCCGTGCAGCAGGTCGATGTGACGACGGCGAACGAATCACAACTCGCAGACCATATCGTGGACGAATGGTTGAATAGCCTCGAACACGATGACAAGTTCGACTACGAGCACGCTACCCGACTCGGAACCGGCGTTGCAATTGATGAATGGTCCGGGAAGGCGTACGTCGCAACGTCCGTCTGCTAACCACACCAGTTTCCTCTCGCTTTCCAAGAACCATACCCCTCTACAGACGTGTTTAGAACCACGAACTCCCGCGAATTACGTATCTTTATACGGTTCACTCTACAATCTAATAACATGGCAGACGTTGCTACAGCCACCGAATTCGGAGCACCAGATGCGGAAATCACAACCGCTGAAACGACTGCAATTACCACCATTGCAGACCAGTTAGAAGCAGACCTTTCTACGCTGGATATCTACGAGGGGGAGACAACTGGAATGCTCTACGTTGCAGACACGACCGGGTACCAGCGAGGGGAAGTCACCCCGAATGGCCTGTCCGTAACGCAAGTCGAATCGCCCGATGAACCGCTCAACGCGCTCGTCCGGGTTGAGCCTGACCCCGGCGAAACCGTTTCCGACGCCGTAGACAACCTGTCGTTCGCAGGCGACTAACCTGACTCGCCGCGTCGAGTACACACTAAAACTACCCGTCACCCTCACACAATGTCTTCACACCACCAATCGAATGATAGCGATGGGAACGGTCTCACCCTGAATACCGGAGAGGGTGACTCGGACTCCCCTGTGGAACTGTATTCAGCGCTCAACGCAACCGGCCAGCAGATTGCTGAAACACTGAAGAAGGCGGTTGTCACGCCAGTTGCTAAGCAACACTTCGAGAACGACCGTGGGCACCCTGTTACACAGGTTCTTCCTGACCGGACCGAAAATTACGACTTTGACAGTCATGGGTTCGAAGCACTCGTCCTTCCGGATGAGCGTCGCGTTGTGAACGAATCATACAACGGAAAAATCATCTCCCGGACGACACTCCTCCGCGATCCTGAATTGTTCGGACAAGTGTTTGAACAAGCAAAGGCGCTATGGGTGGACACGTTCGGAGAGCATAAACGGCATGTGACCCAATCAGGGCATCCCGGACCATTCCCGTTCAGCAGTGTTGACATCCCAACAATCGCGGGGGAATTCGAAGACTCCTACACCGAATTACTTGACTCACAATCACTGACCGTTGCAGCTGAAGCGGCTCGTGATGATAACCTGCCTATTCTGGCAGACCTCTTCGATACGACACCATCGGAGATCATCGCGCCCGGTGGAACTGACTTGTCAGCACTTGCACGCACCGATGAAGTGCATGTCCCATACAATGATGGGAAAATCGCCGTGCTGTGCCCGACGTCAGAGAACACCAGTACCAGCACTCCGACTCGCGGTGTCATCATTGGGTACGATGATACGCCAACCGGGATGTTTGCGCACGTTACCGACGTCACGAATCTCTCCCCGACGCAAGAAACAACGCACACGGCCATTCGTGATGCGATGGGGTTCGACCGTGAGCTCAACCCGTATGTGAACCATGACTCGCTTGAAGCTGCGCCCGGTGAGCGTATCCGTCTTCAGGGTGATTTGCGTGTAGAACGGACCGATGATCTTGACGGGTTCGCTGAGGAGCTTTCCCGAAACACTCGGCTTAGAGAGTACCGAGCACTAGTGGATGAAGTCCTCGATGGAGTTGAACTCCCATCGAATCACGTGAGAGGCCGGAGAGGTGCGCCGGCTGTCACAACCGTTCTTAATCCGACTGTGACACCCAACGGGTCAGTGATGCTTGACCCGGATACATCAGACGGTGAATTAGAGTTGCTCGCCTACGTCACTGTTCTCTGTGAGGTAGAGGAAGGGCCTGCAGGTGCGTACGACGAGTACGACGATATCCCGTACATCAACGATCCTGCGTCATTCCGTGAACCGTTTGGTCGCGTGAGCCTTGCACACGCAATTGAGAATGCGCGAGACGAGACTCGGGAGACTGTTGAGCACGTTGTTCAGGAGCACCGTGACACGATCGAAGAATTGGCCCGCGACCAAGCGGCTGAGGCCAAGGCTGCTATTGACGTTCCTCAACAAGTGAATATCCCGGTCGATAACCACATGACGTTCCTTGAGGCGGGTTTCGCTCCGGACGTTGAAACAGAGCCTGTCCCTGTTGCAGTTCCGGAGAAAACCACGCTCCACATCGTTCATGACGAACACAATTCAGTCACGATTCAGGTGTCACCTGGTGTGTATCGGTTCAGCCTTCTCCCTCGTGGACTCCAGCCACAGGGTGACCGCGCGCAGTGGCCTTCTCCCTGAACCGGTAGTATCTCGACCGGTCGCCCCCCATATTATGTAGCGCTTGATTACCGGTTAGTTATCATTATACTCCAATAACTTGCGACATAACAAGGTATACCGGGGGTTTGTATCCTTCTACCCACACCCCGTGGGCATAGAACGCATTGCCTGATACGTGGTGGTGGAAGGCGGTGCCAGGGCTCATAGGCGGGCGTGGGAAGGTATACAATGCAACGACGCGAATTCGCAAAAGGTCTAGGCGGTATAGCTGGAGCAAGCGCAATCGGTGTTGGTGGGTTGCTGGCAACGGGAAGTGCGGCAGCATCCATCTCAAGTAACCTCTCGGCAAGTCCGATTACCATCACGAACGACGATGGTAACATCGAAGAGGTGTACGTCGCACCGCAGGTGACGACGGAGTGGGAAAACTTCGACGAGAAACCGTATAAACTTCGTCACATCCTTCAGGTGAAGCGATCGGACGGTACGTGGATGCCCGTGTACCGTGAGACACCGTGGCTCATGGATGGAAACAGCGACCCGACGCACGGAACGACGGACCAATGGAGCGGCCGTCTCCTCTCGAAGAACTCCGCATTCTACAACCTCGACAGTGACGGTAATTGGGATGCAACCCCGAAAATCGTTCTTTACAAAGAGGGCGAGACAGTCTACGATGAAGCATCCGACTATCCCGACACCGACCACTGGACAGGTGCCAGCCTCGGTTCGGACGCAGGCGACTACGCCAACGGGAACTACGGAGTCATCGGAGACACAGAGTCGCTCGACGAGGACACGGATGGTGATTCGAATTCAACTACCGTCAAGTTGCGTCTCATCACGGTTCTCCTGAAGGAAAATTCAGAGTCAGTGATGCAGGATGAGTATCCCGCGTACGCGACAGGCAACTACACGTACAGTTGGCTGGCATCCAACGCTGGTTCGCACCCTGCAATCAGCATCGCAAAGGCGGACTTCACTGTCACGGCCAACAACGAACAGGCTGACTCTGGCAGCTCGGGAACGGCTAACACAGGTGGAAGCTAACGGACGACGTGTGGATGCCAACCAAAACTCAAGGATACGTGATGATCGCAGTTGTCGTCCTCGCAGTCGGCGGTGCTGGCATCGCATCCTTGGGTGAGGACAGTCCTAGCGAGCCCGCGAACGATTCCGTTTCCGGCACTCCGGTTACTGAGACGGAAACAGAAACACCGGACTCGCCAGCAACTCCATCGAAGACGCCTACCAGGACACCAACTGAAACCGTGTCTACCGGGACGGCAACACCGACACCTGACTCAACACGAACGTCAACAGGCAAAGACGATGACCACGATGTTCACCACGAGTCCGGTTCCGATAGGGGGAACGACAATACGCCGTCCAGTAGCGTTGATATCTCGATTAACGTGACCGTGAAATAGGAGTCCACGGTCTCTTTCTGTTTCAGTCGTTTTGCGTAGCTATTAGTTGGTTAGTCGTGTATCCGTGTAGTACTTACATGATTGTCATAGAAGGGGTGTACACGACAGCGTACGTGATGGGGCTGTCAGACGACCAGTTAGAGGATTCTGCACGCGAGCAGATTCAGGAAATCGTCAATCACCCGGCGTTCCAGAACCCGATTATCGTCATGCCGGACGTCCACGTTGGGTCATCCGCGATGATTGGGTTCACGATGCAGATCGGAAACCGCATCATCCCGAACGTGATTGGGGTTGACATCGGCTGCGGCATGCTTGCAGTCCGCCTCTCCGAGTTCAACGATGCCGTTCTAGACGCGAATGCGGACTCCGGGTTTGACCACGAGGAAATTGAGGAACGCATCCGCGCTCGTGTCCCGATGGGATGGGGACCGGATGGCCTCAAAGCCCCGAACCGGGATTACGCCCACGTGAAGAACGATTTCCCGTGGGATGAAATCAATGATCGACTGGACAACTTCATCGGGGCGATGGACGAAGAGTTCGTAGGCCCGATGAAGGAGTTCCGTGACAACGGCGGGTACGACATCGAGTACTTCAACGAGTTGTGTGAAGACCGCGCCGGAGAGATGAGCGGGTACTTCAAAAAGAAAGTCGGAATCGATTCTGTCGGGACCCTTGGGTCCGGGAATCACTTCCTGGAGTTAGCGGAATCCGAGGAGACCGGCGATCACTGGCTTGTTGTTCACTCCGGCTCGCGCGGTCTCGGGGAAAACACCGAGAAATACCATCAGAAACGCGCAATGGAACTCCGTGACGGACGCGCAGACGACGCACGCGCCGCGCTGCGTGACTTGATCGAGGAATACGACCCATCGTACGTGAAGTTCGACGTGGACACTGTGGGTGACGAGGACCTCCTGAACTGGTTGCAGGGCGGGATGGGCGAAGACTTCGTGAACTTCGATGCTATCAAAGACGACTTCCTGGATTCGGACCCGGAACGCATCGAAGAGATCAAACACGAATTCAAAGCAGTCGTCCCGGACGAAGACCTTCCCAAGATCGAAAACTCGATGGACTGGTTAGAAGGCGAGGAAGCAGCACAGTACTTCATCGACATGATCTTTTGCCAGGCCTACGCGGTTCAGAGCCGGCTGGCAATGGCAGAAGCAGCTGCTGATGAGCTCGGCGCAACGATCACCGACGAAATTCACGCAATTCACAACTTCATAGACTTCCGAGACCAGATCATTCGGAAAGGCGCAACACGTGCCTACGAAGGAGAACGGTCTGTTGTTCCGTTCAACATGCAAGATGGAACGCTTCTCATCGAAGGGAAGTCGAATGAAGATTGGAACAATTCTGTCTCACACGGCTCTGGTCGGTCGATGGGGCGAATGGAGGCAGAAGATGTCCTTGATGAAGACGCGTTCCGTGACGGGATGGAATCTGCTGGCGTCTACGCTGGCGCATACCCGCTCGACGAAGCCCCGGACGCGTACAAATCGTCAGAACTGATTGAGAACGCAATCGAACCGACTGCAACCGTCACCGATCACTTACAGGTCGTCCACAACTTCAAAGCGGACGACTAACGAAACGGTTCTTTACTCCGATTCCGGGTTCTGATCGCCTGCTGTGTCACCACTGGTTCTCCCTCCTGCTGCATATCCACCGGCACCACCGAGCATCCCGCCGATAACCCCACCGAACACCATGTCTTTCACCCCGTCACCGTCACTATCACTATCACTATCAGCACGCGAGAAAGCCGGTGACTGTTGCACACGCTAATTCTGTGAAAGAATCTCGGCGTTCCTTTCGGTAAGTTGTCGTCATTTGTGTCGCCTCGCGCAGAACGTAACTGATTACTGACCATCGTCTTCGTCCAGCTTCGCGCGGAGTTCTTCGACCTCGCGCTCCAGCCGTTCGACTCGACCGAAGCGGTTGACGAACTCCTCCACGAGGTCTTCCTGACCGGCCTCTCGAAGGACGTCCAGGTCTTCTTCGATCTGGTCCATGCGCTGCCGTGCCCGATAGCGAGCGTTCCGCTGATAGCCGTCGTCGTCCTTGACTTCCTTCTCGCCTTTGAAGAACGCACGCTCGCCGTCGGAGAGGATTCCAGTGCTCACTCTTGTTCGTGACTGTTGCGGTGTCCCCATATAGTGGTGCAACATCCCAACCGATAAAAAGATTCGCCCCACCTATTGCTAACTCTGTCCCAACATAGTGGGACAAAGTTTTAGTAGGTAGGGATATACGGTGTAGGTATGAGCGTTCCAGCCTACATCGAAGGAAAAGACCTCAGCCGCTACGCGGATGACCACGGGATCGAGAAGAACACGCTCGTGCGGTCGAAGTGGGACAAAGCAACCTACCAAGCCGTCGCTTTCACGGACACGTACGTCGCCTTCGACAACGGCGAGAAACACACCCACCGCGACCTTGCAAGCTCAGTTGAGAACGGCACCATCGAGGTCATCGGCCAGCGCTCCACGCGATGACGATGACTCTCAGTGCGTTCCCCTACCCCGGCGGCAAGACCCTCTTGACCGACTGGATCGTCGAACAGATCCCCGACCACCACGTCTACGTGGAGCCGTTCGGCGGGTCCGCGGCTGTCCTCCTGAACAAACCCCGGAGTTCCGTCGAAGTCTACAACGACATCGACGGCGACATCGTCCAGTTCTTCGACGTAGCTCGGGATCGACCAGACGAACTGATAGAGTGGTCACGACGGACACCCTACAGCGAAGAACTCTACAACCGATGGGTGGCGGACTACTACAACGGAAATCGGCCCGATGACCCGGTGGAACGTGCCGGACGGTGGCTGTTCCTCCGTTTCACGCAGTTCGGCGGCAAGTACGACCACGCCGCCGGCTTCAAGCGCGACCAGCCGCGCAAGCAGAAGGGGTCGTCGCACCTCTGGCGCACTTTGGAAGAGCGCGTCGACGCGATCTCCGAACGACTTCAAGGCGTCTCCATCCAGAACGGGGACTACCAGGACATCATCGAGAAGTACGACAGTGAGAACACGGTCTTCTACTGCGACCCGCCCTACCTTTCGAAAGAGCACACCTACCGCGTCCGGGACTTCGACCACGGCGAACTGGCGGACGCGCTCTCCGGGATCGACGGGTATGCGATGGTGTCCTACACCGACGTGCCGGACGGCTACACGAGCTGGACTGAACTCACGCGGACGCACAACCACGAGTCTGATCAAGACCCGAAACGGGTCACGGAACGGCTGTTTCTGAACTTCGCTCCCGAACGGACCGCCCGGTTCGCGGGAGCGAACCAGACGCGGCTGACAGAGGTGCAGTAGGATGGCGTCTACCCTGGTTGGCGTACGCGGGTTCGATTCCCGCGCAGGGCTTGGGGCTGTGGTGGCCCCCACTGGTGAGAGAGTGTTCCCCACTCCCTTCCCCGCTTTGCCCGCACCGAGGTGGAGCGCGACACGAGTACCACGCCGTTGGGGGCGAGAGACACGGCGAATCCAAGCCAACGGTCGCCCCTTCGCCGATGTTCCCCATGACGGGGCGCGCCACACGGCGCTAAGGCGACGGGTGGGAAACGGTCGCGTGCTGCCGGGTTCGACTCCCGGGGCGGGCATGGGTGGCGTCCTACCGCCGTGAAAACCATGAGCGAAACAGAATCCAAGTTTCAGATTGAGGTAGACGGAGAAACGACGCTTCGGCGTGATGATACGGTCGCTCACGCGGAGTACGGACCGATGCACGTCGATCAGATCACCATCTCTGCACTTGGGAAGCGAGCACGACTCGCTGCCGATCTGCGGGAAGACGGGATGTCGATAGAGCTGACCGAAGAAGAAATTCAGGAACAGTGGGGTGAGATGCTCGCCCTCGATCCGTTCGCTCTTGATGACGGCAAGACGCGTTACAAGAAGGAGTTCGCGTCGAAGGACGACGAGATCGAGGTCACGATAAAGGCTGCCGGTCCAGAAGACGACGTTGAGCCAGTGATGGCGCATCTCCACGACCAGATAGTTCGCGTCCTCCAGGCCGTGGAGGACCAGAAGCCGCCGGAAGAGTGCGAGGGGATGTACGACATCGACTGGCAGGCGATCTTCTCCGAGGACGAAGAATGAGCCTCCACGAGTGTCCACGGTGCGGTAAAGAAACCGCTACCAACTCAACCACTGCCGGAGCGTTCGCGGTGCCGCCAACCCTATACTGTATTCACGGCGAGGAGGCTGTGGAGATGGATGTGGTGTCAGAAGCTGATCTTCTGGAGGAGGCGATGGTAGATGCCTGAATCGCGCGAAATGACGGTCGTGGAGATGCACGAGAAGGGTATGTCGTGGCCA
>Ga0306908_1000350_pt1 | contig 17839 bp, 14 predicted proteins | sample AntRauTorcE11899_FD_190430 | JGI IMG/M metagenome (GOLD analysis project Ga0306908, IMG submission 190430) | Saline lake microbial communities from Rauer Islands, Antarctica - Metagenome Torckler E11 #899 (v2) (version 2) | ecosystem: Environmental > Aquatic > Non-marine Saline and Alkaline >... | reverse complement strand
TCAACTCTCGCCCGCTGAAAAAGTAGGCGGTGCTGGTGACGGCGAGGTTTTCGATACCGAGGTCAACCCCGAGAACCGTTCCGTCCTCGGCGGTGTTTCGCTCGGTATCGTTCTTGTGTCGGCGAAACCCGATATATAAAAAGTAGTCGCCGTCGCGGGCGGTGAGCGTACTTTCTGTGACGCTCCACTCGTCGGAGTCAAGATACTGCCGTTGATAGCCATCGTCGGCGTCGAAACCGAGAACGACGCGCCACCGAAGCCCAAGAATCCCGAGAAGTGCGTCGGAATAGACGTAGGTATTCTGAAATACGCTCACGATTCCGACGGAACCGCCGTTGAAGGTCCCGACCTATCCGAGGAACGCGAGCGGTTGGGACGCACACAACGCGACCTTTCGCGGAAGCAACACGGCTCGGCGAACTACCGCAAGCAACAGCGCGTCGTGGCCGGGCGTCACGCCGACCTAAAGCGGAAGCGTCGGGACTTCCTACACAAACACTCTGCGTACTATGCTTGGAAGTACGACCTTGTAGCGGTCGAAGACCTCGACGCCAAGAGGCTGATGGAACTCCCATCCAATAGTCGGAACCGCGCCGGAGCCGCGTGGAGAACCTTCCTCCGAATGTTGGAGTGCAAATGCGAGCGAGAGCGAACGCACTACGTCGCCGTCGATCCGCGAGGAACGACGAAGGAATGTTCCAACCGCGGCGTTGCGACCGAGAAGCCGCTGTGGGTGCGCGAGCACTCGTATCCGTCATGCGGGTTCGAAGAGGACAGGGACCTCAATGTGGCGTACAACATCCTCTCACGCGGCCTCGACCAAGTAGGAGTGGTTCACTCCGATTCAATGCCTGCGGAGACTGCGCTCTCTGTGGGAACCAATTCGATTCCTGCAAAGCGCATCCTAGAAACAGGAAACCCCGTCCTCAGCGAGGCCACAAGGCCGAGCAGGGCGGGATAGTTCACAGCAGAACAACAGTGATACCGATGACCGAAACGATACCGAGGGCCACGGTTACCCGTCGACCGAGTTGCTGGGTACCAATTAGCCACGCGAGCCCGGCTTTGGTAAGCGTGTTTGCGATCGCACCGATCACGATACCGGTTGTCGCGACCTCCGGAGAGATCGTCCCCTCGGCTGCGAGCCGGCTCAATGTGAGTGTGATCGCGTCGACATCCGCGAGACCGGAAAAAAAACGCCGTCGCATAAATACCGGATTCACCGAACCACGTGTTAGCCAGCTCGGATCCCAGAAGGACAACGGCGAAGACGGCCCCGAAAAACAGCGCCGGTTGGAGTCGAAACGGGTTTTTCAGATCGGTCTCGATATCGGTCACCGTCGTCGAATCCCAGTAGGCCACGCCTGCAATGAAACTGCCTGCGACCGTCATCGCGCCGAGTGGGACGACAACAGCCGAGAGCAGTGATGGGTTGACAACCGCGACCTCGACGAGAGCCCGTGGGAACATGACGATGGATGCCACGACGATCGAGAACGAACTAATCTGATAGATACCGGGAGCTTCGCTCGTTCGTTCAGCCATCGAGACCGTTGTCGCCGTCGAGGAGACGAAGCCACCCAAAATCCCGGTCAGAGCGATCCCTCGCTTGGCCCCGATACTCCGGGTTAAAATGTAGGCACCGAAACTGAGCCCAGTGACAAACACCACCATGAGCCAGATGAACCGCGGATTGAGTCCATAGAGGACTTCGAGTTCGCGATCCGGCAAGAGGGGCAGAACCACAAACACGACGAGAATGAATTTGAGCGAGGCACGGCGTTCACTCTCGTCGACCTGATCGACGAGCCGATGAATGACCGTCTTCGAGGACAAGAGGACGGTGACGACACCGCCAATAAGGACCGCGACAGTAGCTCCCTGTTGAGAGTGCACCGTCAACGCGCCGAGGAAGACAGTGAGTACAGACGCAGTGACTGTTGTGAGTCCGATATCACCTTTCGTTACGGCTTTCGCGGCATAGGCGACAGTGAGCGGAACGGTGAGAGCGATGAGTGCAACTGATAACAGTGTTGGAAAAAACGCCTGAGTGATCGCACCGATCACTGCGAACAGTGGAAACGTACGACTACCGGCGAATATACCACCCGATTCAGCGTGCTCTCGCTCGAGCCCGATCAGTGCACCAATGCCCAACGCGAGAAAGAAACGAAGCAAAAGCGAGTCGATGATCGGGTCAAGCATACGAGTTAGGTTTCGGTGCTCCTGCTCACCAACTTTTTGTCAAGAAAAGACGCCAGTCACAGCGATTGACCTGTTGACTCCGAATTGCCGGTCGTTCCGAACGAAGCGACAGCCATGAGAGAACCCGACTCGCGATACGCCGCAGACCGGGACGCGAATACAGGGACGGGAGCATACCGGACCTGATCCGGGACACGCATTTGGCGCTCCGAGCAGAAGACCGAACTGATGGCCGAGTCGCCACATGCTCTACTGGCCGATCAGGTTCTGGATCGGGTCGACTCCCACCCCGAGGGGCTCCCAAGCGAGGAGGCCCAGCAGCGACGCACCGACTACGGCGAAAACACGATCGCTCGGGCCCGTGGACGCCCAGCAGTCGGCATCTTTCTAGACCAGTTCAATAGCGTCCTGATCTGGGTCCTGCTGGCCGCCGCCGGGCTCTCGATCTGGGCTGGCCACACCGTCGACGCAGTCCTCATTTCGGTCATCGTCGTGGCCAACGGCATTTTCGGGTTTGTACAGGAGTACCGGGCCGAACGAAGTCTCGAATCGCTTCGGGAGATGGCCGCACCGACAGCCATTGTCCGTCGGGAGGGGGAGCAGCACACGGTTGAGGCGACTGAACTCGTCCCCGGTGATGTGGTCGTTCTACGGAGTGGCAACGTCGTCCCGGCTGATGGTCGCCTGCTTGAGACGAGCGGTCTCGAAACCGACGAGGCAGCCCTGACCGGCGAGAGCACGCCCGTCTCGAAATCGATCGAGCCAGTCGATGCCGAGACGTCGCTCGCCGAACGGACAAGCATGGTTTATAAGGGGACGACGATCACCCGTGGGACGGCAACGGCGGTCGTCACCGAAACCGGGATGAAGACGGCAGTCGGCGAGATCGCCCACGCACTCGCCTCAACTGAAGAGACCCGGACGCCACTCCAGGAAGAACTCGACGAGCTGGGGCGGACACTCGGTGTTGGAGTCGTCCTGCTGTCGGTCGTGGTCGCACCAGTGCTGGTGGTTCGGGGGACAGAAGCGGTCCAGGCCGCACTGACGGCCGTCTCGCTCGCGGTCGCCGCGGTTCCGGAGGGGTTACCGGCGGTGGTCACACTGACGCTCGCAGTCGGCGTTCGAGGGATGTCGGCCGAAAACGCACTGGTCCGACGGCTCCCGGCGGTCGAAGCACTCGGCTCCGTCGACGTGATCTGTACGGACAAAACCGGCACCCTGACACGGGGACAGATGACCGTCAGCAGGCTCTGGGTGAACGACGCCGTCATCGATGTCGACACGGCTCACAACGGTGGTGGTGCGGTGGAATCCAAACCAGAACCGCCGGCCGAACGGGAGAAACTCCTCGTGCGGATCGGGGTGCTCTGTAACGATTCGACGCTCGAAGACGGCGACCCAACCGAGCAGGCACTGCTTGAGTTGGCCGATCGTCGCGGCGTCGATATCGAGGACATCCGGGCCGAACAACCACGAACTGATTCGGTACCGTTTTCGTCCGACCGAAAGTGGATGGGGACGGTCCACGACGACACCGGTTATATCAAGGGGGCACCGGAGGTCGTCATCGAGAACTGCGACCGGATGCTCACCGCCGACGGACCGGAGCCACTCACGGCTGAGGCCCGCGGGCGAATCGAGGCGATGGTTCGAGCCTTCGCTGACGACGCTCTCCGGGTTCTGGCGATGGCCTACCGCGAGTCGAACACTGTCGACGATCTCGACGGTAGACTCGTGTTCGTCGGATTGACCGGGATGATCGACCCGCCGCGGGAGGCGGTCGAACCGGCTATTGCGGCGACGACGCGTGCAGGAATCGCCGTCAAAATGGTGACCGGTGATAACGTCCGGACCGCGCGGGCAATCGCCGATTCAGTCGGGATCGGCACAGAGGTGCTTGCAGGGCGAGAGATCGAGCAAATGGACGACGAAACGCTTCGGGAGCGAGTCGAGTCGGTCGACGTCTTCGCACGAACATCGCCGGACCACAAGGTGCGTATCCTGGAGGCTCTCCAGTCGTGGGACCACGATGTCGCGATGACCGGCGACGGCGTCAACGACGCGCCAGCACTCAAAAACGCGGATGTCGGTGTCGCAATGGGCGTCCGTGGGACGGATGTCGCAAAACAGGCCGCCGATATCGTGCTGCTGGACGACAACTACGCGACGATGGAGCGGGCCGTCGAGCGCGGGCGGGCGACCTTCGATAACATCTGGAAGTTCGTCGCCTACCTCTTGACTGCCAACGTCGCAGAGGTGGCAATCGTCTTCATCGCCTCGCTGTACGGCTATCTCATTTTGCCAGCCGTTCAGTTGCTATGGATCAATCTGCTGACCGACGGGCTGCCAGCACTCGCTCTCGGCGTCGACCCCCAGAGCGGTGAGGTGATGTCACAGCCACCTCGCGAGTCCGACCAGGGTATCATCGGTCGAGAGATGCTCGGCTTGATCGGTGGAATCGGAACGGTGACGACGAGTGCGCTGCTCGTCTTGATGGCTGTCACACTCGGCGGTGCGCCGGAGACCACGCCGTATGCGATGACGATGGTGTTCACGAGCTTCGTCTTCCTCGAATTCGTCGGGCTCTACGTCATCCGCTGGCTGCGGGGGACGCCGACGCTGTCGAACCCATGGCTGACGGTCGCCGTTGTGGTCTCGGCTGGACTCCAACTCGCAGTAGTGTATACGCCACTCAACCGGTTTTTCGGAACGGTTCCCCTCACTGTAACCGACTGGGGAATAATCGGCCTCGTGCTTGCGGTCTGCCTCCCGGCGTACATGGCGGTCGCCATGCTGGCCTCGCGCTTCGCTCAGTAGCAGGGGCGGACCACCCGTTGGCCGAGTTGATCTCTTCTCAGCCCCGCAACCCGAGACTCCCGCGCCGGGAGCTCAGTCGAAATCGATGAGCGGCTTTATGATATTCTCCTCTTTGGTTTCCATCAGCTCAACGGCCTTGTCGATCTCTTCGAACTCGAACTCGTGAGTCGTCATCCTCAAGCCGATGTCGACGGAGCGGAACTGGAGGCCGTACTCGTCGATTTAGTGGTTGGGATAGACGGGTGTCTCACACTGATCCACTGGCAGTTCGTTATTGCGGCTTCGCAGATCTGACAGGGCGTCGTGACGCCCATCAGCGCGTCAGAACCGGTATCTCAGCGTGTTCGATCGCGCGTGCGGCGACGCTCCCGAGCAATCGGTCCGGGGCCGCGCCTCGCCCGCGACTGCCGAGGACAATCAGGTCCGCGTCGACCCCATCGGCGAACCGGATGATCTCCTCGTCGGGTCGGCCCCGCAAGACGTTGGTCTCGGCCGGGAGGTTCCGCTCGCGGGCTTCGGCGGCGACAGCCGCGGTCGCCTGTCGACCGCCCTCTTTGAGCAGGCCGACGATGCTCCGCGGCGCATCTTCGAGATCGTAGATCGCCGTGTCGACGACGTAGATCGCATGGATGTCTGCCCCGTACCGTTCGGCGATCTCGATCCCGTTTTCGGCGGCTGCCTCGGCGTCGTCGCTGCCGTCGGTGGCCACGACGATCTCGTCGTACAGTCCGTACCCCGCTCGAACGTCGGCGGTATCGCCGAGGGGAACCGACATGACAGGAACGTCTCCGAGCGTGATGACGCGCTCGGTCGTGCTGCCGAAGCGAGCACGCTCGGCCCCCGTCCGACCGTGGGAGCCCATCACGACCAGGTCGATGTCTTGTTCGGCCGCGTACGCCAGAATCGTTTCGTAGGGGACCCCCTGACGGATATGATCGACGCACTCGAGCCCGCTGTCGTTGGCTTGCTCAACGATCCTATCTGTGGCTGCCCGACATCGGGCTTCTTGCTGCTGGCGGAGCGTTTCGGCGTCGGCGTCGTCGAGTCCTGCGGGTTGCACACTCGTGTCGACGACCGACAGGATATGGACCGTCGCGTCGGCCACGCGGGCTAAATCAAGCCCGCGGGTGGTCGCGTCGTCGGCACCGGCGCTGCCGTCGGTGGGAAGCAGGATGGTCTCGTACATTTCGGGGTCATCTACAGAGGATACAAGGCGAGTGCCTCGGGGCTTGACCCCGAGGGTGAAGCCGACAACACCTAACCTACCAACGCTAATCCATATCTTTAGAACACCTGAGTCCCACGATTAGAGTATGGAAAAGTCGCTTACGAAGACACTCGTCTTCCAACTCCACTCTGCCAACGAGCGACTTCTCTCAAAAGCCTACCACGAAGCTCGATGGGTGTACAGCCAGACCATCCGATTAGCCACAAACGGAATGGACTGGGACGACATCTCGCCCCGTCTCGAAGATGAGGCCGACATCGTGAAGAACACCACGCAACGCATCGTCGCAAAGTCACTTGAAGCACTTCAGCAGTCCTACGACCGCGACAACTACAACACCCCCAGTCACGAGAAAACTGGTCCGTATCCGTTGCGGATGAACTTCACTGAAGGCTACAACCTCACGCTCGAAGATGACGGGATTCACTATCGAATTAGTGCCAAGCCGTACAACCCGGTGAAAGGCACGCTACGTGGCGCACCAGACAACCTCGAACTCCTCGAACAGGCTCTCGAAAGTGACGAATGGCGGGTGGGAATCGCTGAAGCGGTGGCTCGTAACGGCAACCACGAATTGCATGTCAACGTCACTCACCTCGAGGCAACCGTCCAAGACAAAACTGACGCTCACACCATCGTGGGTGTGGACATCAACGAGGACTGCGTAGCTCTTGCCGCGCTCCACCAAGACGACATCGTTGATTCACTGGTCATCGACTACCCTGAAATCAAGCAAGAGCGTCATCGGTACTTCACGATGCGAAAGCGAATGCAGAACGCTGGGCAGACAGCGTTCGACCAAGTGTTCGAGGACAAAGAAGAGCGATACGTTCACGACCAACTCCACCAAGTCTCCCGGCGAATCGTGGAGTGGGTTCAGCAATTCGAGTCGCCGCTCGTTGTGTTTGAAGACCTCAAGCACATGCGAGATTCGATTGATTACGGCACTCGGATGAATCGTCGATTGCACTCTCTACCGTTTCACAAACTCCGTTCGTTCGTCGCGTACAAAGCGGCGTTCGAGGGGATTCCGAGCGATGATATCGACCCAGCTTACACCATCCAGACGTGTTCTTTTAGTGGGTGTGAGCATACGACTCGGTCGAATCGTCGGAAGAAGCGGTTCAAGTGCAAAGCATGTGGTCGGCAAGACCACGCTGACCGGAACGCGGCAGTGAATATTGCGAAGAAAGGCTTGAAGTCGTTGAATCGAAATGTGCCTGCTCTCAACACGCTTCCGGTTGTTCGGAAACTGCGACGGCAGGCATCGGGCTGTGTGAATCAGCCGACCGTGATCCACTCGACCGTTCGAGGCCACCAAGCCGATGGTCGCGTGGGAGTGTCCGACTAATCCACGGGAAGCCTCGGGGCTTGACCCCGAGGCAGTTCACGGGCTGTACATGGAATTCTGTGAGAAACGTGGCGACGATCCTGTGACCGACCGGACCATTCACGACCGAATCAGTCAACTCCGACAGAAAGGATTTGTCGAAGCCGACGAACGCAACGACGGCCTGAGTGGCGGCAGCTACAATCTCTATGATCTAAACATCATGGCCGACGCCGTCGACGAAGCGTTGAACCTCGACGACTGACTTCGAAAAAGCTCGTGAAAAGAGGTGTGTGGTGGTCGGTGTAGGGCGACTCTCTTGGCTGATTGTGGGCTATTTACACTTTGAATCAGGGGTGTCGACGAGCCGCAGATAGCTCGTGAAAACAGGTGTGTCTATTCGTGGATCGGCGGTCGAAAGCTCATGAAAAGACGTGTGTGGTCGACGGCGGCGGCGCGGGTGTTGATCGAATTGTGAAGAAGGTGGTTACGTGACTCAATGCTCTACTTAGAGGATGGATGTAGCAAGTCGAGGATCGCCATTCAGTTGTCTTAGGATTGTCATCGGTTCCGAACGGACCCCAGTCACCATCCAGTCACTTGTCGGCCGACCCGTACAGCCCGTAGACGGTCGATCCGATCCCGAGGAGACGAACGGGACGGGGGAGAGCGGATTGAATACTGGCTCAAGCGTCCGCCGGGGGTGACGCCACGACCGACTGCGCTTTCCGTGTCACTATCCACGTCTGTGGGGCGCCGGCAAGCTGGAGGTACAGCGAGTGGAACTGGAGAATCCAGCCGAAGGCGATCCATAGGTAGGCAATGGCGACCGTCTCGACAATGCGGCGTGGGGTCATCGGTTCCGAGATTGCCGGATCGCGGAAGACCGCGTACGCGAACGACACGGCGCGTTCGGGAATGAGGAAGACGGTAAGTGCGACAAACACGGACAACGATAGGCCGAGCGAGACATCGAGGGCGAGGGTCGGGAGTGCAAGCGCCGGGAAGATTGCGTATACCGGCGCACTCAACGCAAGGAACAGCACCCACGACAGTCCGAGGCTCCGCTGTGGTCCGAGCTGCCGCCACGAACGGAGGACATCGCTGAGGTGGCGACCGGCCACCTGCGCCCAGCCGCGGGTCCACCGCTCGCGCTGCCCGAACAGCGACGTCCGCGTCCCCGGGAGTAGCTCGCGTGCCACCATCTCCGGAACGTACGCAACGTCCCAATCCGTCTCGAGGTACAGTCGGACCGTCAGGTCGATATCCTCGGTGAGCGTGTCGGTCGAGAAGCCACCGACATCCGGGAGAACCTGTCGCCGAAGCACCGCCGCTGATCCCGCAAAGTGGGCCGCCGCGAGGACATCGGCATTGAAGCGGTGGTCGATCCACGTGCTGTGCTGGCGTTCTGGGCTGATGAACCGCGACAGCCGTGAGGCATCGGTGTCAGTGGGCACCTTCCGCCCCTGAACGATCCCGATGTCCGGCTGCGCCGTCAGGATGCCCAGGGCGCGGGTGACGAATGCCGGGTCGACCGTCTCGTCGGCGTCGAGAATCAGGACGTAAGGCGTCTCAACGTGCTCCCACGTCGCATTCAGGTCGGCAGCCTTCGAGCCTCCGGTCGCCTCAGCGACCCGAACGCGGGCTGGGTGGTCATCCTGAACCGCGTACATCAGCTCCTGCGTGCCGTCCGTTGAGCGGGCCGCTGGCACCAAGAGAAACTGGAGTGGCGCGAGCGCCGTTACATTCTCCCGAAGCGACGCCGAGAGCGCATCGACTTCATCCATCGCCGTGACAACCACGGTGACCTCGGCATCTTCGAGGGATATGGGGTCGGCCCGTGCGTCATCACGGTCTCGACGCCATGCATGAACGAGCATCCCGTAGTTCAGCGCCACACTGACCAGAAGGAGGACCATGAACGCCCCGAAGACTATCGAGAGCAGCCACGGCGCCACGACGAAGATGCCCAACAGTAACCCGTTCACGATGACGAACAGAGTCAGCACATGCTGTGACACAGTCATGACGGGGCCGTCAAGGAACCGAAGCACGGGTGGGGCCCACCGAGGCGCACCGAGCACCGCGAGCGAGACGATTGCCGCTATGCCGGTCATAGTCGCAAGAAGACGCCTCTCGGGCGATTGGAGCGTCAGCGTCCCTGTCTGTGTACTCAGAGCCATCGTGATTGCGCCGAGGATGCCGACGACGACCGCACCGAGCAGTAGGGCCTCCCAACGCCGGCGATCCGTCTCGGGTTGGGGAGGAACTGTCTGCGACAAGAGCGTCCGCGCCCAAAACGCGTTGAGTAGCAGCGACGCAAACCCACTCGCGTACAGCACCAGCCCCGCACGCGGCACAGTCGGTCCCCATGAAAGCGTGAACAGGGACCCCGCGAATATCGACCCATGGCTCAAGCCCAACATCGTGGCGCGAGCACGGACGCTGCGCCTGACTGCGCGGACGTCGACAGTGAGCAGGAGTGCCTGAAACGCGGTGGCGAGTACCACCAACCGAACCGCGAGCGGGACTGGAGTGGCCCACAAGATGTCGGCGGCGAATGCGACACCGACAACGAACGTCACCCCCCCGGTGGCGACGACAGCGAGGTGGAGTGTTCCCCCCGTCTCACCTCTGGACGTCGTCCTAATCTCCGTCAACAGCGAGAAGAGAGCGAGGGTGCCACCGCCAACAGCGAGGAGCGCATACCCCGCAGGTCGGGTGCTCGGGGCCAACCCAACGCCGATTATTCCTGAGAGCGCGACAGCAAGCGATAGGGCCCAGACGGTGGCGTACAGACGCCCCGAAGACACGATGTGAGGTGGCCACGATTCGAACCAGCTACTCATGTTGGTCAACTTCCCCCGAGGGCCTGACTGTTCTAACTGTAATCTGGTTCGCATAGTTATCAGATTACTTATGCTCTGTGAGCTTATAAACCATATATATACCAATAAGTCATATTTATGACCCGTGCTTATCTCAATAGAACGTCTTTTTTGATAACAGCCGGCTGGAGACTGATGCTGGGGACGATGCGACCTACGGATCACACTCCTAACAAGGGTCGAAAAGCGAGCGTAGACACGATTCAAGGCGTTTACGCAAGAATATCGAATTCCCGTTCCAGACGCGATGACATTCTCTGCAAGATACGCGCGTTCCATCTTGCATGAGATGATCCGACAGCAATCTGATTTGATGATTCACTAACTGCTGCATAAAGAGCTTGTATCCATCTTATCGGTGCGATTGGACGTTGATAACAGGGCTTCCGTTTCTGTCCACCACAATGGTTACTTCCGTCGTATCCGCCGTGAAATGCAGGATTATATGTATTAGTGATTAAACATATAACTGACACCATCAATCGATTTCTTCTTCCACAGTTTCTCACGATAGAACTCTAAAAATGAATGCTAATTCCTATAGTTCGTTCGAGCCCCGGATACGGAGACTGCTTCCAGTTTTCGGCGTAGTAATGCATTGGCATACGCCCGAAAGTTATACATAAGAAGATTTATAGTTTCCTAAAACTTATATATCTTGAATGAGAGATAAGACAACCAACCAAAATTCGACGGGCATTAATCGACGACAGATGCTTGCGGGCTGTGCTGGGCTTGGTACTATCGGACTGGCAGGATGTCTCGACAGCGTCGTGAATCGAGCTGGCCAGTCGGCCGCAGAGAACGCAATCTCGAACAGAAATGCGTTCCCAGCAGCGTTCTTTGGGGGCGACTCGCGCCCGGATGGGACGCTAATTGAGTCTGATTACACACAAGACGACATCGAGATCGTCGTCTCCGGGGAGTACCGCGGGATCGAATCGTCGGTCGACCTCTACGGTCACTACATCAACTCGCTGATGAAGGCCGAAAATCACAACGATTCACGGAGACCCCGGATCAAAGAAATCTCCAGCGACGAAAACGCCCGGCAGGCAGAGGCACTCTACGACTATCTCGACGGCAACCCAACGGTCTGCGAGCGGTTCGTCGTCACGTTCCCGGACGCGCGGTTGGGTGACGGCGACCGGGCGCTGTCTAGGCATGTGACGCCCCCGCGACTGCTCAGGTCGACGACCGGCGAGACAATCGGTCGCGCACCGCAAGCTGACGACGGTAACATCTTCCAGTGGGAATCGGCAGTCCCACAGCTGTCGGCAGAGATCAAACACCCATGGCCACCGCTCGGAACAACGGGGCCGTTCAACCCGAATGAACAACTGATCGCTGCCGGCGGCGGTGACAACGGTACTGATCACACAGTGGTCAACATCGGGCCGCTGCTCGATGTCGGCCGAAACAATGACGAGCACAACGGGGTCTCGGTGTCCAACGGTGAGATCTCCGGGTTCTCTTGGAACGAATTCGAGTCGTGGGGCGAAGAGACCCGCGTTGGTGAGGCCTTGGTCTCGCCGATGTTACTCGCATCGGTGTCGGCTCAGCCCGAAGACTGCCCGGAGCCGATGCCAGCACTGCTGTTCGTCCAGCGGATTCGTCACAACGATCAGTGCATATACGCCGGCGGCTGGACGATCAACGACAACGCACTCTACCAAGATGCGGTGACGATGTTGGTGGCCGACGCCGGACCAAACGTCGTTCCGGTTAGTCTCGACCAATCGGAGGACGATGGTGACGAAAGCATCCGTGGAGCCATTCTGTCGGCGTTGGACGACGAACGGGACCGACTCGGGTCTGTCGTCTACAACGGCGAAATAGGTGAGAACAGTGAACTAAACAAAGAGGTAGTACAGTTCTTGCCGACGGCCCACCGGGAGGGTCCAGGACGCCGCAGGTTGACCAGACAAGTCTGGGAGAGTGCCGGTGGAGAAAATCAGGGTCGCATGAATGTAACCATCGTTCCACTTGCCTGTCCGATTGTACACAGTGAGTACACTCTTCAAGGCCGTAAGTGTATTAATGGACCATACCCACCAGAATGCCGGAAAACGAACCTCGTTCCGGCGGTCAACAACATCAGTTCACGCTGAGTGATAATCGCCCAACGAATCATATCCTCACCGCGTGAGCGCACAGTTCTACTGTACTCAATGGGACGGTTGGGTCTAGCTCGTAGCGAAAGTCCTGTGATTTTACAGAATGCAAGGAGAATGCCCCGGGGCTTGACCCCGGGGTTGAATCCGACACTCTGTGACACAAACCATTAAGCGTACACATCGATAATCAAGAGACAGCGATGGAGTACAGTCACCGCTACCCTGCATACCCGACACAAGCGGTAACGGCTGAACTGGAATACCACATCGACGTTCATCGCCAAGCGTACAACTACACTCTGTACGAGTATGAGAACGTGGACGCCGACAACATCGGCTCCGCGTACAAACACCACTACCGACTCCCCAACTGGAAAGACGAGTTCCCTGTGTTCTCAGAGGTGAACTCGAAGGCTCTGCAACGAACCGTCACGCGGTTCTACGACAACCTCTCGAATCTTAAAGACCAGAAAGAGCATGGGAACAAGGTGGGGAAACTCAAGTGGAAGTCTCCACGGGAGTTCCAGAGTATGACGTTTTCGCAGTCTGGCTTCGAACTCAAAAACACGAGTGGCCGACGTGCGACACTCTGGCTCTCCAAAATCGGTGACATCAAAATCCGTTATCACCGCGAAATTCCGGATGAGGCAGACATCAAAGAAGTCACGGTCAAGAAAGAGACGACCGGCGAATGGTTCGTCTCTTTCGGGTTGGAAACCGCCGACGCCGACCTGCCTGAGAAACCCGATGTAGAATCACTGGATGCGACCAACAGCGCCGGTATCGACCTCGGCATCCGCAACTACATCCACACCAGCGACGGCAAGACCGTGGACTGGCTTGACCTCGAAGGCGAGTACGAGCGTCTGCGCCGCGAACAACGCAAGTTATCGCGGAAGCAAGAAGGGTCGAACAACTGGGAGAAACAACGCCGGGAAGTTGCGAATGTCAAGCGTCACATTCGTCGGAAGGTGCTGGACTACCAGCACAAGATTACAACGTGGCTCGTCCGCGAGTACGACGCGGTGTTCGTTGAGGACTTGAACGTGAAGGGAATGTTGGAGCAGTCGCATAACGCCCGAAACAAGCAGGATGCGGCGTGGCGGCAGTTCATCACGCTCCTTGAATACAAGGGCAACTTGTACGGCACGCACGTCGTTCAGGTAGAAGCACGAGGAACGACAAAAGAGTGCGCGTCGTGTGGTGTTGAGACTGCGAAGCCCATCTGGGTCAGGGAACACTCGTGCCCGTCGTGTGGGTTTGAAGCAGATAGAGATGCGAATGCGGCGATGAACGTCTTGCAACGCGGTTTTGCTGAGTTAGGGCTGGGATGGCCCGAAGACACGCCTGTGGAGACTGCGCTCCCTACGGACACCACTACGGTGTCTGCAAAGCGCGTCGTGGAAACAGGAAGCCTCGGGGCTTGACCCCGAGGCGATTCACGAGAAGGTCATGGAGAACACGTTGCTGGCCGGAGGAAGTGTGATCATGACGCTCTTGATTGTCGTCGGTCTGCTCGTCATCGGCGGTATCATTTAGGACGGCTTCTCCGGAGCCTCACTTGACACGGCTGCGACGAACTGGATGCGTATGTAAAATAGTAAAATTGAGATTAGTATAATCCAAATTTAGATAACCGTCGCTATTATAATGGCTTCCCACTGAGTAATCGTATGCCAACGTCCCCATTCATCAATCGCCGTGATGAACTCGACCTCTTGCAGTCACGCTTCGAGAGTGAGACTGCTGAGTTACTCGTTATCTATGGTCGACGGCGGCTCGGAAAGAGTGCCCTCGTCCGCGAGGCAATTCGGGATCGGGATGACGCTGTCTACTGGCAGGCGACTGAGGAAACTCCAGCAGCACAGCTCACTAACTTCGTCGACACGGCTAGCGATACATTCCCCTTACTGGAGGATATCCAGCGTGACTGGGAGGCCCTCTTACGAGCATTGGGGCGTGAAGATGCGATTGTCGTCCTCGATGAGTTCCCCTACTTAATTGAGTCAGATGACGCACTCCCCTCGAAAGTGCAGCGTGTCTGGGATCTGCATCTCCAAGAGACAGAAATGACACTTGTGCTCGTGGGCTCTTCGATCAGCATCATGGAGGAGAAGGTCCTCGGTGGTGGCAGTCCGCTGTACGGTCGCCGAACTGCAACTATCGACTTACCTCCTCTCTCGTTGGATGATGCACGTGAACTCTATCCAGCCGCCGAGGCCGACGAAACGATCCAGTCGTGGGGTGTGTTTGGGGGGACACCATACTACCTCCAAGCACTGTCTCCCGAGTCGACGCTTCCTGCAAATATTCAGTCACTCATCCTCTCCGAACACGGTATTCTTCACAATGAACCGGAGTTCCTCCTCCGCACGGAGTTCGGGATTCAGGAGCCACAGACCTATTATACGATTTTACGGGCTATCGCGACCGGAAAACGTGCTGCCAACGAGATTGCTGATTTCGCCGGAGTGGAATCCAACGCCCTCGGGGCGTATCTCTCGAAACTCCGTCGGCTGAGGTTGGTTGAGCGTGATATTCCAGTGACTGCGAATCCAAATGCAACCCGTAAGAGTCGATACCGGCTGAAAGAACCACTGTTCCGATTCTGGTTCCGCTACGTCTACGGCCAGACAGGCGAAATCGCACAACTCGGTGGTGATGCCTATGAGCAACTTATCGAACCATCCTTTACAGACTACATGGGTCCGATGTTTGAGTTGGTCTGCCAGAATGCGCTTCCTTCACTGATCCCGAAGACGTACCGACAAATCGGGTACTGGTGGCATCAACATCATGAATTAGATGTCGTCGGTCTCGCAAGCGATGGAACGCTCGTCGCTGGTGAATGTAAATACACGACACGAGAGATGCACGAGGGTGATCTTGCAGATCTCGAGCGAAGTGCTTCCCAAGTAGAATGGACGCCGCCGAATGGAGCAGAAATAACTCATCACTACTGTTGTTTCTGCCGCTCAGGGTTTTCAGATGGGTTGCAGGATGCCGCTGACGAGCGAGACGATGTCTCACTATTCACTCCTGACGATATCGTTTCTAAGTGAGATGATCGTTCGTATCGACCGCTGACTACCATCCTGTATCTATTCGTTCTTTTGTGTTTCAATCGCTACTTCGAGTTCCTCAAGTCGTTCTTCGTGTTCATCGAGTCGACTCTCTTGTTCGAGATCGATACTGAGAAGCGCGGGCAACAGTGGACTCTGGTGGTTCAACAGCCCGCTGGCATCGGCGTGTTTCCGTGCGTAGGCGAACAGCTGATCAAACCGCGGTTGGTCGCGTCGACGGAGTGCTCGCCGGAAGTCTTGCCAGCGTTCTTCAATCGCTCGGAGGGCGTCCCGATATGTCGGGTTGGTTCGCCCCATCGCTATCGCCCTCCAGGACCACCAGCAGTCCATGCATCGAGCAGGGGATTCGCCGCCATCGAGGTCGTCTTTCCGGAAGCGATGAGGCCAGTACCGACGGTGTCGGGAGTCGACGGCGAGGTGGTCGTTGGTTCGATACCGACCTGCGCAGCGCGGGCATCGAGCAACTGTCGCCAGTAGGCGAAGGTCGTCTGGTAGTATGAGCCGCCGTCGACGGGATAGACGAGCGTCTCGAAATCATCCCCGCCAATTCGTGGTCCCATCCGCGTTTGCTCGCACTCCAGATGGTGGTCGGCGGCCGTTTTGATCGGCTCCGTGAACGCATCACGCTTGCTGCGGCTGACGAGAACAGGAATGTCGTAGCCGTCAGCGTAGGTCGCCAAGCGGGCGAGTGTTCGGGCTTGGAGAGTTTTTTGTGTGCCTCCCCAAAGGTGTCGTCAGTGCGGCACTGGGCGTCGACGGCTGGCGCGACGATGAGCGACGGGGTGTGCGGGGAGGAGTCGTTGTCAGAAGCCGCTGGCTGTCGACCTCGCGGCTCGATGTTGTCGGTCCATTCCTGGATCGACTGATTCACTGCCGCCGAAAGGTCACAGACCGCGCCGTAGTGCTGATAGGCACAGACCGCGCCGTAGTGCTGATAGGCGGTGAAACCGCGTGCGACATGGATGCGGTCGAGCAGGCGCTGGCTGGGTGCGATCTGGGCGAGTGTGGTCGTCGTGGCGTGGCCGTTGGCGTCGACCCAGAAAGCGGGCCCATCATCGAGGAGTAGTTGATCGAGGACAAGCGACTGTAGGATTGGCACGCCACGACTGCTGTCGACATCCAGGAGCGTAACACCGGCTTCAACAGATGGGAGTAGGAGTTCGTCGCCTACCTGCTCAGCGTCGTTGATGAGCTCTCGATTTTGGTTTGATCCCCGAGTTGGTCGACTCACTGCGAGTGGTCTGGACGACGATGGCGACGTCGACCCTGATTTCTCAAACAGACTTGGTTAGTCGAGGAAAAATACCATAAGCCGAAGTGTGTGATTTCCACGTTTCAGAGGAGGTGTCGGGAAGCGACAACCTCAATCTCGTCTATCGATTTCCCGTGATGACTGCCTGTTTCCAGTATACTGTCGTGCGCTGTCGAAGTATCCTCGGCTTAGTCAGAGACGACTGCGTAGGCGATGGCCAACGGTACGGCGAAGACGATGTGGCCGACGAGGCTGAGGATCGTTCCTGGAATCGCGATGTTCGGGAACGGCGGAGCCCCCGCGAAGCCGACTACCGAGAGCCACAGCGGCATCACGAGGACTGCGAGGACGAGGGTCGTCACAACACCGTAGCCGACGCCGAGGCCAAGTGCACCCGGTAGTGTTCGGGCAGCACGTTTGAACGGGTTGAGCTGGACGAGTGCGACGTACGCAAGCCCCAGTACGACGCCGTGGAACTGATGAACCGCCCAGCCAGTCATGAGCGCTGGGCCTTCGATGCCGTACATCGCCGGCAGGACGACCTCAAGCATCGGTGGGGGCATAATATACTGCATCATCAGTCCGAAAATGACGCTTCCAACAAAGCCGCCAACAGCACCCACAGCCCACTGGTTGGTGGTAATTTGTCCGATACCGGTCGTGGATTGTGTTTGTGTTTCCGTCGACATTGGGTAGTTACCTACAGTAACCTTGGATGCGTGGCGGGGAAATAAGTCTAATCTGAGCTAGAGGTTAGTGAGTTACCGTGGGGAAACCCCGTCTATTGATTTATCAAAAACTCTGCTGGAAATAATATTAATTATTACATGTGTGGTTGCTTGATTCGCGTCACTGATCGGTTGCCGACGAGGCGTCGTCAGCCGGCGGTTGTAGATGTTCCATCCCCCACTCTGCCATC
>Ga0306908_1000336_pt1 | contig 18467 bp, 27 predicted proteins | sample AntRauTorcE11899_FD_190430 | JGI IMG/M metagenome (GOLD analysis project Ga0306908, IMG submission 190430) | Saline lake microbial communities from Rauer Islands, Antarctica - Metagenome Torckler E11 #899 (v2) (version 2) | ecosystem: Environmental > Aquatic > Non-marine Saline and Alkaline >... | reverse complement strand
TACGCAAGGCTGGAGTGCTGAAAATGCGGATGTGACTGGCGACAACACCGCCGCATCTATATCCGGGCAAGGAGGACTGGCAACCAAGAACCAAGCCGACTGGGATACTGAAGTGGGGGGCACTGGCAAGCCTGCCAACAATGCGGATGTGACTGACTACACAACCATCGGCTCATGGTCTAAAGACTATTCTGTAAACACGTCCAACCCTGCAAAGCTGAAAAATAACGACAATACTGTGCCTGTCTCGCCTGTCAATACAAATGCTAGAAATACAGTGCAGTGCGTTGCTTTCATTACCTCCACTGGGACAGTTACGAGAGCAGAAGTAAGATATAAGTGGAATGGGAGCACTTGGGATTTAACTAAAATAAGTGAAATGGGAACATCTAGCAACCACCCTGAATTTTTCGTTGACGGCGACGGCGACCCTGCAATCAGGCTTTATGGTCACTCCAGCCTTTATAGCGTGAGAGTGACGGCGACCTACAACTTGAATGCAGACTTAACGGGCGACAACACCGCCGCTTCTATATCCGGGCAAGGAGGACTGGCAACCAAAAGCTCGGCAGACTGGGGTACTGAAGTGGCGGGCACTGGTAAGCCTGCCAATAATGCGGATGTGACAGACTACGCAGACCGCAGGGTCGCCAGCGCGATAGAGGAAGCGGGGGGCGTCTCAATACTTAGACCTGAAGGGGGGAGATACAAGGGCGGTTCATTTTCAGAAGTAGGCTATATAAAAATAAAGCTCCCACAGTATTACACAAACACTATGATGCGCTTTACGGTAGACGTGTACGAGTACCAATCTGACAGAAGTTTCAATTTGGTTGTTGGAGGATACACTCCCTCCGCTAACGACACATGGATCCGGACTAGCGCCATCCTATCGGGCAGCATTGCCGCCAACAACACAGTGACATTCGGACACGACGGGGATACATGTTGCATTTGGATCGGCTTGCCGGGCACATCATGGAGCTATGTTGATGTGCAGGTTAAGGACTTTCAGGCAGCCTTAGGTAGCTATCAGATAAGCCAATGGGCGTCCGGCTGGACTGTTTCCATCGATTCAACCGCACCAGTGCAATCCGATAGGGTTATATCAGACGCGCTTCTGGATGCTAGATCCATTGCCGGACAAGGCTCACTAGCAACCCTCAACAGCGTTGATTGGAATAGCACCCTAGACAACATACCCGATCGAATTAAGGACTCTATAACTCCACAGGTAGCTGCCAATGGCGGGCTTGTCCTGACAGACTTTGGAATGGGTTATTACTCTGCGGTATTAGGTGATTTTCAGTCTTATATAGGCGGAAATGGCAACTTCCACTTCGGCGGGGTCGCTGACAACTTCGTAGACTTTAACGGCACTCAGCTTGTCATTGATACTGATAACTTTAGTGTTGATGCGGCTGGTAATGCTACGTTTAGCGGTGACATAACAGGGGCGACCATAACCGGCAGCACTTTGCAGACCGCCACGTCCGGGAAACGGGTATTAATAAGTAGTGCGACTAATACTTTGTCGGTATACGGGCCAGCTGGTGATTTAATAATAGGCACAGGTGAGCCAAAGAACTACGACAACAGCACTGTTGTTACTGCACTTTTCGTGACCGCCGAGAATGATGGGGACGCGCCTATATACGTGAGGTCCCCGTTCGGTGCCACCGTTCCAGGAATAGTGGTACTAGGCAGTAGTACGGGAATTGAAGCCGAAGGGTTTAATTCTGGCGTATTTGGGAAATCGGTAGATGGTAAGGGAATCAGAGGTGTTAGTGGTCGAGGGGTTGGCGTATTCGGTGCCAGTACCGGACTAAGCAGTTTTTTAACTAGCTCAGAACCGGGCGTGGAGGGGGTTGGCTCCAGTAGTGGTGGCTCCAATCCCGGTGTAAGAGGGATAAGCGAAAGTGGCAACGGGGTAGAAGGTGTTGGTGAAAGCTCGGATGGGTTCTCTTTTTATGCGTCAGGGCCGGGGGGTAACTATGGATCTTTTACTGGGGCGCACGATGCTTTGATGATAAAGGGGAGTGTAAAAGTACCGGGGGACATAGTATGCGCAACTGGTATAGTTTGGCGCAACGGCGTTTCACACACAATTCTTGAAGTGGAATACTCTGCTGTGGGCACGGTTAAGTCTGCTCTTGGGGCCATCCAGGGTAAGAGGGCTCTTGGAAGCAAGAAGGTTGCGCCTGCGGCATTGGAAACCGCGTCGCCTGCCGAGTATGAGGTATTAAAAGCGGAGTACGACAGGTGCGTAATTAACTCCCTCGGCGAAGGCCAAATCAACGTATGCTCAGAATCCGGAGACTTTGAAGTGGGCGACTTTATATGCACCTCAAACACCGCTGGTAAAGGCATGCGCTACGATGGGCAAGACATGCGCTATGTGGTTGCCAAGTGCATGGAGCCCGTAGTGTGGACGGATGAGCCCTCAAACATTAAAATGGTCGCATGCATCTACATGTGTGGATAATATGAGAATCAGAAAAGCTACCACAAGTGAAATAATCGCGTGCTTTCATAAGTACGCCACCATGGATGACTGGCTGCCGGTCACAACCAAACCCGCCCGAGAGTTCGCGAAAGCAGTAATCAAGTCAAACTACTTCATGAGAGTCGCGGAAGACAACGGCGAAGTTGTGGCCTTCTTGTATGCCGAACCAGAAGAGATTCTTCACATGTCTTTCCCGGTGTACAAGCAAAAGTATTACTGCTCGTGGTGCCCCGGCATGAAAGCCGCCAAAGCCGTTAAGCTCCTCCATAACGCATTGTTCGATTTTGCGGAGGCACGAGGCTACTGGATGGTCATGTCAACGGGTTCCCATTTTGACGAGGAGCATCGTTTCACTAAGCTGCTGGAGCGCTTCGGATGGGAGCGTCGCGGGTACATCGCAATGCGAAAAACGCGCAGCTACAGCCCGGAGTTGGCCGCCACGGGCATTTTCCAGAAACCCAGGCCGTCGGGATTGGCCAGCCGGAAAATCGCACACGGCTAGCCTCTGGCACCGTCTCGACGCACTTCGAGAGTTGCCCGGCGCGGCCCTCTATTTTTGCCTCTACCCTGGTCTCGGATTCAATTCAAACGCCACAGACGCGTTGACTGTCGAGGCCGGATTTTTTCAAGGAATCGCAAACTGCGGAAGGATAACGTTCAATGAAAACTAATTGGTCGATTACGGACAGATTCAAGAGAAGCGAATGGCCAGGAGATGCAGCCGATAGGCTTGATCCGATCCTGATGCATGCTGTATTTCGCCTACGCGACAGAGTGCCTTCCTGGTGCGCCATGACGCCGTCTCCTCTGTATGAAGGACACATTCGTGAAAAAGGAGGAGGCAGTCGCCATTCCACGAAGGGAGGGGAAAGACTTTCTGACGCAACTGATTTGTTTCTGCCGTCTTGGAAAGCCGCCTTTTTGGTTTGGCAGGAAGCACAGCAGATGCGCTTCGGCGGGATTGGACTTTACACGGACACAGTGTTGGGAGGAGAACCTACTCCGATGCTTCACTTAGACATGCGACCCGGACGGCTGATGTGGGTACGTGACGAGACTCACGGCTACGTCTATTTCGCGGCCAACCCACGACTGTTTTTTGAAATCTTGTCAAAATAAAACGCGGGAAATAGGGTATCTTATATGAAGAAACATCAAAACCTCTAATGAAGGAAATTGATATGCTAGTTCCCGTTTATTACGTTGAAGTGAAAGGCTTTGAATGTGCTTTTGTTGATCTAATAGAGAGCTGGGATGGTAGCTACTATGGTGAGACCAACGTCAAGGTCCACACCGGCCCAAGCCGTGAAGTAGTGGCAGGCTCAGCGACCTTGGAAGGTACTTGGCTTGAGCGGACAGTTGCGATAGTCTCGGTTCCGTCCATCGCCGATACTACTGGTTGCACCTGCCATCTCACCTCAGATGTGTGCGACTTCTGTAATTACACACATGAAGAGTACCTTTCAGACAGTCACGTGTGAATCAGTTGGCACCTTCGGGTGCCTTTAAAATCAAAATGAGGAGACATGACATGAAAAAGTTTCTAATGAAGTTCGGATGGTCCGGCAAAGTTGTGGACGGAGTCACCGTCGGTTCGGTGTGCGTCGCGGGGACATATGTAGGCCTCAACCTCGAAGATTTCGCTTTCTTGATGAACTGACAGAAGGATATAGGCATGGCTACGGATTACGTAAGTGCGGTACTGCTCTCTGCAGATGCAGGCGTACCTCTCTTGTATCACAAGAAGAGAGGCATCATCACTCTGCCCACCGGCAAAGTGGACGAAGGCGAAACTCCCGAGGAGGCCTGCAGAAGAGAGATGGAGGAAGAGCTGGGCGTGAACGTCACTCACATGACGCTTTCGCACACGACTCAACACAGGTCACCCAAAGGAAATCCGTACTTAGGATGGCATTTCGTCTGCAACTACGAAGGGTATTTGGTGAACAACGAGTCCGCCAAACACGAGATAGTTGTGGAAGATGAACTTTCGTGGGCGGACGCCTGGAACGTATTAGCCAAGAGGGAACCAGCATGAGTGGATACGAGGAAGGGCTGCCGATGTTAGAAGACTTTCCGACTTTGCACGACGCGCACGAATATGTGAACGCCGTCATGTGTGCAGTCGACAACGTGCCGGAAGTTGAAAACGTAATTAACTTAATCGAAGAAATGGAGCGTGACGTATGTTTAAATTTCTAGGGTATCTTTTGGTGTTTTGTGTGGTGCTCATGAACGGTGTTGCATTCCTGGGGGCGCAATGAGAGCTTACGTGTATCCGGTGATCGCGCTGCTACTGATTACTTTCGCAGTGTCTTGCATGGCACCGCCCGAAGTAGTCCTGGCAGTGCAGGAAGGGACGTCGAAACTGTCTTGTAAGTTCCAAGACGGATGGCGGGAGATCCCCCGAAACCAAGTAGTGGATCTGGTTGAGGGCGAATGGATCTTCACAAACGGTTCCGCAAGCAATTGCACCGTTGAGTAATTGCGGAAAAAGCGGTATCTTATATGAAGAGCAAAGATACCTCCAACCCAAAGGAAATAAAAATGCAAATTCTTCTGATCATTTTAATCGTGTTTGGTACTGTAAACTTAGGACTGAACATTTTCTCAAAGACGACTGCGCTCTTTGATGACGTAGCGGAAGCAAAAGAGAAAAAAGACACCACTGAAAAGGAAAAGTCATGAGCATCGTCGGAGTGATCGTAGGGGTTATTTTGTTTCAACTGATTAAAATCCGAATCAAAATGGCGAAAATGGAGAAAGAAGAAAAGCTCGCTCTCAATGATGAGAGTGAGAAAACGCAGGCTGAATAGTCTGCTTCATAGGCGGGAGTGGCCGCCAAACAGCAAAGGTGACTTATGCTAATCGTAGGTGTTGTATTCGCAGTGATCGGACTGATCTTTGTAATAAAATTGATCAGCAAATATAATGGCAAGGTAACTAAGGAAGCCGTCGAGACCAATTTCGGAAGGTTGGCCATTGCGCTGCTCGCATCTTTTGCGGCGGCGTATATGTACGCTCCCGCCATCTTTGGCTTGGTCCTTCTCACATCCAGCAGTGTGCTCAAAGCGGCAGTGGTGGGCGTGGTCGGTTGGGCCGCGACCGTCGCTCTGTCAAAAATCGCAGGATACATCAAAAGGAAGATAATGTCAGGTGCTTAATATCCTATGTTACACATTCGTCGGAAACAGTAAAGCAGGCGTAAAAACAGACGCAAAAGCAGGTGCGAAAGCAGACACAAAAGTAGGCGCGAACCCTTGCGCCGAACCTTTTTTACCGGCCTCGCAATGGATATACACTGTTAAGAAGCTGGACCCCAGGCGATTGATGGACATGGAAGCACACCATTTTATGGGGAGCAATTGGGTCGGCACTAAGGTGTTTGAAATAGCAGACTTAGACGCCGAGTCAGGCGTTCCTATATTTGTGAAGGAGTCAGTTTATGGACAGTTGAAAAGTCACATACTTCCTTATATGGAAGTGTTTTAATCCGCTCGTCGCACTTCCCTAACGGGAGGTGTGACGGGCGAACCTGAAAAATTTTTTTCTTTTATTGGTGGGAATACTTTGCAAAGTCGATCATTTTTTGAAACAGTGTTATCTATATTAGCATTTCTTTGTTTCATTAAGTTCAAGATAGACGTTGCAATGTTACTTGTCTTTATACTATACTTGTTACGAAAAGGTCGCTAACTCTAAGAGACCCCGACGTCGAGGAAGAAAATGCGTAACAAAATCTTTAGTAATTTAAGCCTAAGAATCGATACTGAAATCTCGCATAGAATGCCTATAAAATATCTGAAAGGCATAGAGTTGGAGAAACATGTCAACGACATAATCGGGATAGTGTACCTATACACGAGACCTAAGAAAAGTGTACACCCCGCCGCACAGTTTACCTTTTTGACAGAAATTGTTTGCGCTATTGGTAAAAAACTAATGTCCAAAGAGCGTCTGAAAAAAGACTCAGCGCTTGCGGCTAAGACTGGAGCTTTCGTTCTATATACTTTTGAAGAACTCGAGCTCATTAAAGTCGTGAAAGGCAAAGGCAGTAAAGGCCATCAAGTTTACATCGTTGAAACTGTGAATGAAGCCGCCATCGTCAACCTATGGTCTCAGCTTCCACCGGCCACTCTTGAAAAACTGCCTTCGTTAACGCCTTACAAGCCGTGGGATAGTTTTCGCCATCCGACAGGAGCATTGCTCGTAAAAACTAATCACAAAATACGTGAGTCACTAACTCCAGAAAACCATCCTCTGGTTTTTGAGTCGATTAACAGGTCTCAAAAAGTAGGTTGGAGAATTAACAAAGAGCTGTATGAAGTACAAATTTGGGCTTTTCGAAATCGAGCTGACGCCTTTTCCGACATATGGAAAGCGCACAGTTCAGAAGCCCGCTCGACAAAAGTGAGAGAAACGAAAGCAATTAGCGGCATCGCTGAAAAGTTTTTGAATGACACCTTTTACCACCTCTACTACATGGATTTCAGAGGCAGAAAATACGTATCCACAGCGTATCTGAACGAACAGGGCTCCGATCTGGCCAAGGGGCTGCTTCTTCGCGATGATGAAAAACCCATCGGAGAGTCAGGCTTCTTTTGGCTTTGTGTGAGCATCGCGTCAAATTGGGCCGGAGACGCGGGAAGAGAAGATGAGTTGAAGACCGATAAAATCCCATTGAAAGATCGCTATATGTGGGTGATCGACAATGAAGAGATCATTGTGTCTTACGCAAAGAATCCCAAGGTAAATCAGGGATGGATGCAGGCTGATAAGCCTTGGCAATTCTTGGCGGCCTGCTTTGAGCTGCTTAACTTTCGAACCCATCAGATGGGCGATGAGAGTGACTACTCCTACGCTTCTGGATTGGAAGCTTACATAGACGGCACCACAAACGGCAGCCAGCACTTATCTGCCCTCATGTTGGATGAAGAGACAGCGCCTCTCGTGAATCTCGTTCCGTCTGAGTTGCCGGGAGATTTGTACATGTACGTTGCCTTTCACATGTGGGCAGAGCTCAAGGCCACAGTGGACGAGATGTCAGTGAGAGCCAAGAAAAGTCTAGAGAAGTGCATTGACAATCTGACGGAGATGAAGAAGCAAATAAACGCAACAGAACTGAGGAGTGAAGCCAGGCAGGAATTGGTGGAAAGGTACCGAAAGTACAAAGAGAAGAATAGAGAGCTCATAAAAAGAGCTTCTCCTGTCTTCTGGTTACGGGTCCTGGACGACAAGCATAAGCGGAAAATAGTGAAGAGAGGCACGATGACTCTTCCTTACGGAGCCAAGCCTTACGGACTGGGCGAGCAAGTGATAGCCGACTCCAAAAAGCACAACATTGATATCTTGCTCTACATGGAACACACCTGGGGAGCCTATTTAGGAAGAGAACTTTTTGCGGTCTGTACCAAATGTCTGGAGAGGCCAATGCGGTTGCTTTCCACATTTGAAAAGGCGGGTAAAGATGCCGAGCGGGCCGGAGAATTTCTTTCCTGGAATGTGCCCATCACCGATTTCCCCGTTGTGCAACACTACATAGAAGGAGAAGTGAAAAAGACTTGGGTCCAATACGGGCCACCAGAAGGCCCTCGCCTGAATACAGGGTATTTCAAAAATACCTATCAATTATCGATATCTTATTTGGAGAATCCGGTACCCTCGAAAAACAAACAGTCGCAAGGCGCTGCCCCGAATATCATCCACAGCCTGGACGCCGGGCATTTGACATTGACAGTTTGTCGATCTGACGAACACATCACAACCGTGCATGACTCTTACGGAACGTTGCTCTGTGACATGGACAACCTCTTCAGAAATGTGAGGGAGTGTTTCGTGGAGCTTTACGCACAAAACCCTCTGGAGCGGATTTTCAAAGACATAGAAGCGGACATCAGTTCGGTGGACAAAGGGACTCTGGACTTGTCGTTGATTCTTGACTCGGAGTATTGTTTCTCATGATCATCATGAAGTCACTCGAAGATATAGAAGCGCTGAAAGACCTGGAAGTGAAGGCAATCGCGATGAAACAGTATAACCTCTGTTTCAAAGAATTCATAGAAGACCCTGATGAAGATTTCACGATGGACCGAATGGGACATCTCGTGTATATAGAAACGTCGGAAGAGTTGACAAAGGAGCATAAAGAAGTTGAGCTTTTGAAAGAGACGGGCTACATGTTCAATTTCTTCAGTTTCGGGCATGACGAACTTTTCATTGGATGGGAGTACGCCGAAAAAAGCGGCAACGTATGGCAGGTGTTGGTGTTGGTCAATGATGAGTTTGGAAGAATATTTCTTTTCAAAGATAACCTGGCGATGCCACTTGAACTCAGGAAGTGTCTGGAAGAGTACGATTCTGAGTAATGTGAAAGTGACATGTGAATCAACGAGCCCGTTAAATTAACCCCGCAACGGGCAATTTATCAATTCAAAAAATGACTAAGGCAATTGTATGATCCTCAAGAACTGTGAAATCTGGTACCCACACCTCGATCCCGCACGTCCTAACGGAAGATTTGACAAGAAGCGCCCGCAGTGGGACATTCAGATGCGGACCCGGTCCAAAGAACAAAAAGCAGAGTGGCAGGCGGCGGGTCTGAACGTCAAGCCGAAAGAAGACGAAGAGACAGGTAAGCTTTTCTACACCACCAACCTGCGTCGTCGTTCAGTAAAATCGGACGGCACCGAAGCGACCTGCCCCGATCTTATCGACGGTAAAATGAACGCGGTCGACCCGAGAACCGTGGGAAATGGCTCCATCGCCAACGTTCGTATCTTCCAGTACGAGCCTCCGCAGACTGACGACAACTCCGCCAAAATCGGTAACGTGCTGATGGGCGTTCAGCTGACCACTCATATCATATATGAGCCCAAGCCTATGGAAGATAGAGAAGACTTCGAAGAAGAAGAAACAAAAGTTGTGGGTGAACAGAAGCCCGCCACGGAAGACGATGCAGACCACCGAGCCGATGACAAGTTCACACCGGCGTCAGACTCCGACAAGGCTCGCGAAAATTCAAAATTCTGAGGCGACAATGAGATACGCTATCGACGTAATGAAAAGACAATCCGACGGAGAGTATAAGAGAGTGGCCACCACGACAGATCCGCACTTAACTGACGCCATCAGCGATGCGCACTTCGCCAACGCCGAAGAATTGTTCAAGGCGCATATCATTCATGTCACTGATTTTGATGAGAACAAGTCTTTCGCAAAACATGACTTTTCATCTTACGAAGGCTGGATAGAGGGTCTTCAGCGGAGCCACGCTTGGCTTCCTCGCCCCAAAGCTTCCCCGGATGATGAAATCCAGAAGCACGTGAATCCGAGTCACTACAGAGGCTTGCTGGAAGGAATGCCAGACTTCGGCTGGCTGGACATTGAGAGCAGGCGGCCTCTGTTTCGTGAGCCCGCCAAGTTCATCGCGGCAGTGGACCTGCAAGAAAGCAAGTACATGATGCGTCTCGGCCAGAAAGACAATGAATTACAAGAACGTAAAAAGAGCCTGTTTTACAAAGCCTATTGTATCTTGTATATAGAGAACGGCGGAAAGCCTATCAAAGCAGATCTTGTGCACGAGTGGATGAGCAAGATGCCCAAGATGCCGGGCAAGTGCATGTAATAAGTAAAGGAGCGGGAGGCGAAAGTCTCCCCTTTTAATATGTCAAAATACTTATTTGATATTGAAACCGACGATCTTCTCGACAACTGCACCCGATGTTGGATCGTGTATTTGCTAGATTTAGACACAGGAGAAAAGAGCCATTATCTTGAAAACGACTTAGGTTGGAAAGAAAAGCTGAAGAAAGCTGAATTGGTCGTGGGCCACAACGTAATCGGCTTCGATTTGAGAGCACTGAAGAAACTGTTCAAATTTGAGTTAAATCTCTCATGCCGAATCCACGACACAATGCTGATGAGCCAAGTCCTCAATTACAAAAGATTCGGAGAAGACGGCCACAGTCTCAAAGTGTGGGGCGAGTTCTTGAATTTCCCCAAAGGTGACTTTCACGACTTCTCTCAGTACACGCCAGAAATGTTGACCTACTGCGAGCAAGATGTCGATTTGAACCACGAAGTCTATAAAATCGTGATCCAAGAGCTTGAAGGTCTCACGGCAGAAAATAATAAACTGATTCCTTACATGCGCGCCGAACACGCCATTGCCAAATGGACCGCATCTTCGATAGAACACGGATGGCCCTTCGACGTGGCCGCCGGGAAGACACTCTTTGCTGAGCTGGAAGAAATCAAAGACGCCACCACAAAAACGCTGGAAAGTAAGCTGGGGACTAAAGTCGTCGCCAAAGACGCATGCAAAGGTGTGGTCGACGTGAAGCTGCCCAAGTGGGTCAAGAACGGCAATTACGACGCACACACGGCAAACTGGTTCGGAATCGATCCTGAAGAGGGTCAAGAAGACGCAGGCAGAATTGTCGAGGGTGAGTATTGCAGGGTGGAGTTCAAGCCTCTCAAGCTGAGCTATTCGGGAGACGTCAAGGTCTTTCTGTACCGTCAGGGATGGGTACCGAGTCAATGGAACTTTAAGCTGAATCCCGTGACTTTTGAGAAGACCAGGACTTCCCCTAAAATCACAGAAGACTCTTTGGAATTCCTGGGAGGTGACGGTAAACTGTATCTAGAGTACTTGACGATCGTGTCCAGGTTCGGAATACTAAAAACATGGCTGGAAAATGTGGGAGAAGACGGCTGTCTGAGAGGGGACTGCTTCACAATCGGCACACCGAGTATGCGAGCACGCCATAAGATCATAGTGAATGTTCCTTCCGGCACTTCAGTTTACGGACCTGAAATGCGTCGGCTGTTCATGTCCAAGCCGGGCTGGAAGATGGTGGGCTGTGACTCTTCAGGCAACCAAGCCAGAGGACTGGCCCATTATTTGAACAACCCCGAGTTCACGGACATCCTGCTGAACGACGACATCCACACCTATAACGCAGGCAAGCTGGATGCCGTACTGGCCGAGATGGGAATTGATTGGTCGCAATACCTGATCAACCAAGGCGCTGAGGCTGATGAAGAGCACACGCTGGAAGAAGTCTTGGCAAGTAAAAAGAGAGGCGCTGCCAAAAGAATCTTATACGCCTTCCTGTTTGGAGCCTCCGGAGGAAAACTCTGGGGCTACATCTTCGGCCAGCAGAACGATAAACGCGGCAACACTCTCAAGAAAGGCTTCACCAAAGCCGTGCCAGGCTTCAAGGATTTGTTGGAGAAGCTGGAGCGTGTCTTCGGAAAAACCAAGAGAGACAACGGCGGGAAAGGGTTCATACCTTCAATAGCGGGCACCCGCATTTACGTAGATTCCAAACACAAGCTTCTGGTGTACCTCCTCCAATCTTTGGAGAAAATCACTTGCGCCGGTGCTTGTCTGTTGTTGACGCAATACCTCGAAGAAGAGGGCATCCCCTACATCCCTTCAATATTTATGCACGACGAGCTAGACTTCCAGGTACCGGACGAGTATGCTGAGAGAGCTGCCGAATTAGGCGTCAAAGCCTTTCAGGAAGGACCCAAGCTGTTTGGTGTCACAATAATGGACGGCGACGGAAAAGTTGGATTAAACTGGATGGATATTCACTGATGAGCGATATACTGGACGAATGCTGTTCTTGCCGTTTAAACCCTCCCTGCAATTTCTGCTTGGAGACTTATGCATGCGAGTGCTGCGGCACTCGCGTCGAAGCGGCAGAAGAGCTGCAGAGGGCTGCGGAAGCCCTGAAGTGCAATGAATGTTTTATGAGGGCAGAATAGATGGAAAGACTTGTACATATCATAGGCGAAGATCCGAACGCTTACAGGTTAACCTGCTGCGACACAGATGCCGAATTGGCACTTTTGGAAGGGTACTGTGTGACGGTGAATGCGGGAGCTGCCGAGCTGTCTGAGTTCCTGATGATTTCCTCAAAGGAAGCCGAAGATCTGATAAGAACACTGCACCTGAAGTCCTTGTGTGAAGCCATGGCCGAATTGAACAGCGGGACACTCGTATGCAAGTGATCGTGGCAGGAGGTCGCAGGTTTAAAGACTATCTATTATTAGAGCGGTTCTTAGACCACTGTTTAGCGGAGGAACAGAGCACATGCTTAAGATTGCTGACAAGAAAAACTTGCCAACACGTATCATCTACTATTAGAGGCTCTCATGACAAAAATAGGAATAGTTGACGGAGACGTCTTGTGTTACGGGGCTTGTGACGGCCCCTGGCGTAAGAAGCTTGAGTACTGGAAGAAGTGTGGCTTGGACACGGATGAATTGAAAGGGCTCGGAACTATACCGGGATACCTCCCAGACAAAGACCCCGAAATGTTTGAACAATGCTGGAGAGCTTTCAAAGAGTTGCTAAAAACCTCTTTAGAGGCTGCGTACTGTGATGACCACGTGATGGCAGTGAAGCACGGCAAGTCTTACCGAGACGACATCTACTGCGATTACAAGAGAGATCGGGGCAAGTGGAGTATTTACAACCCTTTTGTTCAAATGGTGAGGAATCGCGCTGTTGAGGAAGGACTGTCCATCTTCGCCACAGACAAAGAAGCCGACGACTTGATACGAATGTGGGCCGAGGAGTTTCAAAAGTACGAAATAGATCACGTCATCATTTCCGTCGATAAAGACCTCTGGTGTATCCCCGGACTCCACTTCAATCCCAAAAAGAAAACGTTCAAAAACATCACTCCTGAAGAAGGCATGTGGCATTATTACGGCCAACTTCTCTCCGGAGACCCCACCGACTTTATTCCGGGGCTGCCCGGCATCGGTCCCAAAACAGCTATGGAAATGATTGAGGGACTGCCGACGGAAGAGGACTGTCAAGAAGTGGTCGTGTCCATGTACATCAGCAAGTTTGAAGATAATTGGTTGGACTACTTGCTTTCCAACGGTAAAATGATTCACATTCAAAGGAGCTGGAATGACCACTTCGTCGTCAGAGATTGGCCGATTGTGCGAGAGCTGGTATAAAAATGATCAGATCTTTTTCCTGAACAACACAAAGTTTTCCTTCAAAAGCAGAACCGGCAAGTTAGCTTACGAAGTCTATTGCGAAGAAGGCGCTTGGAGCGGAGTGTTTGACCCTGACATGCTGACGTTGTTCGTCTATTTCACGAAGAGCACGATGCCGGTGAAAAGCGTTAGCTTAACACGTGACAAAAAACAATGATGCCTTCCGATTTCTACATCGGCAGAGGTTCAAAATGGGGCAACCCGTTCATTATAGGCAAAGATGGTGACCAAAATGAAGTCATACGCAAATACAGAGAACGGTTTGAAAATTTGAGAGCAGAGGGCTCTATTACTGACCGCGATTTGATAAGACTCCGAGGCGGACGACTGGGCTGTTACTGCTCACCGTTGGCCTGTCATGGTGACGTCTTGGTAGAAGCAATAGAAGCGCTCGTAAAAAAGCGAGAGAGGAATGTCTTTTAGAATAAGTGCGCCGAAAGGCTTCACACCTTCTTCACCAGACTTCAACAACGGACATTGGAAATTCCCTCAACAAATGGGAAAGGCCGCCGGTTTTGTTTACTTGATCCACGACAAGATACTCGACAGATTTTACATAGGCAAGAAACACTACAGGACTCCGAAAGGAGTTGAAACAGACTGGCGCAAGTATACGTCCTCCTCCAATATTGTCAATGCATTGATAGAAAGCTCCTCCAAAGACGGCTTTGATTTCTTTTGCTTGGAGGAGTATCAAAAAAGAGGTGCCGTGGGATACGCCGAGACATGGTCACTTTGTTATGTTGAAGCACCAACCACCGAAAAGTGGTACAACGCCAGAATTGAAAAGGTGAGTTGGAGAGTCAGTGAGACCATAACCCAACGCCACAAAGACCGCCTCACGGCAATTCTTTCTAAGGAGAAACCGGATGTTTAAGAAACTTTTCTTTGTAATAATGGCCTTCGCGAGCCTCGTAGCTTTGCTCTATTCCGGCATAATGCTGAGCTTAGAGTACTTTGAGATCGTGGGCAGCGAAGGTCTGGCCAATATCAAGCTAATGCTTTCCGCCTTTGTGTTGGGTGTGTTCACCAATCTTCTGAGGTAGAGATGGGCAAAATAGTCAAGAAGGACCAACCCTGTCTTGTCTGTCCCTCCTCAGATGCTCGACAGGTTTATGAAGATGGAGGGTCAAAGTGCTATTCCTGTGATCGCTACTTCTCGTCGAAGAGTAAACAAGTTGAAAAGGCTCCCGGAAACCCTTCAGCGCTGCGAATCAAGAAAGTGCAGCCCGAAGAAATCGCCGAATACGCAACGCGGGGTTTCGAGGCGAGAGCTATAACAAAAGCAGTGTGCGCACATTACGGCGTGAAAGTCTCTTACAACAACGACGGTAACATTGATCATCATTACTACCCTTACGAAGGCGTCAAAAAGTACAAGATAAGGAGACTGCCCAAAGAGTTTTCTTGGACACCGACCGGTTCCGATGAGCTGTTCGGTCAAAGACTGTTCAGCGGCGGCGGAAAGAGACTGATCATATGCGAGGGCGAGTGTGACACACTGGCCGTCGCCGAAGCCTCCTACGCCAAGTATAACAAGTTTTACCCGATTGTCGGCATGTCCTCATCCGCAATGGCGGACAAGCTGGTCGAGCAGAGAGCCTGGATAAGATCGTTCAAAGAAGTTGTCATATGTTTCGATGAAGATGACGCCGGATATAAAGCGCAGAAGATTGCCGCCAAAATAATCGGTTATGATAAAGTCAAGATGACAAAGTTGCCCAAAGGTGACGCGAACGAGGTTCTCGTAGAAGTCGGCGCACACGAGCTCATGGTGTGTATTTTTGAAGCTGCTTCTTACACTCCTGCAGGTATCATCAAGAAAGACGCCATATGGGCCGCGATAGAAGCCGCAGATAAGGTTCTCTCAATCCCTTACCCGCCCTGCTTAGAAGGACTGAACGCTAAAATAAAAGGAATGAGAGGCGGTGAGATCGCTCTGTTCATCTCCGGCACAGGCTCGGGCAAATCCACTTTGATGCGAGAGATAATGCTCCACATCAGGATGACGACTGAAGAAAGAATCGGAGTGGTGAGCCTGGAAGAGTCACCCGGTGAGACCGGCAAGATGCTGTCTGCTATGGCACTGAACAGAAATCGAGCCAATGAGGAAATACCTCTGGATGAGTTGAAAGTAGGTTTCGACTCTGTATTTGAAGGCGATAGGTTTGAATTGCTGGATCACCAAGGTTCCGTGAACGACGGCAGCGTCATCGACCGTTTGGAATACATGTGTCTCGTGGGCTGCACCAAAATATTCGTTGACCACATCACCATCCTGGCCTCGGAAGGCGCAGAGCATTTGCAAGGGAATGAAGCGCAAGATAAGATAATGAACGATCTGTTGCGTCTGGTGAAAAAGTATCCGGAAGTGTGGATAGGTCTGGTATCACATTTGAGAAAGACGCCCAACGATAAGAAGTCATTCGAGGAAGGTCGTCTGCCGTCTCTCGACGACATAAAGGGCTCAGGCTCAATAAAGCAGATTGCCTTCGACATAATTGCGTTCGCCAGAAATATGACGGCGGACACAGTATCTGAACAGAACTCGATAAGCATGTCTGTGTTAAAAGCACGAACGATAGGTCTTACGGGCAGAGTCCCCGGAGTCAGATACTTGCCTGAATCGGGCAGGATGCAGGCTCTGGATGAGATCATAGAACAAGCCGAGAGCAGAATAAAGAAAGGAGCAAATGAAGATGATTTCACAAGTCTTAGCGGAAATGCTGAAGGCTCTAAAGTCGAAGCCATCGACATCCTCTGAGTTGTGTCCTTTTTGTAAAAGTGACGCGCTGGTCGGGATGACGTCAGTAGACAAGAAAGTATGTGTGGACTGCGGAGAGTCGTTCAAATGGGAACTTAAGAAGGGTCAGCCTTCTCTCTTAATCAAAAATCGAAAGGGGTGATAAACAACATGGGTCATTTTTCAAATTCCGAAGAAATCTTCGATGCAATCGAATATGTTGCGGAAGAGCCTTCCACTAAGCAAAAAGAAATGCTGTTGGCTGAATTCCTCAGCGATGACTACTTTCGAATGGTGATCACCGCCGCGATGGATCCTCTGGTGACCTACGGCGTGCTCAAAACCCCGCAGGTGCCCTCCGGGCATGAGCACTTCGACGTCGGCACCTGGAGGACACTGGGAGACCTCTCGAAGCGCACGCTGACAGGCCATGCGGCGCATGAGGTTCTGACGGACGAACTTGAAGCGTTGGAGGCGTCTTCGCAAGAGCTATTCAAAAGAATATTGAATAAAGACCTCCGCGCCGGAATCGGAGCGGCTATCGTGAATAAGGCGGCCAAGAGAGTTTTCGGAAGAGGCATTATCCCGGACTTCCCTTATCAGCGTTGCTCTTTGCCCAAGCACGTGAAGCTCAATGAGTGGCCGTGGAAAGAGGGCGTCGACAGTCAGGTTAAGATGGACGGCATGTTCGCCAATCTGAGCATCCCCGCCGACACCGGCCTGCCGACGCAGCTGCACACGAGAAAAGGACAGGAGTTTGACATCACCGGTTCTGCGTGGCAAACGCTTAAGCGAGAGCTGGTGTTGTTGCAAGGGGGTACGCGTTACTCGGGGGAGCTGGGGATCATTCGCGGAGGTGTTCTGATGCGAAGAAAAGCCAGCAATGGTATCTTCAACAGTCTCCTCAAAGGGCGTGACGAATTGCCTGAAGGCTGTTCCGTCACTTACACCATCTGGGATGCAATCCCTCTGAGCGCCGCAGCAGACGGTGTTTACGAAGTCCCTCAAGCCAAACGTATGCAAGATCTTCGGAACATTCTCCTCTTCTTAAATTTGTCCGTGATCTCTCTTGTGGAGAGCCGCATCGTCTTTTCTTATGAAGAGGCACAGGAACATGCGGAAGAAGTTATTCTCTGGGGCGGCGAAGGCACTATCTTTAAGCATCCTCACGGAATCTGGAAGAAAGGAACTTCACGCTTCGAAGTCAAAATTAAGGCAGAACACGAAGCCGATCTGCGCATGATAGAGCTCACTCCAGGCACCGGTAAAAACGAAGAGCTCTTCGGTTCCGTGAGATGCGGAACCGACGATGGACTGGTGTATGTGGATGTTTCGGGCTTTTCCGACAAAATGAGGGAAGACATTCACAAAAACTGGTACGAAGTCTATGAAGGGAAACTTATGGAGGTGACGTTTAACGAGTTGATCAATGCCAAAAACCGCGAAACGTTTTCTTTGTTCTTGCCGAGATTCAGCGACTTTCGGTTTGACAAAGACGACACCGATACCCTGCAAAGCATAAGGGCCATGGCGTGATGCAACACAAAAACAGCGACAGCTGGCAACTTGCGCCGCGAGGTCGCACAGAAGCAGGTGACGAGTGGCTTGTCAACAAAGATTTGTGTGTTGAGTTGAAAGGCGATGACACACGCACATGGTTAACCGAAAGTGAGCTTAAGATGCTTCTCGCCGCCGTCAGGAAAAGAGATACAGGCAATAGCACTGGGCTCATGGAAGGGTTCATGCATAAGTTTAAAACACCCTCCGGCCACACATGGAGCGTATGCACTGACGGACATGTGCACGTCGAAACAAATGAAGGCACCCTTTGCTTAGATTCTCTAGATGTCTTAGCTATGGACGCAATGCTATCGGACTCAGACCCACAACTTAAGGACTCTAAATGCGACCTAAGACCAACACACAATTTGTGAGAGATTTGATGGAGTTCAGCGACTACGGCGCAATGGCGCAAGTGGCCGTAATTGAAGGACTCCGCTTCTACACCCAAATGGTTGTGGCGTCTCCTCGTCCCGAAAAAGGGCCTGCGGGACAGATGATTGATCAGCAGTTCTGGTGGGACACAAACGCGGACTTGCACCGACAGATCATGGAAAGGCTTTATCCTGAGCATCACAAAGAGATTCAGAAGACCCTGGCCGAACGTGAGGGGATGGAAAGTGCGGGAAAGCT
>Ga0306908_1000332_pt1 | contig 18584 bp, 16 predicted proteins | sample AntRauTorcE11899_FD_190430 | JGI IMG/M metagenome (GOLD analysis project Ga0306908, IMG submission 190430) | Saline lake microbial communities from Rauer Islands, Antarctica - Metagenome Torckler E11 #899 (v2) (version 2) | ecosystem: Environmental > Aquatic > Non-marine Saline and Alkaline >... | reverse complement strand
ACCCGTTCAATTCCAGCTGGAAACCTGCCCGTGCGGTCGAATGAACAGGGATGGTGCATTTATGGTCATCTCTCTATCTCCTGTCTCCGGGCCTTGGAGCGAGGCAGACCCGCGGCCACAAGCGCCACGGCCAAAGTAGTGCATATCCCGATCGCAAGCGGAGCCCGGCGCTACTGCGCCGTATATCCGCCGTCGATGACAAGCTCAGCGCCGGTCACGAACTTCGCCTCATCCGAGGCGAGGTAGACCACGCCATAAGCGATACCCTCCGGCCCGCCGACCCGGCCGATCGGGTGCAGCGCATCCAGTGCCTTGCGACCCTCCGAGACGTCGCCGTGCTCAGCGATGTAATTTTCGACCATTGGGGTCCAGATGTAGCCGGGGCGGATCGAGTTTACCCTGATGTTCAACCCCTCCTTGGCGCAATAGAGCGCAACCGATTTGGTATAGAGCCTGACTCCGCCTTTCGAGGCGTTGTAGGCGCCGAGATGGGGGTCACCCACCAAGCCTTCGGTCGACGAAATGTTAATGATCGCGCCCCTCGTCGGATCGTTGCGCTTCATCGTCAGAGTCGCATGTTTTGTGCCAAGGAAGACGCCGTCGAGGTTGATGCTCATCAATGTGCGCCAGCATTCCGGCGTCTCCTCCTTCTTCTCCGAGATTTATCGCCAACCGTATCACTATTGACGGCACGGAGAGGACCTTCTTCTTTTTAAAGACGCTGTGGTCCCGGGACTAGCACAGTCTGATCTGATCCAATCTGTGGTATAGCCCGGTTTCCCAGCCCGTTCAGCCGCTGAAAGCATCGGCGTATGATGATCGAAGTGTAAGAACCGGACCTTGAAAGCGTCTTTAGAATTGAGTGTGGGAAAATCGACCGATTTCCGGTTGAACCGTGATCAAGGAAAGGATGCTCTCATGCGGCTATCAAAGTTATTCGTCTCTGCGACGATCGTTTCAGCGGCTAGCCTCGCATTCGCCGTTCGGGCGGCAGATGTGGAATCGCTTCCGGACAAGGCGGCTCCTGAGGAGCAGGAGATCCTGCAGTGCCAGAGCGACCTCCGGGCGTTCGAGGACGAGTTGGCACAGGCTGGGTTCGGAGTATTGGCACCAGGCGGCTATGTTGGCGGATATGCCGGTTACAAGGCGGGCTACGGCCTGATCGGCACGCCGCGCCAGCAGATGCAGGTACTGCGCGACGCGGCCGGGGTATATGCGCTCGCCGGCGATGAGAAGGCCTGCCAGATGGTGCTCGCTTCCATGCGGGAAATTAATGAGGCGCATGACGAGCTGGTCGGTTTTGAAACTGACGATCCGGAGGCACGCACGGCGTGGCGGCGAGCTCATCTGGCGAAGGCCGTTCCAGTGACTGAAATGGATCGGCTGATGCGCGCAGATGTGATCATAGGCGTGGAGCTCCGCACCACCGACGACACGATGCTGGGTGAAATCAAGGACATCCTACTCGATCCACAACGGCAGACGATCGCATATGTGTTGGCCTCCCGCGGCGGGTTTTTGGGATTGGGCGAGGAGTTGATCGCCGTGCGCTGGACCGATCTGCGTGCCACCGACGACCACGAGATCTATGTACTCGACGCGTCGCCAGAAGCCTTCGCGGCGGCACCGAAGGTGGAGCAGCGGAATTTTGCTGAGAGCTTCAGTGAGGGCTGGCGAAATCGCCTCGATCAGTACTGGGCCGGCGTCGTCGCCACGCCGTAGATTAGTTGTCGGCCTGGGAAGGCGCCGCCTATAGCAGTCGGCGCGCCGTCCAGCCGATCACCTCAAGGCCGCGCGTACCCCAGCCGCGACGGCGCCAGCCGTAAAGGGTCACTTCTTTCGCCTCTGCAAGATCACGCAAATATTGGGCCTGCATCTGCTCGGCCAGGAGACGATCGCGTGCGATCAATACGAGTTCCTGGTTCAGGAACAGGCTCCGGTAGTCAAGGTTCGCCGAACCGACAATCGACCAAGCCGTGTCGATGGCCGAGGTCTTGGCGTGCAACTGGCGCGGCAGATACTCATAGATCCGCACCCCCGCCGTCAGTAGCGGCGCATAGGCTGCCTGCGTCGCCCAACCCGCAACCAGGGGACCACCCCTGCGGGGCACCAACAGCCGCACGTCCACGCCGCGGATCGCGGCGGCTTGGAGCGCTTGGTCGACCATGGTTCCCGGGCCGAAATAAGGCGACGTCAGATAGACGTGGGTCTGGGCTTTTGCAATAAGCCCGGCATGCAGGCAAGCAAGACGGTGTTGGCAGTGACGTGAGTAGCTCGCCACCAGCAACGCCTCCATGTTTTTAGGGTCTTCGGGAATGGCGCCTGCCGGGAGCGGGTGTGTATCGTGCCAGAGCCGGTCGAAATGTCCGATTGCAAGCGTTGCGAGCGGGCCAGAGACGCGCACATGGGTGTCGCGCTGACGCGTCTCTCCGTGCAGTCGGCGCGAGTTCAGACGGCGAATGTTGAAGCCGCCTAGAAATGCGTCCTGATCATCCACGACCAGCAGCTTATGGTGGTTGCGCTGAAGGTATTGTAGCGGGTGACGGGCGCGAAAGGGCCTGAACCAGCGGAACTGGACGCCGCGGCCTTCGAGCTCGCGCTGGAGGTTCTGGAAGTTCCGCTGGCCGGCACCGAACGCGTCGAGGTGCAGCCGCACGTCAAGTCCGGCGCGGGCCTTGGCGCCGAGCGCAGCGACGAAGCGGGCACCAATCTCGTCGGATGCGAATATGTAGTTCGTCTTGAACAACGCTTTCAGACAGCGATTTCCAGTTTCCGGCGGCCTTGGGCGATATGCTTGAACCGTTGGCCAAGGGCGAACAGCCAAACGAACTGGCACAGAAACACCCTCAGGTGCCTGAGGATCATGCGGATGTTGTGCCCGCAGCCGCACAGTACCGCGAAGATGGCGTCGCCGGTCGTTCCCTTCAGCGGGCATCGGGTCAGGCGGCCGTCGTTCTTCATGTGGCCAATCATCGGCTCGATGGCGCTTCGTCGTCGCAGCAGTTTCGCGATGGTCCTGGTGACGCCGCGTCGCGCACCGCTGATGAAGACCTTCACGGTCTCGACGCCGTGGCCGCGGTATCCGCGATCGACGAAGGCCATGTCCGGGCGCGCGCCGGTCAGGATCTCAACCTGTTCCAGCGCTTCGTGCAGAGTGTGGCCGTCGTAGGGATTGCCGGACAGCGCTGCATGCCAACCACGAAGCCACCCTTGTTGGTTGTGGCCACACTGACCTTCGTGCCGAACTCGTAGCGCTTGTGCGCCTTGCCCTTGGAGATGCAGTCGACGGCTGGCTCATGCAGGCTGTAGAGCTTTTTCTTGTCCTTCGGCTTCTGCGCCAGCAGCCGGTTCACCAGTGCCACCATCTCTTGCAGCCGTGATTTCAGCGGCCCCTCGACCACCTTGTCCATCTGCCGTTCGATGTCACGCAGCACGCGACCGGTATAACCCTTGAGACGGCGCAGCGCCTTGTGCATCCGCTTGAACTGCCGGGCATGGGCGTAGCGGCCGACCTGCCCGCAAAGCTGGGGACCGAGGCGGTTGTAGTTCTGGCGCAGGCTGATGTCGGCCTCGCGCGCCAGCCCGACCAGCTTGCGCCGTGCGGTCTCGTAAAGCCGGGCATCGGTCGGGTGGGCGATGTTCTTTTCCATAACGGTAGTGTCGACGGTGACCTTCTTCAAATGGTCGTCCCGCACTGTTCCAGCGCGCTGTCCCGCCTTGATCGTCTCGGTCAGCAGCCACTCCACGCCTTCCTCGCCGATGCGGTTGCGCCAGCGGGTGAGCGACGAAGCGTCGATCGGCAGGCGGTGCTGGAAGAACGTCTCGCCGCAGACGTGCTGCCAATACGGGTTCTCCGCCCACCGCGCTACGACCGCTTCATCGGACAGCCGGAAGGCGTGCTGGAGGTAGAACAGCCCTGCGACCAGACGCGGCGGTGTGGCAGGGCGACCGGTATGCGACGGGAAGAACCCGGCCCACTCCCACTCGAACACCTCCCACTCGATCAGGTCGGCAAGCTTCACCAGTTCGTGGCGCATGTCGATCATCTCGACCAGCCGTGCGCGCAGCAGATCGTCCTGTCCCGGAGGCGGCTTTCTGGGCTTCATATCAAGGCTCAAAATTGCAGGGTTCCGACTACAATTATACCAGATGCTGCACTGAAACCCTAAAGAAAACCACATATTATGAAGCAAAAACAGGAAGATAATGGTTGTTCAGGACGGACTATGTAGGATTCCATGCGGATATCACGCTCGGCGTTTCCGATCGCCGCAATCATTGCGTCGAAAAGATCGTCGCCTTCGACGAAAAGCCGGAACGCGCCCCGGCCCTCGCGGAGTTCGGGAACGCAGATGGCGGCACGTGCTCTTGTACCTGGCGGCGTTGTTCCACCCTGCACAGACCCGCCTTGTGCTTCGTTGGCGAGGCTCATCGCTCGCGTCTAGCACTCCCTGACGTCGCCTGCAACTTCAGCGGCGCGGGCGTGCAGCAAGCTCAGTGCGCAGCGAATGCTGGACGAGAGGGCAAAAAACATGAACGATGCCATCGTCGATTTCCCTCATAGCCCGGATCGGTTTGATCTTTTTGATATGCATGGATCGCCGCAGCCCGACCGTAGCCAGCCAAGGGGCCCTACTTCGCCCGCTTCACGTAACCTGCGATCTGCGTGCGGTGGAGCTACCTGGTAAACTGCCCGCGCGGATTTCGGTTCTGCCGGGCGCGACGAAAATCGCAGAAGGATAGTGCGTGTCGGCGCGTATCCCAGTCGCGTTCCCCTCTGGGCTACCGGTGTCTGAGACATGCTGGACTCGATCACCGAAACAGCTATGTCGACATCTAATGCGTATTATACCGCCTTAGCTACCGAGACAGTGATGATGGTCTGAATGGCCCTTAAATACCCAACAGAAGACCCCACTTGATTACTCGAACTGAAAGTCAGAGTAACTGCCCAGCATGTCTGGATGGGCCTCGGCAGAGTTGAGGAATTCAGCCAAGGCGCATTTCTGCGATCAACTGATCTGACGGTTTCATCAGAGTTTCGATGACAGACCAGCCTTGCTTGCGCGCGGTACATGTCACTGTGCGTAAGCGACAAAAAATCTCTGCACCGCTCACGACGCGAAAACAGCCTGATACCTTTTGCCTGACTTTGCCCATACGCAAGTCTCGTTCAGCTTCATTGTTGGTGAAGGGCGCGTTGGGTTCGGTCAGAAAGCGCATGACCTCGCCTTTGCGCTTTTGCAGGCGCAGCGCGAGGTTGTGGCCGGTTCTGCGTTTCGGGCGACCCCGGCGTTTTCCAGCCTTGGAAATGGTTTGCAGGGGTGGTTGAGTTTCATGGAAATCCACCGCCTGGGTGAGTATTTCATCGTAGCGCTGCAGGAGCTCACCCATCACGCCGGCCCCAACTGTGCAATCATCGGTCCGGGTGTCTGCCATGGCTTTAGCTTCCAGCAAAAAGGTCTTCATGTTGGTGGCCCACGGCTCTTTCTCAATCACGATCAGGGCCTGGAGTTCGCGAAGATGATGGGCATTGCACAAGGCGTGTTGGACGCCTTCCATCTTGAAATACGGGGCCCAGTGATCGTGCACGACAAGCCCGGAGACCCCCGTCAGAAGATCCCCCCTGCGCGACGAGACCCGGAAGTGGCTTAGGAGCGGCGAGCAGATCACATGCAGCCATTGTGTTTTGCCCGCCACCCTGAAGCCGGTCTCATCCAGATGCTTGACCGCCACTTGCGGCCCACTCAGCCCTTTGCATATAGCCTTCGCGAAGGGGTGAAGGCGATCAGCTGTGCGCTCAATAAGCCGGGCCAAGGTGGCTGGAACGGCTGAGAGGCCAAACAGATCAGACAACACAAGAGAGAGACGTTCATCCGGGATGCAATGATACGTTTGCAAGTAGCTGGCGATGCCGGCGGTTCGAGGGCCGTATTGAACTGGCCCCGCAACACCCTCAGGGAAGACCCCGCGCGTGACAGCATCACACTGGCCACACCGACACAGATGTACCCGGTGCTCGGTTACCTCTGGCGGCGGCGGGGCTGGCAAATCAACCACCTGACGCGCCACAGTATTCTCCGCCATGATGGCTGAGAGTGCCGCGCCGCAAGCGTCACAAACCTCTGGGTAGTGGCTGATGACATGGTCAGGCGTCGCTGTCTGTCGCAACGTCTTTCCCTTATGGCCAGCCTGGCCACCGGATTTTCGGTCGGACTTACCCCTCAAGCTTTGCGTCCGCTTCTCTGTGGGTGGCTTCTTCAAGCCGTCGCTTGAAGGTGGGCGGCTGCTGGTCTTACTGCTGAGGGCCACCTGCCGTTCCAGCGCAGCGATCCGCTGCTCAAGCGCCGCGTTCACTTCGAGCTGCTTCAAATACGCACCCTCAAAGTAGGCGGCGCGGCCAGCCGTATCCGAAAAGGGAAGAAACGGGAATTTTGATCCTTGAGACATGCGTCCGTTGATTCATGATAAAGCCGTTCAGTCAACAATATTCCTCAACCCAACATGCTGGGCAGTTACAAGTCAGAAACCTCTTGCTCTTCGGGCGGCAACCACAGCAAACTGGTCTTCCTTGCGGTGTGGATTTTCCAAAACTACTGTAGGAACCTGAGACCCTGCTGCTCTATTTTGAGCTGCACAGGCGATCATAGCCTTTTAATCGATGCGATCCCGAAGACGTTATGGCCCGGATATATATCAGCGAGAGGTTGAGGGAATGGGCCGGTAAATGGGGAGTTACCATGCAGCAGATCCAACTCGGCCAGCTCCGATAGAAAGCCTATATCGAGCGTTTTAACTGCACGGTCCAGGACGAATGGCTGGACCAATACTTCATAGAATGCATAGAGGAGCCTAAGGACAGTGGCTTTGGACTTACAAACGCGACCGCCCAAACATGGGCATCGGCAGCATAACACCCGGCCAGAAACGGAAACGGCTGCTTAAATTCTCCCGATGCACCCCGTAAAAATGGGAACATTACCAACCGAACTGGGAATTCACACCATCGCGGGGCCGGATCACTGGTGCCACGATCTGCAGTGCACCGAAGGTGGCAGCGTGTCGGGAACGGGTCGCGTGACTTTCGTTTGGGAGCTTCTAGATTGGCAACACTCGGCTCAGGTCAAAGGCCGCGATGGCGGTTCCGGCCAGAACGGCGCCAGCGATCACTGCAATTGCCGCAATCCACACGGCAAAGCCGCTTATCCGCCCCAGCACGGCAACGTCGTCTGTTGGCGTGCCGAAATAGACTTCGCCCATGACCCGGGCATAGTAGAAGAGCGAGGCGACGGTATTGGCGGCGGCCACCACAGCAAGCCATGTATAACCGCCGTCGATCGTCGTTACGAATAGAGTCAGCTTGCCGAGGAACCCCACGGTCGGCGGGATGCCGACCAGCGACAGCAGCGACAGCACCAGGGCCGTTGCGGCCACTGGTCGCCGCTTTGCCAGTCCCGCGTAATCAGCAATCGCTGTGCGGCCCCGCAAATGGGCGACAACCGCAAACGCTGCCAGGTTGCCGATGGCATAGCTCGCGACAAAGGTAAGTAAGGCTGTTAGCGCGTCGGCGCTGAGACCCAGCACGGTGATCGCCATCAGCAAGTATCCTGCCTGCGCCACCGAGGACCAGCCGAGCAGACGGCGCAGGTCGTCCTGCCAGAGGGCCGCGAGGTTGCCGAGCGTCATCGTCGCCACCGCAAGCACAGCCATCAGCGGACGCAGGCCAAGAACTTCGGGCGGCACCAGTTGAACGAGGCGGGCCAGCGCGATGGCCGCGCCGATCTTGGGTACCACTGTCAGGAAAGCCGCGGACGGGACCGGCGCGCCTTCGGCCACATCGGGCATCCAGGCATGGGCAGGCACTGCGCCCAGTTTGAAGGCGACGCCGACAATCGTAAGGGCGAAGCCTACAAACAGCAGCGGCGACAGACCCATGCCAAGGCTAAGGTTGCTTGCGATGTCAGCATATCCGCTGCTGCCCAGAAGGCCGAGCATCAGGGTCACGCCGGTGATCAGGAGCGCATTGGCCAGCGCACCCATCAGGAAGTATTTCATCCCCGCCTCGACCGACAGCGCCCAGTCGCGGTGCCATGCGGCCAGCGTATAGCCGGTGACCGACGACAGCAGCACGGCAATCACCAATTGCAACAAATCCCCTGCACCCGCCATTGCCATTGCCCCAAGAGCGGCCAGCAACAGGATGGTGTAGTATTCGCCGTGCCGCGGATCGGTGCGGAACCAGCCAGGCGACAGCAGGATGCAGAACGCCGTCGCAATAAGGATCATCAGCCGCGCCCAGAGGCTTGCACCGTCCAGCGCCCACGTGCCGGAAAAGGTGAACCGGGTTTCGCCAAGCTGCGCCAAAAGCAACACCGATGAAATCCCGATCCCGACCAGCGCGATCAGCGCCGATCCGGCCTGCATCCGGCGCGGTGCGAAGGCGGCGAACAATAGCGCCAGGACAGCCGCGAGAATGATCGTGATTTCCGGTGAGACGTCGCCGATGGGCATGCGCCTAGCCCCCGATCATGGCGGAGGTAGCGCTGCCGATCATGTCGAGCAGCCAGCGCGGATAGATGCCGATCAGCACCACGAGCGCCAGCAGCGCCGCAAGCACTACGCCCTCGCGCAGGCTGATATCAGGAAAGCCTTCGCGAGCCTTGGGTAAGTCGCCAAAGAACAACTGTTGCAGCATGCGCAGGAAAAGCGCGGCGGTGATCAGGATACCCAGAAGGCCGATCGCAGCGATCCAGGGGAAGACGGCGAAGGTGCCAACGAAAATCTGCACCTCGGCGACAAATCCCGCCAGACCCGGTAGCCCGAGGCTGGCAAAGGACGCGATCACGGCGGCGACTGTCAGGCGCGGGGCGACCTTCGCCAGCCCGCCGAATGCGTCGAGGTCGTAGGTCTCGCTGCGTGCCCAGAAGCCGCCCGCGATGAGGAACAGCGCGCCGGTGATCAGGCCATGCGCTACCATCTCGACCACCGCGCCTGTCAGCGCCAGTTCGCGCGCGCCCTCGGCCCCGGTCAGCATGGCTCCGGCTGCGGCGATGCCCATCACGGTATAACCCATGTGGTTGACCGAGGTGTAGGCGATTCGCCGCTTCAGGTTGGTCTGGCCGAGTGCCACGATCGCTCCCCAGAGGATCGAGGCGAGTGCGACAATCGCCAGAGGCAAAGCATGGGCCGCGAACGCCTCGCGCATCATCTGGAACGGGATGCGGACAAGGCCGTAGGTGCCCATCTTCAAGAGCACACCCGCAAGGATGGCTGAGACCGGGCCCGGCGCCATGACATGCGCAGGCGGCAGCCAAGTGTGGACTGGGAACAGCGGCGCCTTTACCGCAAAGCCGACGACGAAGCCGAGCAGGACAAGCCCGCCACGCAGGTCCATTCCCGCCAGCGGCTGCGCCGCGATCAGCGCCCGCATGTCGAAGGTGATGGGATCGACCGAGAGCACCAGCCCGATGATCGCCAGCAGGATCGCCAGCGACCCGGCGAGTGTGTAAATGAAGAACTTGAGCGCCGCGCGTTCGGCCTCGCCATGCCCCCAGCGTCCGATCAGGAAGAACATGCCGACAAGGCTGAGATCGAAGAAGACATAGAAGATCAGCAGGTCGAGCACCAGGAACAGGCCGAGCGAGACGGATTCGAGGAACAGAAACCAGGCGTAATAGGCGCGCGGGCGTTCGGGGTTCTCCATCGGCCAGGCGATACAGGCGATGAACAGAACACCGCTCATCAGCGACAGGGCCAGCGACATGCCGTCCACACCGACCCGCCAGGCGACGCCGAGCGAGGGGATCCACGCGGCCTCGGCCACGGCCTGAAATGCGGGCGCGCCCGCGCCGGAGTCGAACTGCGCCCAGACGATCAGCAGCAGCACGAAGGACAGCGTCGATGTGCCGATCGCCACCAGTCGCGCGGCATCGCGTCCAAGCGTGGGCAACAGCATCAGCGCCAGCGCGCCCAGCATCGGGATCAGGATGGCGAGTGTCAGCATGTCATGCTCCTGCGGCTAGGATGGCAATGACGGCAAAGACGCCGCCGATGATGTAGGCGTAATAGTGGTGCGACAGGCCGGTCTGCAGGCGGCGCAGGTCGCGGCCGATCATGCCGGTTACATGGGCGGCGCCTTCAGGGATGCCGTCGGACACGGCTTCGCCAAAGCGGTCGCCGACCCGCGCCAGCCAGTCGCTGAATGCGGCGGTCCAGCGGATGCCTTGATCGACGACACGGTTGTCGGCTGCAGCGATTGCTGCCGACCCGCTTTGGGCGAGCGCCGCGACGCCGCGCGGTCCGGCGTCGAGGATGCGGTCGTCGGCCCAGGCGGCGGCGCGCGCCAACGCATCGACCGGGCGCACAATGACCAAGTCGATCAGCGTGGGCAGGCCAAGCCAGTCGGACGCTTTGGCCGCAGCCCCCTCGGCGCCGAGCGCCGGGTATTGGCGCACCAGAAAGACGCCACCTGCAACGCCTGCCGCAACAAAGGTCAGCGACAGGCCGAGCGCCAGCGCGGTGCCTTCGGGCAGGGTGCTGCCGAGCAGCGCCGCCGCAGCCTCGGATATTGGCGAGAGCCACAAGAGGCTGAACCCCAGTGTCATCATGGCTAGTGCCGCTATTCCCAGGGTTTCGGCCCAGCCGGGGGCTTCGATTTGGCGATCATCCTCGGCGCCGCGGCCATAGACCAGAAGCTGAAACCGGATCGCGTAGGCGGCGCTTAGCCCGCCGCCGATCATCACCGCCAGCGCCAGCCAGAAATTCACATGTTCGGCTGCTTTGACGATTTCTTCCTTGCTCCAGCCCCCCCCCGTGGCCGGTATACCCGCCAGCCCCACCGCCGCCAGCGCGGTGAGACCTGCGACTAAAGGCATCGCCCCGCCTAGCTGCATCTTGTCGAGCCGGTAGCTGCCCGTCGCGTCGCCCGCCGCACCCGCCGACAGGAACAGCGGCGCCTTGAAGGTAGCATGGGCGATCAGGTGCAGCGCCGCGACGCCCGGATAACCCGCGCCCACCGCCACGAACATGAACCCGAGTTGCGCTGAGGTGGAGGCTGCGAGCAGCCGCTTGGCGTGGTTCTGCAACACCGCTGTGACGCCGCCCGCCAGCGCCGTGGTCAGCCCGACGGCGATGGCCGTAGCACCGAAACCGGGGGCCAAGGCCAGAGAGGGTTGCAGCCGCGCGAGAATATAGGCACCCGCCGCCACCAGCGTCGCCGCGTGCAATAGCGCCGACACCGAACTTGGCCCCGCCATCGCGCGAAAGAGCCAAGGCGAAAACGGCACCTGTCCCGCCTTGGACGCCGCCGACAGTAGGATGCCGTAGACCACGACCCATTGCAGCGGCCCCTCTAGCGTCGCTATGCCCGCATAGTCGAACGATCCGGTGGCGACGAAGAGGGCCATCGCGGCCGCGAAGAGGCCCAGATCGCCGAAGCGTGTCATCACGAAGGCGTAAAGGCCGGAGCGCGGGTTTTCGATCTCGCGCCACTTGTGCGAAATCAGCGCCCAAGAACAAGCGCCGATCAGCTCCCATCCGATAAGCAGGGTTAGTAGGTCGTCGGCCACCACGACCAGTTCCATGCCGCCAGTAAAGAGAATCATCAGCCCGATCAGCCGTCCGATACCCCGTTCATGCTCGTGCTGGGTGGCGTGAAAGGTCACCGCGAGCGCAACGACTGGCACCATCACCGCCATCGCGGCGGAAATCGGGGGCAGCGCGGCGGACAACCTGATGGTGTCGGACCACGCCAGCGTTGCGGTCCAATCCTGCGTCGCCGCCAGCAGCGCCAGGATCAGCGTGCCGCCCAAGACCGCGACCGATATCGTGCCCAGCCAAGCGCGCGGGAGGTCGCCCATGGCGGCGATGATCGCGCCTGCGACGATGGGAAGGAGGGGAACCAGCCAGAGCGTCATTGTTTAAGCGTTCCCAACGCTTCGATGACATCGGCCTGGCGTTTGCGATAGACGGCGACGACCAGCGCAAAGCCGATGGCCAGTTCCACCGCCATCACTGCCATGATCAGGATCGCCAGAAGCTGCCCGCTGGGTGCGCCCTCAAGCGTGTAGGCCCAGAAGCCGACAGCAGCGAGCAGCGTGCCGTTCAGCATCATCTCGAGCCCCATCATCAGCATGACGAACGATTTCTGCGACAGAGCCCCGAACAGGCCGATCCCGAAGAGTGCGGCCGAGACGATCAGGATGGCGGTCAGGGTCATCCTAGTGCTCCGTGCCATGGGTTTTGTGCGGATCGCCCGGTGCTATCTTGTCTGACGTCGGATCGGACGTGGCGGTGTGATGTGTGTGTCCTGCGTGTTCGTCATTTGCGGCGGCAGGCTCGTCCGTCTCCGCTTCATCGTGGGACTGGTGCGTATCGACATCCTTGACGTCGGCGTCTTCCATGATCATGTCGTGGCCCGCATGTGCTCCGTGCCCGCCATGCCCCCCGTGACCGCCGCCCGTTTCGACCTTTCGCCCGGCAGGTGCGCCGCCCGGGTGCAGGCCCGGTGGCACAGCGCCTTCGTTGGTGTCGCCAAAGCGCCCCCCCCGGCTCGACAGCACCACCGCGCCGACCATCGTCGCCAGCAGTGTCACTCCGGCGGTCTCGAAGATCAGCATCGACTGGCCCAGCAGTTCGATGCCGAGATCGCGCAGGGTATCCCGGCCCGCAGGCAAGGGGTTGTTCGGCAGGTTCGTGGTGAGCACCGCGACTGTCAGCCCGACAAATGCGGCAAACCCGGCGCCGATCGACAGGCCGTACTGATGCACCATCCGCATCGGGTTCAGCCCGGCCGGGTTCATCATGAACATCACCATGAAGAGAGCCATCACCATCATTTCGACCGCCATCATGAACACGGTGGCGACGCCGATGAATTCGGCGGACATCAAAAGCGCGATCCCCCCCACGGCGATGAACGACACCATCAGCGCAAATGTCGCACGGATCATCGAATCGACGCGAAACACGCGCCAGCCGCTCCAGATCGCCAGCGCAGACAACGTATAGAAGGCCAGATCGGTCATGGCAGCGCCGCCAGTCCGGCCCACAGCAGATCGACGAAGGACAGTGGCAGTAGGACCTTCCAGATCAGCCCCAGCATCCGCGCCACCGGCATCCGGGCCAGCAGATGTGAAAGCGCGATGACAACCGCCATCACCGCAAGCGTCTTCAGGATCAGCCAGACCGCGCCGGGCAGCACCGGTCCCAGATAGCCGCCTAGAAACACCGTGGCGGCCATGGCCGAAAATCCGACCAGCATTGCCAGCCGGGCCACCTGCCAACCGGCTCGGTCGGCACCGGAATCCTCGACCGAGGTGCCGCCCGCCAGATCGGCACTGTCGGCGTAGTCGAACGGGCCGCGAAGGGTCAGCGACAGGCCCAAGAACAAAAATAAGGGTAGGCCGAGCGGCTGACGGAGGACATTCCACATCCCTGCCTGGGATGTTACGATCTCGCGCAGGTCGAGCGACCGGGCCGGCAGAGCGGCAGCGATCAGCACGAACATGCTCAGCAGCATGACCGGCAGGCCGATGGCGACATAGCGGTAGGCCCCGATCAGGGCTAGTGGCGAGTTCGGCGACCAGCCGTGCAGAAACACGACTACGACCACCAGCGACTCGCAGGCTCCCCAGAGGACAACGCTGGTGCTGATGCCGATCACGGCTGTATTTGGGCCCAGGGGCACCATGGCAAGGCCGATGGCGGCAAGGGCTAGGTAGCTTGCGATTGACAGGAACCAGTTCATCCGGTCGGGCGCTTCGGTGGTCAGGCGCTGGCGCGACATGTACGAGGCAGCGGCACGCAGCGGCGCGGCAGCGGTAAGGGACATGCGACCCTGCCCTGCGACCAAGCTGCGACAGGTTGCGTCGAGGATTGCCGCAACCCAGATACCGAGTGCCAGAGCCGCAATCATCGCGGGAAGGACCAAAACGAAGTTCATGACCCGTGCCCTACATGAGACGCGTGGATGGTTTCGGTGTCCCGCTGGTCATCTCCGTCACCGCCGTTTGCGCATATCCGTTGCAGGGCGCCGGTGTCGAAACTGTTCAGGACCAGCATCGCCTCGTGCCATTCCAGCCCGACAAGCAGATCGGTCAGGTGTATTCCGTCGATATGCGGCGCCTTCGGGTTGGCCGGGTCGGCGATCAACCGGTCGAACCTGTCACGCACGTCGGAACCGTCATGCGTGCGGCCCAGTCCGGGCGGGATCGCGGCCCTCGCGCCGGACCAGCGGATGAGTCGGGTCTGCGTCGCGCTTGCCGTCAGCCCATTGCGCAGCAACCGATCGGCCAAACCGGGCAGACCCAGCAAGCGCAGCAGCGACACGCCTTGATTCCAGTCGACATCGAAGGGCGGATGCACAACTGCAACCTTCTGGATTACGTCGCCCTGAAGCGTCAGGGTCAGGACGAGGCCCGGTGGAAACATTGGCAGGAAGGGCCCGAAATCGGCGGTATAGGCGTCAAGCTTCAGCCCGTCTCGCATGTCGTCCGCGGTCATCGCCATGGGTCGTCCGTAGGGCGTGCCGCCCATCATCCCCTCCCCACCCTGGCCATGCGGACCAATACGACGCCATTCGTTGAGCGGCGCATCGGGTAGTATGTCCGGTTCGGTTTTGTGTGCTCCCGATAGCAGGGCGTCGCGGGTCTCGGTCAGGACCGACACGATATCGACGGTGTTTGCGGCAACGATTGCGGCTGGCAGCAGGTCGGGCTGTGAGGATTGCCAGAGCACGCTGGCGCGCGGATGTGGGAACTGATCGTGCAGCCGGTGCAGGTGCGGTATCAGTGCATCGGGGATGGTTCCGGCGACCAACAGGATCGCCGCTGCACGCGGGCTGTCGACGAGTGTCAGCCCCGTATGCAAGGCCAGCCGCGCCGTCTGTGGCGGCGCGTCATCGCCGATAGCGACGAAGACCGGCACGGGCGCCTGGGTCGCAAGACGGCTGATCCAGCTCATTCCCACCGAAAGATCCCCTCGCGCCAGCCGTAGAGGATGCCGACTGACAGGATGACGAGGAACATGCCCATTTCTGCCAGCGCCTTTACCCCTTCCTCGACAAAAACAACGGCCCAAGGGTACATGAACATCATCTCCATCTCAAAGGCGACGAAGAGCAGGGTCATCGTGTAATATCGGACGTGGAACCGCTGCCATGCATGGGTCTGCGGGTCACTGCCGCCCAGCACCGGGCGTTGCTGCGGTGCCGTGGCCGGCCCCGCGACGTCAGCCCCGGCTGCAGCGCGCAGGGCTGCGGTGAACAGAACCGACAGGCCCAGGACGAAAACGATGGCGATGAGCGTTGTCATGCGGATGCGCACCCACCTTTTGGAAAATCAGCGAAACTGCGGTCAGGGCCGTTGTGGACATTTCGAACGAACCGGCTGGTCACCCGGCCGCCTTGTGGCAGCCAACGGGCAAACAGGAAGGCGGCGGCGAGCATGTCAGGACCAACGTGCGACTGATGCCACGCCTCCTTGGCGCTGCCGGCCACCGCAGCGGCAAGCCGTCTTCTGCTGCGCATCTCAGACCACACTGAACTGACCCATCATGCCGCCATCTTCGTGTTCGAGTATGTGGCAATGGAACATGAACGGCTTGTCCGGGGTCGCCGGTTGATCGAACCGCCCCGCGATCTCGGCGCGCCCGTCCACCAGCACTGTGTCTTTCCAGCCGCGATTGCGGGGCGACACCGGGCCACCGTTCTCGCTCAGAACCTGAAACATCACGCCATGGATGTGCAGCGGATGGGCCATCATCTGACCTTCGATCGTCCAGATTTCGGTAGCGCCACGTTGCACGCTGAAATTGAGCCTGTCCATGTCGAACGACTGACCGTTGATGGAATGTCGGTTGCCGCCCCGCCGCATCATGCCGCCCATGCCTGTCTCGAGCGCAATGTCGCGCCGAGACGCGTTCCGGGTGTCCAGATCAGGCATTTTTCCGCCGATGCTCTCGGGCAGGCGGTCGATCCGGGCGGCAGGCGCGCTGTCCACCTCAATTGGCAGGACATCGAAACCAGCTTCCTCTGCACTGTCCATAATGCCCCCTCCCATCATGCCACGACCACCCATCATACCGCCCATCATGCCGGTGTTGGGATTTGGGCCGCTAACCAGGACATCACTAGCGCCATCGCTGAAATCAATCAGCACCTCCGCCCGCTCGCCAGGGGCGAGCCGAAGGGTCTTTAGCGGCGCAGGTCGATCCAGAAAACCCGCGTCCGTGGCGACAAGGTGCAACGACCGGCCCGCGCGGGAGGCCAGATCGTAGACGCGCGCGTTCGAGCCGTTGAGCAGCCGCAAACGAACGATGCCACGCGGCACCACGGCCCTGGCGCCCACCTGCCCGTTGACGAGGATCACGTCGCCGGTGAATCCCATCATCTCGTCGCGCATGCCGGGATCGTAGACCATCCGTCCACGCCCGTCGAAACTCCGGTCCTGAATTACCAGGGTCAGATCGTCGGTTCCGTACTCCGCCGGCAAACCGCGCTCGTCGTCACGACCATCCGTCAGTTGGATGACACCGGCGAGACCCTTCTGAACATGATCCGCTGTGCGCAAATGGGTGTGTGAATGATACCAGATCGTCGCGGGTGGCTGGTTGATATCCAGTTCTATCGCCCACGTCTTGTCCGGTGCGATCGGCAGGTGCGGTCCGCCATCCGCGTGGCCGGGCACGAGAAGGCCATGCCAATGCAGGGCGAATGGTTCGGTCAAACGGTTGGTCACAGAGGCCGCTACAGCCCTGTCCGCGGCAAGTCTCAGCGTCGGCCCCAGAAACGTCTGATTGTTGAAGCCCCAGGTTGCCGACGGGTCGCGACCCGTGAAGTTCGTCTCTCCTGCGCGCGCGACAAGGTCAAAGGCACCGGAAGAGGTCGCGTCGAGCAAAGGTGGCATCCGCAGCACGGCACCACCGGCCTGAGCCCGGATCGTTCGCGGTAGTCCGGCGGCAAGACCGGCTGCGCCAGCCCCCATCAGTAAGTCACGTCGTGTCAGTGCCATTTGTCCAGATCCTTCCTCGTCGCAGCACATTTCAAATCATTTCCGGCGGCGCTAACAGCCGCCCGCATCATTTCACCACCTCGCCCGCGACATTGTGCAACTGATCGTTATCAATGTGCCTGTATCGACGCCACCGGGTCAATCACGCTGATCTCGGTACCGTCCTCAACTTGGCGTAGGACCACGTTGCAGGACAGCATGGCGCCCATTCATGGTTCGATCTCTATGGCCTTGTGGACTATCATCGGGTTGCGAGCCCCCAAGATGCGGTAAGGCTCCATATCGACATCGATCTTTTTTCAGGATTGCCGTGATATCGACTTCGGTCAGAATGCCAAAGCCCATCGTGAAAAGCTCCTTATACTCTAATCGGTCTCGGCACCGATTCAAAGGACGGGACCTGCTTTGCCGTCATCGTTCGTAGTGCGAGCGTCCGTTCCATCGGTACAACGACGCAAACGTCACAGGAACAATGCACATCTCTTGCAAACGTTCCATCCACTCCGCTGACAGTTTCATTTTGTCGGAGATAACTGAACCGCCGGGTCAGTATCCGACCGCTGAGATCGTATGATTCTCGCGCTTTTGGCCTGGATCACGATCAGTTTGAAGATCGTCGGCTGCAGTATGGGGCTCTGCGCGATCCAAAGTCACCCGTTCACCTGAATCTGCCCTTTAAAGGCAGGTCGCTCGTTTTCAAAATATCTCACAGCCAAGGCCCTTTCCGGAATGCAGCGCGGCCCGGCTTGTGCCTTGAAGCTTGCCAAGATCTGCCGCCTATCGCCTCGACAGACATCGACCGTTCCCAAGTCGTCGCGATGCTTGCCATCGCAGGCATCACGTGCGCTCGCAAATGGGTGGGTTGCCGAGCTATCTCGCGGCTGGCGGAGCGAGCCAAAGCTGTATGGCTATCGGCCCGGTCCAGGATGATTCTAACGTGACGTCGACGATACGCGCCGACCGAGGACTCCGACAGACCGACCGCCGCCCTCGTGGTTGCAGTACTCGTGCCTTAGCGGGTCAACTTCCGGGTACGACTACCATCTGGTGACCGGTACCCTGAAAACCAATTTCGCCGATCAGGCTCAAATCACTGGTGTCGAGCACCCAGATCTTTGGCTCCTCGGCGCTCGAAACATACACCTTGTCGGTGCCATCCACAGACCTCAGGTGGTAAGGACCCGGTGCCAGATTGACAAAGCTGACGTCGCCGGTGTCAAGGTCGATGCGACCGATCTGATCGGTCTCGCGCACTGCGGCGAACAGCGTCCCGCCATTTTCGGACAGATCAAGGCCGTGGAGTGTCCCACCCATCTCGAAGGTACGCAGAACCACCATTTTTTTGGGTTGATCTCGGTGACTGTGCCGTTACCCTCGTTGGCAACGTAAAGGGTGCTGCCGTCCTCGGTCATCGCCAGGTGGCCGGGACTATCTCCAATTTCTGCCTGTGGGCCGGGCGTCCAGCCGTCAACCGCAATGCGGCTTACCGTGCCGTCCCCGGCATTGCCCACAAATAGCGCCTCGCTGTCGACCCCGAAGACGGCATAGTTCGGCGTCGATCCTGTCTTGACCGTT
>Ga0306908_1000309_pt1 | contig 19373 bp, 22 predicted proteins | sample AntRauTorcE11899_FD_190430 | JGI IMG/M metagenome (GOLD analysis project Ga0306908, IMG submission 190430) | Saline lake microbial communities from Rauer Islands, Antarctica - Metagenome Torckler E11 #899 (v2) (version 2) | ecosystem: Environmental > Aquatic > Non-marine Saline and Alkaline >... | reverse complement strand
GGCGCAGGACGGGATACGGGCGAACTGCGTCCTGCCGGGCTGGGTGGACACGCCGCTGACCCGCCAGGGTCGCAGGGACATTCCGGATCTTGACCGGCGGGTGCGCGAGCGGACGCCGATCGGCCGGTGGGCCGAACCCGAGGAAATTTCCGGCGCGATCCTTTTCCTTGCAAGCCCGGCGGCACGTTTCATCACCGGCACGGCCATTCCGGTTGATGGCGGTTATCTTGTGCGCGGATGATCCGCGCATCAGCGAAGAAGGCGAAAAGAGATGACAAAGCGCAGTTCGAGACTGTCCGGTTTTGCGACCCTGGGTCGCCATGACCGGATCGCGGCCTTGTCCGATTGGCTGCCCGAGGGTGTGGATGCCGCCGATATCCTCAACGAAACCGGCGCGTTATCGGGCGATCTGGTGGAACGGATGGTGGAAAACGCCATCGGCGTGATGCCCGTACCCCTTGGGGTCGCAACCAACATGATCGTGGACGGCGAGGATGTCCTCGTTCCAATGGCGACAGAGGAAAGCTCGGTCATCGCGGCGGTCGGCAACGCCGCCAAGCGGTGCCGCGCCACGGGCGGGTTTCGCACGTCCTACGCGGGATCACTGACTATCGCACAGGTCCAGATCCTAGATGTAACCGACCCGCATCGCGCCCGCCTCGAGATCCTGCGGCGGTTCGAGGAGATCCGCGACCTTTGCAATCAGGTCGATCCGATGCTGGTCGAACTGGGCGGCGGATTGCGCGACGTCGAGGTGCGGCTGCTCGACGGGCGGCACGGCACAATGGTCGTCGTTCACCTGATCGTGGACACGAAAGATGCCATGGGGGCCAATGCCGTCAACACGATGGCAGAACGCATCGCGCCGGTGCTGGCCGGCTGGACCGGCGGGCGCTCGCTGCTGCGGATCCTGTCGAACCTTGCCGACCGGCGCCTGACCCGCGCCGAGGCCGTCTGGCCCGCGACCGAAGTCGGCGGCGCCGCCGTCATCGACACGATGCTGGAGGCGGCGGATTTCGCGGTGGTCGATCCATACCGCGCCGCGACCCACAACAAGGGGATCATGAACGGGGTCTCGGCTGTCGTTCTGGCCACCGGCAACGATACACGCGCGATTGAATCCGGTGCCCATGCCTATGCCGCGCAATCGGGGCGTTACGGCCCCCTGACGCGGTGGGAAAAGACCCAAAGCGGCGATCTTGCGGGGTCCATCGAGATCCCGCTCTCGCTCGGGATCGTAGGCGGAGCGACGCGCATTCATCCGGTCGCCCGGCTGTCCCTCGCGATCATGGGAACCGACAGCGCCGAGGCGCTGTCGCGGTGTGTCGCGGCGGTCGGTCTGGCGCAGAATTTCGGCGCGATCCGGGCACTTGCGACCGACGGTATCCAGAAAGGCCACATGGCGCTGCACGCGCAGAACATCGCGATCGCCGCCGGGGCCGAAGGCGACGAGATCATGCGCGTCGCAGATGCCATGAAATCCAGCGGCGAGATCAACGAACGCGCGGCAAAAACCCTGCTTGCGGAGATCCGGACATGACTCAACCACGGACAGGGGCACCGGGTGCGATGCCATGCGCAGGGTGCCTCGCGATGATGAACGCGCCGCGATGAAGTATACCCCGATCGACATGGCAACCGGGATGCGCCGCCTTACGGTCGATGATGACGACTGGGCGGGCCTGTCGACCAAGGACGCAAAGCGGCTTGCGACACTGCTGATCGCCGCTCGGCGGTTCGAGGAAAAGATCCTGTTTCTCGACAAGCGCGGCCTCGTCCACGGGCCCGCCCATTCCAGCCTCGGGCAAGAGGCGGGCGCGGCGGGCTGTCTCGCGGCGCTGCCTCTGGACACGATGATGAACGGCTCGCACCGCGCCCATCACCAGGTCATCGCAAAGGTGGTCAACGCGCTTTACACCGACAATTTCGATCCCTCGGCGGACACCCGGCTGCGCGACGGGATGCGCGAGGAAACGCGCCTCATGATGCAGGAGATCCTCGGCCTGAAGGCGGGCTGGACCGGCGGGCGTGGCGGATCGATGCACCTGCGCCGCGAGTCCCTCGGCGTCATGGGCACCAATGCCATCGTCGCGGGCGGCCTGCCGATCGCCTGCGGACACGCCTTCGCCGAGAAGGCCCGCGGCGGCGGACGGCTGACGGTGTCGTTCTTCGGCGATGGCGCGATCCACCAGGGCACCACCCACGAGGCCATGCACCTTGCGGCGCTCTACCGACTGCCGGTGCTGTTTTTCTGCGAAAACAACGGCTACGCCGTTTCGACCAGTGTCGAACAATCCGCCTACGAGACCAACCTCAACACCCGCCCCTGCGCGCACGGCATCGAAAGCCTGCATGTCGACGGCATGGACCCGTTGGCGGTCTGGCTGGCGACCCGGTGGGCCGAGGATCACATCCGCACCGAGGGGCGCCCGGCCTTCGTTCAGGCCGATGTTTACCGCTACTATCACCAGTCCTCGCCCATTCCCGGCAGTGCATTCGGCTATCGCACCAAGGAAGAGGAAGAGGCGTGGCGCGCGCGGTCGCCGTGGGAATACCTCTGCGACCGTCTGACGGCGCACGGCACCGTCAGCCAGCAGGAGCTCGATGCCATCGACGCCGCGGTGTCGGAGGCTGTGGATTACGCGGCCGACAGTTGCACCGAGGGCAAGGGCTCGGCGATGCGCATTCCCGACATCCTCTGGCCCGATCCAGCGACCGTCGACGATCACCTCGTCTCCGACATGTCCGAGTTTTCCGGCATACCCACCGCGGAGCCCGGGGATTTCGCCGCTGATGACATGCGCGAGATGACCTTTCTGGAGGCGATCCCGGCGACCATGGGCGCGGCCATGGCCAAAGATCCCAATGTCGTACTCTTCGGCGAGGATGTGGCGAACATGGGCGGGGGAACGGTCGGCGCCACCCGCGGTCTTTCCCGGTTCTTCGGCACCCAGATCATCAACACGCCGATCACCGAGAACGGCTTCTGCGGGCTCGCCGTCGGTGCGGCCATGTCCGGGATGCGTCCGATCATCGAGCTGATGTATAGCGATTTTTTTCTCGTCGCCGCCGATCAGCTCTTCAATCAGGCCGGCAAGATCCGGCATCTGTTCAACGGCACGGCGCAAGTGCCGCTTGTCCTGCGCTGCCGCCTTCCGGGGCTCGAAGGGTACGGCTCGCAGCATTCGATGGACCCGACCAGCGTGTTCTCGCTGTTTCCGGGCTGGCATATTCTCGCACCGTCGAACGCGTTCGACTACGTGGGGCTGATGAACACGGCGCTGCGCTGCAACGATCCGGTGCTGGTGATCGAGCCGCAGGCTCTGCATACCCGCAAATGTCCGGTGCCCGCCAGTCTCGATCACCATGTCCCGATCGGCCGCGCCCGGCGCGTGACAGAGGGCGGTGACCTTACGTTGCTGACCTCGCTCGGCATGGTGGAACCTTGCGTCGATCTGGTGCGGCGGACAGGCCTTTCGGCGGATGTCATCGATCTGCGCAGCCTGTCGCAGCGCGACGTCGATTACGACCTGATCGGGCAGTCGGTGCGCAAGACCGGGCGCGTCGCGGTGATCGAACAGACCACACGCGGCGCAAGTTTCGGCGCCTTCCTCGTGGACGAGATCCAGCGCCGGTTCTTCGACCACCTCGATCAGCCGGTCAAGCGCGTCACCGGCGGGTGGGCGCCGCCCACCGTCTCCCGGGTACTCGAACGCGCGGCGCTCGCCGGCGAAGACGAGATCGAGGCGGCCTTGCACGAGATGGTGCGCGACAGCGCACTGCGTCGGCCCAACCCCCCCGCAACGGTATGAGACCATGCTGAACCTCACGGGAAAAACGGTTATGGTCACCGGCGCGGCCAGGGGCATCGGTGCGGAAACCGCGCGTATCCTCGCCGGGCTTGGCGCGCGGCTGGTGCTCTGTGATCGGGCGGATTGCACGGCGCTGGCGGACACCCTGCGCGCCGACGGGACCGAGGTCGTCACCGGTGCCTTCGATATCCGCGATCGGCACCGCGCGGAACAGTTCGTGACCGATCAGCCGCATCTCGACGCGGTGGTCGCCAATGCCGGGTTCTGCCCTTGGGATGACTGGCACGATCCCGACTGGGACGACACGTTCGACGATGTGATTGACATTAATCTCAAGGGGGTCATCAACGTCCTGCGCCCCGCGCTCGACCGGATGATCGCACAGGGGCATGGCAAGGTCGTTCTCGTCGCCTCGGTCGCCGGGCGCATGGGCGGGCTGAAGGCCAGTCCGCATTACGTGGCCGCAAAAGGCGGTGTCATCTCGATGACAAGGTGGATGGCCGGCAAGGCCGCGCCGCACGGAGTAAACGTGAATGCCGTGGCCCCCGGCGCCACCGATACGGGCATGGTCTCCGGCTCCGGGATCGACGCTGTCGGAATACCCATCGGACGGCTAGCCGCCCCTGCAGAGATCGCCCGCCCGATCGTCTTTCTTTGCTCGGACGGGGCCAGCTACATGTCCGGTGCGGTGCTGGACGTCAATGGCGGTGTCCATGTCGGGTAAGGCACCGCAGCGTGCCGATCTTCGGCAGCAGGATTAGCATGGTGACTGCGTTGAGCGAACGGGTCATCAGGTCTTCCTGTCCGATTTCGACTCCGGACAAGACATTGACGTCCCCCCGGGTCGCGAGCGCGTTTCGGAACTCTTCCGGTGTCGCGAATGTTCGCGCCAGCCTCAGCACCGCCATCGTCACCGACACACGCGGACGGTAAGACGTTGTCCCGGGTACGGTGTCCGGACAGTGCGGCAGGAAATCGGAGGTGTCTTCACGCTCGATCCAGTCGAGTAAGCTGTTCACATCGTGCAGGTCCTCGGCGGTAAGCACGTTCATCAGAACTGGCAAACGCTGAAGGATTTCGTTTTCCCTGAACTCGGTGACGTGCGGCTGGACCAGATTCGGCAGCGCGACATCGTCCGAATTCTAGACCCGGTCTGGCGCGAAAAACACGAGACCGCTCGCCGGACACTCGGGCGAGTCAGCGAGATCTACGAGCTTGCCAAGGTCCATGAGTTGGTCGAGGTAAACCCGGCCGATTTTTCGCTTAAAGCGGCGTTCGGGTCCTATCGGCGACAACACAAGCACCATGCCGCGCTGCCGTTGGAACAGGTTCCAGAGTTCTGGAAATGGCTCCGGACGGTGCGCTGCGACGAGATGACGAGGCAGATCACGATGCTGCTGGTGCTGACCGCAAAGAGGACGACCGAAGCGCGTTTCGCATGCTGGTCAGATTTTAATGAGGAACGGACGACCTGGACGACGAGTCAGGAGCGCATCAAAATGCGGCGCGGGCACCGTGTCCCTTTGGTGTGGCAGACGCAGATCATTCTCGACAATCTTGACAATCTCGACCTTATACGAGCAGAGGGAACGAACCGTGTCTTCGGCAAGCCGCGCAGCAAGAGCGGGGTAATCAGCGAGAATGCCGCGTTGAATCTGGTGAAGCGTTTTGATCCGGGCATCACCATGCACGGGTTCCGGTCGAGCTTTCGGTCTTGGGCCCGGAAAGAGGCCCGGTACCATTACGATGTCATGGAGATCGCGCTATCACACGAGAAAGATGACCTGATCGCCGCATACGAGCGGGACGATCTGTTGGAAGAACGGCGGCCGATGATGACGCATTGGGCGGATTTCGTGACCGGCGGGGAGGATCCGGTTTCCTTGCGAGCCCAGCTCGCGGAAAGGGCCGTGCGGTGATTACTGCTCAAGCGGTCTAGCGCGGGTCGGGTTCCTCACCTTCGGCGTCGAAAGGGTCGGCACGCGGAAGCGAATAGATGTAATCGTCGATTTCAGCTTCGATGTAGCGAATGCTGCGCGCGCCGACCCGCACAGGGACAGGGAAGGTGATGTCGTTGAGGCGCATACGCTCCATAGTGGAATGGCTGCCCTCCAGTTTTCTGATGACATCCCAGCTGTCAATCAGTCGAACAGGTTTTGTTGTGGTCTTCATTAGGTAATCTCAGTTTATGGTGGCCGTCTGCCTGCAAGACATCTCGTCGTAGAGCAAGTGACCAAGCGCAAACCTGTCCGGAAGCTCGGAAAAATGTGGATAACTTTCTGACAGGAAATCGTTTTTCTTTCATTCATCGGCGGATGTCCAATCACCAGCCTGTGGTGTCTGGAAGGTTTTCGGTCTGTTCAGGTATCAAGATCAACTGCAGGTCGCCGATTGGCGCGGTTCAATCCGTGAAGCGTTTCGGCTGGGGTGATATCCACAAGGCCAGCGACACGCCGATGGTGGCACCGGGGATTGCCTTCAAGTCGTAGGAATGCAAGCTCTGACCCGATGACCCGATGACCCGATGACCCGATGACCCGATGACCCGATTTGCCCGCCCCCGGACTCCGGGGCGAGCGTTTTCAGGCGCGGCCCGCGACCGGCTCGCAGGCAAAGTCGCACGGCGCGCTCTTGATCTGGATTGTCGCATGCGCGAAGCCGAACCCCTCGGCAAGCCGGTGGGCCACATGATCGAGGAACGCATCGCGATCCTCGCCCTGCCACACCAGATGCACCGCAAGTGCTGCACGCGTGGTCGACAGCGCCCAGATATGGAGATCATGCACGTCGCGCACCCCCTCCTGTGTGGCCAGCCAGTCGGCAACGGCCCGGCGTTCGATGGCCGCGGGCACGCCGTCCAGTTCGAGCCGCAGCGCGTCGCACAGAAGGCCCCAGGCCGTCCATGCGAACGCAGCGCTCACGGCGATCGCCACCGCCGGATCAAGCCAGTGCCAGCCTGTCGCCATGATCGCGACCGCCCCGAGCACGACCGCGACTGAGACCGCGGTATCGGCGGCCTTGTGCAGAAAGGCTCCCGCACCGATCCTGTCACCCTTGTTCTGATTTGGTCGGCCTTGATTGATGCACGGTTATCCGCGATCCGGTAGGCCCGGCGATCAGTTCGCCATCGTCGGCCACCATGCAGGGCACGGTCCAGCCGAACTTCGCCATGCTGGCAGCGATCTTCGCCACCTGGTCGTCGCCGTGCATCTTGGCATTGCGGGCATAGGGGCGCAGCCGGTCGATCGGCCACGTCTCGATCTCGCTTGGCGCGAAGACAAGGTCCATGGGGCGGGTCTCTGATTTGGGGCAAGGCGGACGGATGCACGCGCGCCGCCGGGATGGCCGGCGGCAGAGTCGGGATCCGCGATATGGGGAATAAGAAAACGCCCGCGAGGGGTTTCCTCCGGGCGCAGTTCTTCGATTATTGAGGTATGAGTCAAGGGGGGCAGACCTGTCAATAGAAAATCTTGCGTGGATTCATGACCTTCGCCTCAGCGCAAACGGGCATGACGTTTGCTTGTGTACTGAAACCTCGCCATGCTACTTGTCTTCCAACCAATTGGAAGCCAGCAGATGTTTGAAGGCCAGAGCCCCGTTCTCGAAGAGATCGTCCCGGCACGGCAGGGATGGGCACACAGGGTTGCCCGCGGCGACACGCTGGTGATCACCGATCTCGAGGGGCAACAGGCCGTGGATTTCCTGTGCTTCGACGCGGATGATCCCGGCGACAGATATTCGGCGACGAACACCATCAAGGTTCAGGGAAACGTCTATCTCGGCCTCGGTAGCGTGTTGCACGCTGACAGCGGCAAGGCGCTGATGACGGTGATCGCGGATACGATCGGCCGCCACGACACGATCTATGGCTGTTGCAGCATTCCAAATAACCGGCTGCGCTATGGTGTGGAGACGACCGAGTCCTGCTATTCGAACTTCGAAATGGTTCTGGCCCCCTTCGGTCTCGGTCGGGAGGCGATCGTGGCGAACGTGAACTGGTTCATGAGCGTGCCGATCCTCGAAGATGGCAGCGCCGGCGTGGCCGAAGCCGCACTGCAGCCCGGAAGCAAGGTTGCCCTTCGCGCCGACCACGATGTGCTGGCGGCCCTGTCGAACTGTCCGCAGATGCATAATCCATGCAACGGCTACAATCCGACGCCGATCCTCGTGCAGGTGTTTCGTGCCTCGGACTGAGGTTCTGCCAGCTGGTCGATACGATCAACCCAGACCAATCAAGGCCGCGGCGGCGTGAGTGTCCGTCCTTGAAAGTGTTGGCAGGTGGATTCCTCAAACTGGCTTCCCTGGATTCCGCCGAGGAATCCACCCTGCCAGCGGAGTTCACCGATAAGCTGCTGATATTGCGCCTGAATTCTGAGCCGGCTTGCCGAGGTGGATTCCCCGGTGAGGAATCCACTCGCTAGCGGAATCCCGCGCTCGTCCCCCCCACCGTATACGGATCGCCCCTGGGAGGAACCATGGCAGGGGGGCAGCACGTTGTTTGACGGGGATGCGGCAAGCCAAGCGATCGGCTTAGATGATCGGCACGACAGATCGGCAGAAGCTTGCGCGATAGTCGGTTAAATGCAAACAAACACGACACTATCGCGCATAGGAAGATCGGCAGAATGGCTCTGGAAACACCGGCACGTATCGAGCCCTGCGGGATTGAAGAGTCGATCCCCTTAGCCATTGACCGATCTTATTCTGGAGATCCGCTCGGCCGCGGAAGCGTTGGGACGGCGCCTTCATCCTGACAGTGCCGCGGAACTGCGGGGCATGACCCGCATCATGAACGCATACTATTCCAACCTCATCGAGGGACACAACACGCGGCCACGCGACATCGAGGCGGCGCTGGCAGGTCATCTCGATGAAGTGGAAAGCCGACCCTCGGCTGAAGAGGCCGCCGCTCATGTCCGCGTACAGGCCTGGATCGACGAACAATTCGCGCAGGGCGCGCTGCCTGAGGCGACTTCGGTGCAGTTCATCCAGGATCTGCACCAGCGTTTCTATGACGCCATGCCCGCGGAATTGCGTGTCACTGAACATGATGGTGTTGCAAAGCCGGTCATTCCCGGTGCCTTCCACAAGGACGACGAAGAAGTGGCGGTAGGTTGGCATTTGCCGCCATCTGCGCACCGCTTGTCGGCATTCATGGAGCACTTTGCCCAGCGCTACCGCGGTCTCACGCGTGGTGCCACAGGCAAAATTCTTTCCATTCCCTCGGCGCATCACCGACTGAACCATATCCACCCGTTCCTTGACGGGAACGGCCGTGTGAGCCGGCTGATGTCGCACGCCATGTGTCAGGCCGCGGGCATCGGCGGGCACCTGCGCCTGTGTCCAAGGGCGACGGCGCCGAAGAACAGGCGCTGGCGGATGTGCGGGGCGCCCGCGCTGCAAGCTGGGGAATTACTCGCCCCGCAGGCGTAACCCGCTCGCTCCAAGTGTTGGAATACATGGTCGATCCACGCCCATTGAGCCGTTTCTTCAAGTTCTGCATCAACCTCGTCGATAATTCGGCTGACATAACCGATGAGCGTTTTGGCAACAGCGCCTCCGCAACCTGCATCACGACTGGCAACCCCCAATCGTTCGCCACGTGTTCAGCGCATAGAGCACGACTCTCGTGTTTTCCTGCGTGTATCCCCCGCCCGCTACAATCTGATCCAGAGACGGAGCGTTCCACGCTTTCGGCGTAGTCAAATCGAACGGTATCCCCGTCACTTCGCAACAACCCACGTCGATTTGTTCCTGGATGTCCCGCCAGTTCAGCGAAAAGGCCAAAGCTCCGCGCCCTGCGAGCTATCATCCCATGTGGTGCCGTAGGACTGTGACCAATCCTTGTTGCGGGTCTGATGGTTCGAGCCGTCGTAATCGACGAGATACGGCGGGTCGGTCGCGAAGAGCACGGCGCGCTCGCCATTCATCAGGCGGCGCACGTCCGTCTCGCTGGTGCTGTCACCGCAGAGCAGCCGGTGGTCGCCGAGGACCCAGAGATCCCCGATTTGCGAGGCCGGATTGCGCGGCGGCTCGGGGATGACACCGGAGGCACCGTACCGCCGCCTTCTGCATCCTCGCCGTCACCTTCAGGCTCTAAGGCCAGCAGCTTGTCCATCTCACCATCCGAAAAGCCCACCAGCGACAGGTCGAAATCCTCGGCCAGCAACTCCTTCAGTTCCGCCGACAGCGGGGCCTCATCCCATGTTCCGAGTTCCGTCAATTTATTGTCGGCGGTGCGATACGCCCGCCGCTGCGCCTCGGTCAGATGCCCCAGCACGATCACGGGCGCCTCGGTCAGTCCAAGCTGCGTGGCGGCCAAAACGCGACCGTGGCCCGCGATCAGCTCGCCATCCTCGGCCACGAGGCACGGCACGGTCCAGCCGAACTCGGCCATGCTGGCGGCGAGCTTTGCCACCTGATCCGCGCCATGCGCCTTCGCGTTCTTCGCGTAGGGCAGCAGTTGACCGATCGGCCCCATTTCGATGCGGTCGGGCGCGAAGGCGAGCGTCATTTGGGCGGTCCTGCGTTGTGGTGTGGTTTTGCCGGCCGATGCCTGATCTAGCATCGCACACGGGCCGAGAAGGATCGCTCAGGCCCTGCCAAACAGCCGACCGCACATCTGCTTTTCCGACAATGTTGTCGTCCGGCAAAGGACCTGGATGATCACAGGGACCCCCCCATAGAGGGAAGTGCACCACGTAGAATTGCCAGGAACTTAGCTTACGCGAACGAAAGCTTGGGCCAAACCTGCTCTGATGGACCGCACAGCAAATTGAAGTTCTGAGGTCTGTTTCGGAGTTACTTGGAGTAGCGGCAAAGGCTCGGCAGCCGAAACGCAAACGATGTCGGATTCGGTATGACGACCGCGAGTGCCCTCAAAGCGAAAACCCGGAAGTCGCCTGGCAATCGAGGGTAGAGATGTCAGGCACAGGCAGTGAATGAGGTGATCAAAAGAGGATCTGCAGCGATTTCAGAAATCGCCCGTGCGATCGCGAATCGCAAACCCGCTTTCCATCACCAGCGTGGTGGGTTCGGTGATCCCGGCCAGGACAGCACGTACGTCGATCCCCTCGACGGCCTGTGTCAGATAGGTCTTGAAAAAATACCGCACGTTCCGCGTATCAGCGACCGAGGTCCAGATGGTGTAGTCGGTATGAACCTCTCCGGTCTGACTTTCCCGGATCGATCCCTTCGGAATGTCAAAGGCGTTGAGGATGTGAAACGCATTGAATACCGCCTCATCAACATCGCTGGAGGGGAGCGCCGTATTGGCAAATGCAACCGCCCTGACGAACCGGGACGGTGACGTGAAATCGCCGGGAAGCCCGGCCATGCCCGTTCCTTGCCCATAGGGGCGAAGCGTCTGGCGGCCGACTTCGATCTGCGTCAGGTTTTCGGCCTGCAAGCCGATGTAATTGCGCAGGTTCGTCAGATGCCAGTCGTAGGTCGGATTGTTGGTCAAGGCATTGACGGTGTTATCGTAGATGGCCAAGCCGTCCGCGGTATATTCGATGACGATAGAAGCGCCCGTCGCATCGGTCACAGCATAGTGGAACGGTGCCTCCCCCGCGATGGCATCGATGTAGGTGCCCACGACTTCGATTGTCGGCAGGGCAGCCGTGACCTCTTCCACGGTAGCAAATTGGCCCAGAATCCAGTTGCCCAGCTCATCGGACGACACCGCATGGTCGCGGTTGGCGTCATTGGCCGAGCCAAACACCGCGTCTCCGGCAAAATAGAGTGCCCCGAAATACAGACCTTCGGTATTCATCCCATCGAACACGATCGGCATGTCGAGCCCGTTGGCCCCCAGAAACCCGTATCTTGCCTCATAGGTGAAACCGGTCTGATCGGAGTCCAGCACCAGCGTCTCGATGCGTGTTCCGGCCGGTATGGCCAGGATATTGGACTGAATATCGAACCCGAACTCCATTGTGCGCCCAACAACGGTGCTTCCGTCCTGCGGGTGCAGTGTGATCACAGTACAGGCAAGGGCAGCTTGGGCGCCCAGGGCGAGTATTGCAGCTCCAGCGATCGTTGACCTGAACTTTGGGAAGGGCGCGCGAACTGGCATCTTGTTCATGGTGAGTTCCACTCTGGAGCGATGTAGGAAAAGCTGTGACCACAGGGCAAGACACCATACGATAGCTACCGATAGCCTAAAGGACGGTTTTGGCCAAGCGGAAAGCGTCGGGTTGCTGGTCACCGCGGACAGAAGAGGGCAAGTGCCGGCTGGCTCGACGTTCAAGCCCGGACGGTCCCCAATTTGGGCTGCCCATAAGCCAATGGCTGCTCACGAAGGCACCGGTCGATTGCCTGGATATGGCTGGCTCGATCTGTTGTCGTCGTGCCGCGTCCTCCCTGTTTCCTTTTCTGAGCGATGGGACTCGATTCTCTATGGCGGTCCGACGCGTGTGCGCGTGCGCCGTTGAGGCGAGCTTGCTGCTGGTTGAGGGGGTTTTCTGAGTGGTGGAAGTGGCGAATGTCGGCAGACTTGAGGTGAACCCCGCCAAGGTGGACTCCACTGTCTTCCGGCTGGACCTCGAGTCCAACGTATCCACCCCGGAATCCACCGACGAGTCCAATCCGACTGGAAACCGCCCGTCGCAACCGCCTTTACAAGACGTCGTCGCTGACCCGCTTCGACCTCAGGCACCAATCGCCTTATGCCCTGAACGACCCGACAGGCGGAACACCATGAATGCGACGTAGCTCGACACAACGGCTGCAAAATAGCACCAGATCGAGGTGAAGGCGTAGCTGGCGAACAAGAAGGCCGTCAGCACCGAAAGCGTCACCAATACCCCAAATATTCGAACACCAGGGGCCGTGGACGCGAGTAACGGCAGGCAGATCACTGCTGCGTAGATCACGCGCAACAGCGTCTTTGACACCGAGGCATCATAAATCAGCTGTGTGTTGTAGAGGATCGAGTTGCGGGCAAGTTCGATGGTCAGCCAATCCGGATTGGCCACGAGAGGCACGAACAGCGACAGGCCATACGCCGTACCAAAGACCGTGACACCCAAGAATACGCGCCTGAGCCATGCGCGCTGTTCGAGGAAGAATGCCGCAAGGGGCGTCAATATCAGCCAGAGGAGATAGGCGAAGAAAAGGTAGGCCATTGCAGCAGCGTGAGAGGTGGGCACCCCCAAGTTATCAACGCTACGCCAGAGAAGACCCTCAAAGATCTGCTGTATCCCAAAAAGTCCAGGAAATGCGGCAAGCGTCAGATAGCGGCGGTCGGCCTTCCAAGCCTGCATCAACGCGACCCCGCCAAGCGGGATCAGGGCACCGCCCGCTACGAAACTCGCCGTTGCCGAAAAGCACATCGCCCACTCCCCTCAAACCGTCTCGCTACAGTAAGAGCCAGAGACATGCGCCACCTTGACGTCGATCAACGATGAATATCGGCCGCCCATGTCTGACGATCCAGCTGGCGGCGCTTGGCCGTTCGGTTGCGACAGGATGACAGTGATGCGAAATGCCGGCACCCGTTAGCCATGGCTCGACTTTGAAACCCGGCTGGACCCCGGAATCCAGTCGTGTCGCGCTGTCCCGTTGCTCACGCCTCGTGCGAGTATATCCCGTTTGTAGGCCCCCAGGCCGGCTTGGTGAACCCGTCGGGATGTCTCCCCGAAAATTCCTTCACAGGATGATTTTCCTTGACAGGGTATCGGCGTTGTCGATCACGAACCGTCTTGATCGTCGCGAGGATGGCAAACGCCCGTTGAGCCGCCAGGTGATCAGCGCGACGCCGTACTGCCAGTTGCGGTTGGCGCTGGTCGAGATCGCGAAGATCGAATACCTGCACGACGAGGCGATGACGCATTCTTGAACAGCTGATGGAGATCGATGCGACGGATCCCGTTGTTCTGCTGTCCTTCGCCGAACTGACGCTCGACACGCCCGAGGATCGGGCACTGATGGATCGTCTGGTGCGCGTCACGGTACATGTGGAAAACGACACCCCGCTGGGTACGGCGATCCAGCTCTATCGCGGCAAGGCGCTGGCTGCGCTGGGCCTGCCCGATGTGGCCACCTGCTCAATCATCCTTGCCGATGTGGCCGATGCACAGGGTGACGCCGATGCTTTCATGGCCCGCTATTCGGCAGAGCAGCCGACCTATGGCAAGATCGCCCCCGATGTGGCGCGTCGTCTGATCGACGCGGGGCGCGCGTCGGAGGCATATGACATTCTGCATGCGTCCATGGCGCGCGAAACGGATACCCCGTTCCGGATATTCAATCCCAAGCTGGACGAGGTTTATGAGGACTGCCTTGACCGTTTGGGCAAGTTCGATGAACTGAAGGCGCATCTCTTGACCACGTTCGAGCAAGGCCTGAGTGCCCGGGAATTGCGTAAATACCTAAAACTATTGCCGGATTTTGACGATATCGAGGCAGAGGAAAAGGCCCTTGATCGCGTCGAAGCCTATCCTCGCCTTGGTGCGGCAATCCGTTTCCTCGTCGATTGGTCCGCTCTTGATCGTGCGGCGCGGGTCGTGCTGGCCCGTGCGGGTGAACTGGACGGCGATGGTTACACCGCGCTGACCCGCGCCGCAGAGGCAATGGATGCGCACCACCCGCTGGCCGCGACACTCTTGCGCCGCGCGATGATCGAGGACACGCTGAATGGTGCGAAATCAACCCGCTACCGCCACGCCGTGCGCCATCTGGCCGAATGCCAGGCGTCCGACACTGCGATTACTGACTATGGTTCAGTCCTGACGCATGAGGAATTCGTCACAGCGCTTCGGCAGAAACATGGCCGCAAATATGGGTTCTGGTCGCTGATGGATGGCTGAGCGCACGAGCTGGTTGCCCTTACGGTTCTTCATTCCAACTTGAAATCTCTAGAGCCGGTCATTGGTGAAGGGTGCAGCGAGCGGCCGTTTACAGCCGCGTATGTCCCACAGAACCGATCTTGCCATGAAGTGGGCGGATCGCCGATGCGAGATGTGATCATCCGGGATGGAACACCTATCCACTAATCGAGCCAGCCCGCATTAATAACATCGATCCCCAACTCTTGCTAAGGTAGGTCCCCGCCCGTTTCGCAGATCAAAAGATCAACCGGATCCACGACCTCATGCCGTGAAACTGCACGACCGAACAAGCCAAGACCAGTCTGAGCGCACGGACAGGATTGAAAGCAACGTCGCAACCACCCAGCACTAAAAAACGAACCAAGGCGGGCCAGAGGCACATGGTTTGCGTTGGACATGAGGTTCAACCTGATTATGCCGATGCAGAGAAAATGGGGCAACTTGACAGCGAAACCGTATGATCGAGGTCAGCGAAGGAATTGAGTTAAGAGACGGCGTTCGCCTCGATAAAACCGCCGAATGATGTAGACCGGCGGTTTCTGTGAACATTTCTGTCGGCTGGATCAATCATCGACAGGTGAACTAACCTCACCCTTACGAGATCGCCATGCCGAAGCAACTAACGGTATGGCAATAATCGTAAGTGTTAGGATCAAAATCGTCAATGCAATCGGACGATCAATAAAGACACTTGGATCGCCACGCGACACGAGGAGGCTCCGCCGCAGGTTTTCCTCGAGCATGGGTCCAAGTACAAAGCCGAGGATAAGTGGTGCAGGTGAGTAGCCGAGTATTCGGAATGTGTATCCAAGCGCGGTGAAAGCTGCAAGAATTAAAATATCAAAAGCATTCGCGTTAACGCTGTAGGTGCCTATACAAACAAATACAATGATAGCTGGAAAGAGAATTCGATACGGAATCGCCAGCACCTTAATCCATAGACCGATCAAGGGTACATTAAGAAAAAGTAGTACAATATTTCCGATCCAAAAACTCATGACCAAGCCCCAGAATAGTTCTGGCTCGTCGAATACGAGATTTGGGCCAGGATTAATGCCGTGAATAATTAGAACCCCAAGCAGGATTGCGAGTACCGGTGTACCCGGAATACCCAGCGTCAAAGTGGGAATGAACGCGGCAACATCTGCCGCGTTATTTGATGCTTCTGGCGCAGCCAATCCCTCTATGGCGCCCTTTCCAAAGCGCTTTGGATTTTTCGAAATCGAACGCTCCACCGCATAAGACATAAACGATGTTATGAAGCCGCCGGTTCCCGGTAATGTTCCGACGAATGCACCAAGTAATGAACCTCGCGCTGTAGAGCCAACGGACCGCCGTGTTTCGTCGCGCGTTGGTATCATGGACCGAAAGGAAACAGAGGTAAGCGCGTGTGAAGCCCGGCTGCACTGTTCTCGAATACTACCAATTACCTCGGTGACCCCAAACAGACCCATCGCAAGAGCTACGATAGGTATCCCGTCGGCAAGGCCATTAACACCAAGATCAAAGCGCTGTACTCCTGATATGAGGTCCATTCCGATCGTGCCTAGAAAAACTCCAAGCACTACCGATGCGAGACCCTTCGATAACCTACCAGTACCAATTACCGACGCGGCAACAAGTCCGAGGACCATGAGACTAAAATATTCAGGCGACTGAAAGCGAAGCGCGTTCTCGGCAATCGTGGTCGAAAAACCGAGCAGAAGGACAATTGCGAAGCTCCCACCGACGAAGGAAGAAATACTGCTCACAAGGAGTGCAACCCCGGCGCGACCTTGCTGAGCCATCGGGTAACCATCGAGACAGGCGACTGCGTTCGAAGGAGTCCCCGGAACGTTTAAGAGAATTGATGCGGTCGATCCTCCGTAAAGAGTGCCATAGTAAAGACCTGCCAGCATGATAAGGCCCGCAGTTGGTTCAAGATGCAGAGTGATCGGAAAGAGCAGTGATATCGATACGAACACGCCTATGCCAGGTAGTACCCCTAGGAAAGTTCCAAGCGTCGCGCCAAGCACGCAATAGAGGAAATTCTCAAGTCTCAGGGCTTCCGACAAGCCAAGCGTCATTGCGTCAATCATGCTCATTGAATTGGCCAACTGAAAAGATCAAAAGGGATGCCGAGTAGCACACGAAAGAGAAGCGCCGAAGTTGCCGAGAGAACAGCCGCCACAATGGCCATCTGAATGAAATTTACGCTCGGGTGCGCCATTGCGCTTGTGAAAGTCACTAGTACCACCGCCGGGATCAGGCCGAGATACCGGATAGAGAAGTAAAAGACAATTAATGCGGCTAAAATCACAATCAGGGGCCGCCATTCTGCCTTGGGTAATTCTCCTGTTTGATCTCTACTTTTCCAAAGAGGAACGGCTGCAACGATTGATCCCAGTAAAGCCAGTAGGCCCCCGACAACTGCGGGAAAGAGTCCAGGCCCCATACGCGCGAAGGTACCTACGCGATACTCGGTCAAAGAAACAAAAACGATTCCACCTCCCATAAGAAATAGTAACAATCCACTAGTGATATCCTTGCGGTACGACGTTGTCATTGGTCGCCTCGCGGTGTCGGTCGGCCAAGATCATCTCTTCCGGAGAAAAGAGGAGGTCGATGTTTATGCCAATCAGTCACCCGCTGATAAAAGGCGCCGATCCCCAAAAGTCTGGCATCGTCAAACGGATGGCCAATGAGCTGAAAAGCCGTGGGCAATTCATCGCCTGCCGAAGTTTTTGCGTACCCACATGGGAGACTGAGCGCGGGCAGGCCAAAATAACTAAACGGACGTGTTAGGCGCGTCAGCTCGATACGTACCTGATCTGCTGCTGTTCCGTTTTGCCGAGCCTCCTCAAGCGACGGTGTGGGGAGACGCATAACGGGCACATGAAGGACATGCACATCCTTCATTACCGTCGTCAGGTATTGTTTAAGCAGTTCCCCTCTAAGGTGGTGCGCCTTTTCGTAAAGCATCGCTGGGACACCGCCAGCCTGTTGCAACCATCCAGCCAGTTCTACCGAGTACCGAACCGGATGTGCGGCAAGGGCTCGCTGGTGAGCCGCACCAGCCTCCACTCTTATCATCATGGAGGAGAGCGCATTGATTTCCTCGTACGGAAAATCGGGAACCTCTTTTACCATCGCCCCAGCACGCTCAAACACCTTCAGGCTCTCGTCAAGACATTTACGGATCTGGGCATCGAGTCCATCGCGAAAGAATCGCATCGGCACTCCAACGTGGACTCCATCAAGTGCGGCTAGCGCCGGCATTGGTAATGGCGCACTAGGGACAAATGCGGTTGTTGGGTCGTTTGTATCGGGCCCTGCAATCTCATGGAAAATGAGTGCACAATCCCGCGCTGTCCGGGCCAAAGGGCCAATGTGATCGTGAGAACCACTCAGTGGCATGGTACCGTGTCTGCTGACCTGACCATACGTCGGCTTGAGTCCGGTCACGCCGCAGAGGGCAGAGGGAATTCGGATAGAACCCGCCGTGTCGGAACCTAAAGCACCGAATACGCATCGAGTTGCCACGGCAACAGCTGATCCACTTGATGAGCCACCGGGAATATAATCGGACTGCCACGGATTCCGGCAATCGCCAATGCATGCGTTAACCCCTGTTGGATCAAAAGCGAGCTCGGTCATGTGGAGCTGACCAAGATTAATGCTGCCCGCTCGCTCAAGCGCTTTTAAAGTGGTCGCTGTTGGTTGTGGCTGCAGTAGGTCACCGAGGTGGGATCCACATGCAGAGGGAAAGCTGTCACGATACGTTAATGACTTATGCGCCATATGGACACCCCACAGCGGACTGTTTGGTGTTGTCCCCATCGCTTTACGCTGCGCCTCGATTTCGCTTACCCGAATTCTGGCACCCTCTATGTCAAGTTGCTCGATCGCGTTGGTTCGCTGATGTACATCGCAGAGTCGCTCAGCGGCAAGTTCAGTAAGCTCTCCTACGGATAACCGGCCATCACGCAACTGCACACCGATCTCCAAAAGGTCGAGTTCGAGCGGGCTGTCTGATACTGGCTCACTATTCTGGTGAGGCTCTTTCGACAGAGTGCGCGCCGCTAGTCGTGGCTTCAGTTTGGCATGACGTCGCAGCGCAACGAAAAATGGAGTCGGTGCCGGCTTTGGTCCGACCAAGCTTTCCAAGTCGTCGGTGGCTTTGCGCCATGAGTCAATTCGCGCAGCCATCATCGCATCATCGTTTATATCCATATCGTTCACGCCGAACCTTTCTTAGATGCGCCTGAGATCTGTTCTAGAGCATCACAGTCGACCCAAAGTTCTGTCATACTCAGAGGATAGATACTGTCGACATCGAGTACGAGGGGTCTCACCGTGCCGGCGCCGTCTATGCGTCTGAGACAGACAGCATTGATGCTGGAGATAACTGCGTCCTTAGTTTTCCCTAAAAATTTCTCGAGAACCAGATTGAAAGTTGGCTCCAGTCCGCTCTTCTTTTCTGAGCACCATCCTATACGGTCCACTTTGGCCTCCAGCTTGTAGGTCTTAGCTGCATGAGCGGAGATCAATTTTCTCTCTTCGGTACGTTTCCTAAGTAACGGATTGAGAGTGACGACGTGCAGCTTCTTCCCTGCGGCAATTGCTGTCAACTTGATGGAGTCAGAGAGACTATCGGAGATAGTCTTCATGATGGTGATTGCGCGACGCAGGCTCATGCCGCATTGGGCTTTCTGTTGATCCATGATATCTGCAACTCGACATTAATTAA
>Ga0306908_1000301_pt1 | contig 19721 bp, 26 predicted proteins | sample AntRauTorcE11899_FD_190430 | JGI IMG/M metagenome (GOLD analysis project Ga0306908, IMG submission 190430) | Saline lake microbial communities from Rauer Islands, Antarctica - Metagenome Torckler E11 #899 (v2) (version 2) | ecosystem: Environmental > Aquatic > Non-marine Saline and Alkaline >... | reverse complement strand
TGATCTCAAGCGCGCTGATCTCACGAGCGCTGATCTCACGAGCGCTAATCTCAAGTGCGCTGATCTCACGAGCGCTGATCTCATCCGCGCTGATCTCTGGAGCGCTGATCTCACGAGCGCTGATCTCAGGGGCGCTGATCTCACGAGCGCTGATCTCACGAGCGCTGATCTCACGAGCGCTGATCTCAAGAGCGCTGATCTCAGGGGCGCTGATCTCTGGGGCGCTGATCTCACGAGCGCTGATCTCAGGGGCGCTGATCTCTGGTGCGCTGATCTCAGGGGCGCTGATCTCAGGGGCGCTGATCTCAGGGGCGCTGATCTCACGATCGCTAATCTCAAGGGCGCTGATCTCAAGGGCGCTAACCTGGATGACGCATGATCATCAAAGCTACCATGATGGCTATCGGCCTGGCATTAACGATTCTGGAGCTTCAGGTACAGCAACCTGACGGTGTGGTGCTGATGATTGCCGGGGTACTGTTCGGCATGGGACTGCACTGGTACAAGCGGTCATGGAGCTGGAGAACGTTCGCTGTAGGCGCTCTGGTGGCCATGGGGAACCCGGTAGCAGTTGGGGCTATCACCAGGGGAGAGCCGCTGTTGGCACTGGTGGGGTTCGTACTGTTCGGCATAGCAGGGCGAATAGGACGCAAGTGAAACACAGCCCGCTTCGGCGGGCTTTTTTGTGCTTGTCTACAGATAAGGTTTACACTAGAAGAAAAGGAGGAACGCATGGAAGCACTTCGGAGCATGATCCAGCTACGTGAACCACCATTTGATGTTGACGTGATCAGCACGTTTGATGCCATGGACGGTGTGCTGGCGATTGATGATCAGACCACGCTTTGGAAGACTGCGAGGCTCATGAAGCGGGCGGGCGTGAAGAAGCGGTCAGACGGTCAGTGGAACCTGTTGAGCATCAGGGGTTTGGTACTTCGCCCGGTAAAGGACGGAAGAAGAGCAGGCCGTGAGGCCGTGTATCCATTCACCGTGATGGAACCAGGGGATTCCATATCATTCGCCAATGAGGACTTCCACGGACGGGCGTACCGGGCTGCCATGGTGCATGGGCACAGGACGGGCAAGAAGTTCTCAGGGACCAAAGCCAACGGCGGCATCACTATTTCACGGGTGGATGATGACAGCGTACCCGTGATAAGGAAAAACCAGGACGTGGAGGTTGTGCAGGCATTGGTTGATTGGAAGGCTGGCATATTCGTTCACGACATTGTGACAGCTAGTGAGGTGACCAAAACCCTTGAGAACATCATTGATGGCATTTCACCGGTGAAGGCTGGCTTGCTCCTTCGCAAAGTTCCAGGGACGAAAAGGGTCCGAGCTTATGACGGAAAAGGGCAGGTTGTGGTCTGGATTATCCGAAATTTGAGCAAATACGAAAAAATCAGGGGCGGTGAAATTTGGAGGATTTACCGAAATGAGCGAAAACTTTACACAAGAATAGCCTAGTTGGGGTGCTACAGGGCCTCAGGGTCAGGACGCACAAACTGCCTGCTTTTCGTCTTGTTTACCCCCCTGTTTTCATACAACCTTACTAAAAATCACGAAAAACCGTTATATATCAATGCTTTAGATGTAGTAAGGTTGTAGTATAGGTATTGTAATGACCTATCTAGTAAGGAATAACATATTGATTTTACGGGCTTTTTTTTAGCAAGGTAATTACACACACATTCATAGCGGTTTGCTACTTTGCTAATCAAGGTTTTCATTGGCTCCCGGAGCCTAACCCGGTGTAGACTATTGACATTTACAGGAGAATGCGGTGATGACCCCTAAACAGGAGAAATTCGCCCAGCTTTACGTGGAGCTGGGTAGCGCTGCCGAAGCGTATCGGCAGTCCTATGACGCCAGTCGGATGAAGCCTGAGAGCATTCATCGACGTGCTCACGGTCTTTTGGAGCACGTCAAGATTAAAGCAAGGATAGAAACGATTCGTGAAGCAGCACGTGAGCGCAATCTGGTGACAGTGGATTCATTGCTGGTTGAGCTGGAGCAAGCACGTCAGATTGCACTCGGTGCTGAAACGCCTCAGACAGCCGCTGCCGTTAGTGCGACCATGGGTAAGGCGAAGCTGGTGGGATTGGATAAGCAGATTCTTGACCTGCGCAGCGGTGACGGCTCCATGACCCCGCAACCCACTACCATCCAGATCGTGGCAGCAGATGACGACAGCACAGATTAAGCTCCCGCGTAAGTTAGTGCCCGTCTTCGCGCCAGCACGCGGCACAGTGAGGCACAGGGGCGCACATGGTGGACGCGGTAGCGGCAAGTCCTTCAACTTCGCCAAGATGGCAGCGGTGTTCGGCTATGCCGAGAAGCTGCGCATCCTGTGTACCCGTGAATTCCAGGTGAGCATCAAGGAGTCGTTTCACGCTGAGCTGAAGAACGCCATTGCGTCAGAGCCATGGTTGGCAGCGGCATACGACGTGGGCATTGACTACATCCGTGGTCACAACGGGACGGAATTCATTTTCCGTGGTCTTCGACACAGTATGGGCAGTATCAAATCCATGGCTCAGATTGATATCTGCATTGTCGAAGAAGCGGAAGACGTGCCGGAAGCCAGTTGGATTGACCTGGAACCCACCATTCGTGCGCCTAAGTCTGAAATGTGGATCATCTGGAACCCACGCACTGATGGCAGTCCGGTAGACAAGCGATATATCAAGACGACACCGCCACGGTCGTGCATTGCGGAAATGAATTACTGGGACAATCTGTTTTTCCCTGTTGAGCTAGAAGAATTGCGCCAGCAGCAACGCGCTGCGTTTGACGATGCGACCTATGCGCATATCTGGGAAGGTCGATACCAGACCCGCACTGATGCACAAATCTTCGCTGGGAAGTATCGTGTTGATGAGTTCGAGCCTCACCAGAAGCTATGGGATGGACCATACTACGGATTGGATTTCGGTTTCAGCCAAGACCCGACAGCAGGTGTCAAGGCGTGGGTCCATGGGCGCAAGCTGTACATCGAATATGAAGCAGGACGCACGGGGCTGGAGCTAGATGACACAGCGGATTATCTGACACAGCGGATACCCGGCATTGGGTCTTCTGTGGTTCGCTGTGACAATGCCCGCCCTGAGTCAATCAGCTACATCAAGCGTAACGGTATGCCCATGGCGAAGCCTTGCGAGAAGGGCAAGGGTAGCGTTGAAGACGGGATTGCATTCATCAAGAGCTTCGATGAAATGGTGATCCACCCCCGGTGTGAACAGACCATCAGTGAGTTCCGCCTGTACAGTTACAAGGTGGACAGATTGTCCGGTGATGTGCTGGACACTATAGTGGACTCAAACAACCACTTCATTGACGCACTGCGTTATGCGCTGGAGCCAATCATGAAGGGGACAAGTATCAATTACAGGAAGCTACTATGAGCAAGTTCTTGGATGGCCTCACCAGCGTGGTGAATCAATTGGTCAATCGACGCAGTGTGCATAACACCAGCGTGGTTGAGCGTAACCGAATGAGTGATCAGGAGATGCGTGCTTTTCTGGTCACGGGGCTGGGCAGCAAGATTGTTCGCCTCAAGACCGGGTACGCGCTCAATGACACGCTCACCTTCACCGATGACGCACAGAAGGCGATGTACAACCGCCACCTTCAGAAGTCCGTGAAGCGTGCTGCCAAGTTTGCCCTGGCGTTTGGGCGCGGGATCATCGTTCTCAATGAACGCGGTGAAGACCTGTACACCCCGCGCACGCGACCTGTGGACATGGAGCGCACCCGCTTCAGTGTCTTCAGTGGGGACTTGGTGACCGCGATGGACGTGAGCATTGACCTCACGGACGAACGCTACATGAAGCCCCGTTACTACGTGGTCAATGGTCATAACTTCCATCATACTCGCGTCATTGACTTTACCTACGTGGAGCCTGCTGAACAGGACGCAGCGTTGTACAAGTACGGCGGCGTCAGTGAGTTCGAGCTGATCCGCAATCAGATCGTCAATGATGGTGTGGTGGAACGCGCCAGCGGTGCCATCGTGGAGAAGAACGCCACGGTGTTCCATAAGATCAAGGGCTTCAAGGAGTCATTGGCTGCGGGGCAGGACAAGGAGTTGGTAGACTACTATGGCAAGCTGGCTGACCTGCGATCCATCTACGGTGACGGTATCATTGATGCTGAGGATGATGTGATTAGTGTGGCCCAGACGCTCACCAACCTTGCGGATGTGGATCAAATCACCCTGCGTCGTCTCGCCATGGTGACAGGCATCCCGTTGTCTGTGCTGGTGGGTGAGAACGTGAAGGGGCTGAATAGCAGCGGTGAGCAGGAGCGCCAGACCTTCCAGGACACGATTGAGAACCTTCAGTTCGATTACTTCATCGACCCCATCTGCGAGCTGGTGAAGGCATGTGGCATGGAGCCTGTGGACTTTGCCGAGAATCAAGGCGGCAGCGCTCAGGAGCGTTTGAACTTCGAGCAGACCGCTATCCAAAATGCCCGCTTCCTGTGGGAGATGGGGGAAGACTACCGCCATTACCTGAGCCAGAATGAAATCATCGTCAAGGACAAGTTCAAGGAGATGTTCCCCGATGGCGAATGATATCAAGCAGCCCAGCAGCCCACGCGCTCAGGAAAACGAGTTCGAGGATATACTTGAATTCATGGTGCAGCAGATTACGCAGCGGTTTGAGAACAACGTAATCAAGGAGCTGAATCAGTCTACCGTGGAGAAGTTCACCGATGCGGCACCTGGCGGCAATTACGCCAAGGTGCTTGTGACTCTGGCGAATCGGACACGCCGCAAGATTCGAAAGCAGTTCGACAACGAGCGCATTGAAGCGATGGTGGCGGATACCTTGCGCAAGGTAGACAAGCGCCAGCAGCAGCAGCTCTATGCCGCCGTGGAGAAGGCCATAGGCGTCAGCACCGTGCAACTGGCGGCACGTGAGGGCATGACCTACACCATCAATGCGCTGGTGGCGGAAACGGCTCAGTGGGTCAAGAAGCTGCGAGATGAAACCCTGGAGACGTTCACCAACAACACGCTTCACGCGATGACGACCGGTGACAGCCTGTCAACCATCATGGAGCAGTTCAAGGACGTTGCCGAGAAGCGCAAGAATCACGCGAAGTACCTGGCTCACAACCAGATTCAGAATTTCAACAGCATCACCAGTAAGATCAGGGTGCAGAAGCTGGGCATCAAGAAAGCCGTGTGGGAGACAGCCGGTGACGAATCCGTCAGGCCATCCCATGCAGACCGCGACGGGAAGGAGTTCAACATTGGCGAAGGGCTGTACAGCAGCCTGGACGGTGAGCACCTGATTCCTGGCGTCGATCACAATTGCCGTTGCACAGCACGGTACGTACTCGAAGACGAAGAAGAGGATTGATACCATGGGACGCTTTACTTATTCTGGCAGGAATTGCCCACTGTCTAGTGGTTGTTCTTGACGCTCTGTTACCATACACTTAGATTCATGTAAACCAATTTGGCGCGAGACTCATGAAACACACATTGATTGGCAGCTTCAATGATTCTGTCACCTGGAACGGTGAAGAGAAGACCACCGTGTCTGTGCGTGATGGCGTTCTTGAGTACCTTGGCGCTGAACTTGGTCTGGAACCTGCCGAGAAGACATTCACCGTGTACCGCTCCCCTGCCACGATTGCCCGTGCCAATACCGCCATGAATGGTGTGCCATTGACGGACGAGCATGTGACCGTGGGGCATGACGTGAAGAGCCCAGTAGGTTCGGTGCTGGATTCCGAGATTATCGACTTCATTGACGAAAGCACTTCTTCCCACTTAGCATTGCGTAATCGTGTTAGGATCACTGACGCTATCAGCGGGGCGCTGAAAACCGGGAAACGACAGTTGTCATTGGGCTACAATGCCAACTTGGTTCCTCATGAGCGCTTCGACTTTGAGCAAGTGAACATTCAGCCGCACCATTTGGCTGTTGTACCGGCTGGCCGTTGTGGTTCGGCCTGCTCTTTTATTGACCGACAACCAACCGAGGTAGAACCTATGAAGACCAAGCAGAAAACCGGGGATCAGCCGGAACTGCACACGGCTTTCGTGGATGCCGAGGGTCAGCCGAATCTGCAACAGATCGTGGAGATTGCGCAGCAGCTACCCGAAGCCCTGAAGTCTGTCCCGATGGACAAGCTGCAAGAGATCATGCCGACCTTGCAGGAAATCGTTTCCATGGGTGGTGCCCCTGCACCGGCTGCTGAAGAGCCTGCCCTGGAGGATGAAGAAACCCCTGCTGAGGAAGAGCCGATGGAAGACGAGAAGCCGTCAGTACCGGTGACGGATACCGCCGAGTTCAAGGATGCGGTGAATTCCGCGATCCGGCGTCACACTGAGGTCATCGAGAAAGCGAAGACGTTTGTCGATGAATCCTATCAGTTTGCTGGCAAGGCAACTGACCAGATCATGCGCGATGCCCTGGCGGTCGAGCATGGCAAGCAGGAGTTCTCCGATGCTGAACTGTCGGTTGCCTTCAAGCTGCTGAAGAAAACTGGTACTGACCTGCGCACTTTCGGTGATGCGTCACTGAGTGCTGGTAAGTTCTCATCCATCGCTGACAAGGAGCTGTAATCATGGCTTTCGAAACTAGATACCTTGCCGATCCGCAAAAAATTGGAGCCGGTGAACGCTTCGGCAACAACAACATCGTCCTGACTGCCCGCACGTTTGAAAATGGCCTGAAAATGGGTCACTTCGCCAAGCTGGACACGGGTTCTCTGGACAACCTGGACACTTCTGCCACCCCTGTCATTGCAGGCGTGGTGCTGCGTAACCCCGCTGCCTCTGTGGAAGACGGCGCAACCGTCGATGCCAACCTGTATGGTCAGGTTGAGTATATCCGTCAGGGTCTGATCACTGTGCGTGTTGCCACGGGGGAAACCCCGGCGCAATTCGGTGCTGTGTATGCGGACAACGCGACCGGTGAAGCCACCGCTACAGACACCGATATCGCGGTGTCTGGTGAGTTCATCGAAGAAGTTCAAGATGGCGTCTGGCTCATTCGCCTGTATTAAGGAGGCATTCAATGAAACTCGGTAATCTGTACGACCTGGCCTCCTTTGAGGCGTTCTGCGACTCTGCCAGCCAGCGGGGCTTCACTGACGCCTATGCTGGTACTGTGTTAGCTCGCAACCTGACCGCGATTGATCCGCGTGTGTTCGAGAAGAAGTATCCCGAACTGGCGCTGATGAACTCCGGTATCGAAGCGGACAACTCAGGCGGCTATGCCCGTCGCATCCAGTCCCTGCGTCTGCAAGACCTTGGTGGGTTCACCACCAGTGGCGATGCGTCCGACAACAAGGGCAAGATCAGCCTGGCGGGTGAAGACTCCTTCCTGCGTGTCGTGGAGCGTGAATCACACTCCAAGTGGACGGACTCTGAAATCCGTGAAGCTGAGCTTCAGGGCATCAACCTGCCGCAACGCTACGTCCAGGCTCACAACCGCATCTACATGCGCGAAGTGGACCAGATTGGTCTGGTGGGCGGGATTGGCAACGAAGGTCTGCTGAACTACAGCGGCTTCGCGGCTGACTCCGCCGGTGGCGCTATCGGTACGCTCACCGCTCAGGAGAAGTTCGACACCTTTGCGGATGGCATCACTACCCAACGCAACGTGGTGAACAACACCCCGGAGTACAGCGTCAATCGTGTCGTCACTTCTGTTGAAGTGCTGAACGACCTGGCTGCTACCATTCTGGACACCGCTGCGGGTAGCATGAGCGTCCTGTCTGCGCTGCGGGCCAACTTCCCTGACGTGACCTTCATGTCCAGCTTCCGCGCTGGTAATGTCGGCGGCACGTCTGCCACGGTGTTCTATAGCAACAACACCGAGGTCATGGAGATGCGCATCCCGCAACCGCTCACCATCGGTGAAATCATCAATCTGGGTTCTTTTGACTTCCAGGTAGACAGCAAGTACCGCATTGCTGGCCTGGACGTGCTGGAAGACACTGGCGGTTTCATCCTCACTGGCCTGTAAGCCTGTGCGCCCCGGCAACGGGGCGTATCTACTTCAAGGAGTTTACCATGACTGAAGAAAATCAGACCGAAGCCCCGAAGCCCCGGCACACTGCGAAAGCCAAGCAGCCGGAACATGGCATCAAGAACATGCGTTCTGGTGACATGAATCTTGGCGGAATGCTGTTCCTCAAGCCGGGTCAGGTAGTCGAGCTGACTGCTGACCACAAGAAGAACAAGCGCATCATGAAGAAGATCGAACACGGTGTGAAGACTGGCGTTCTGGCTGAGGTGTAACCCATGGCACTGATCGATGACTTCAAGGCGCGTTTCCCTGAGTTCGACACCGCTGTTGTCGATCAGTACCTTCCTGTTCTTGAAGACGTGTGGCCGTGCTACTACGGTCAGGCGTATGCCGCATGCAACAAGGAGATCGTGCTGAACCTTGTTGCTCACCTGCTGGTGATCCAGTCTGCCCCGAGTACAGCCCCCATCAAGGAAGAGTCCAGCCGCTCAGTCGGTAGCGTGTCCGTGAGCTTTGAATCACGTGCTGCCGGTAGTAATTTGAGTGACTTTTTCGGCTCAACCAAGTATGGTCAGATGTATCTCATGCTGACTTCGACTCGTAGACGTGCCTTCTTTGTTTGATCGTTGCCGCCTGTGTGCCTTCGCCCCGTCTCCCCACGGGGCTTTTTTTCGTCTAGACTTGGGCTTATGAGTACACCTGAAGAAACCAAGAAGTTGATGGACAACTACCTGAAGGAACTTGAACGGGCAGTTGATGCATCGGTGAAAGTGGGCCTGCCTTCCGATAAGGTGGGCAGCGAGGTCTATGGCGACGGTGTGACGATCATGCAGGTTGGTGCGCAGCATGAATACGGCACTGAGAAAATGCCTTCCCGTTCGTTCCTGCGTATGCCGTTCGACCTCAAGCGTGACGAGATCAACAACTTCATCGGCCTGCAATTCAAGACGGTCCTGGAAGACAAGCGATCCGCCAATGATGCCATGGAGCTTGTAGGCGTGAAGGCCACCAACATCAGCAAGGCGGCTTTCCGCAATAACGGTTATGGTCAGTGGGCACCGTTGGCGGAAAGCACGAAAGAGATCAAACAAGAAGCCGGGAAGACAACGCCGCTGGTGTGGTCTGGCATCCTGCGCAATTCCATCACTTGGGGCATCGAGTAATGTTGCCGAACGTCAGTAGCGCCCTGCTGGGCTGGACACAACCGGTGCTGGTCAAGACCGTCACCACAACCACGGTGGACTTCGTGGAGACGGAAGTGGTCACCGGTAAAACAGTGCAGGCTGTGGTCCAACCCACCAAGAAGACCACCCTGAATGCCGATACCTTGGATTGGTCACAGCCTCACATCACCCTGCACAGTCAAACACTGTTATCATTGGGTCAGCTTGTCGAGCGCAACGGTGCAGATTACAAGGTGGTTGAGGTGACGGATTACGGCTACTGTGAGGCTGTCTGCGAGGCCACACGGCGGCCTGTGGTTGAGGTGACACCATGAACCCGCTGATCCTGCTGGCGCTGGTCATACGCGACCTCCTGCCCCATCCTGAAGAGCTGATTCGCTTCGGGCGACTGAATGAGGAACGCGAGTGGTTCAGCGACGATTACATTGTGGTGGATCGTCTTGCACCGGGGCAGCCGATAACCCGAAGTGAGCGTTATGACGGTGTTGAGGAAGAGTTGACGCTTTCCACCAGGATGCGCCAGCCCGTGACAATAGATTTCTTTGGCGAGAACGCATACACTAACGCAGAGAAATTGCAACTGTTACTCAAATCTGATAAATCACTGGACCTGCAAGAGCAATATGCTGTGACAGTGGGCGGTGTGAATCAGATCACTGACGTAAAGGCGCTGACTGGTCAGCAATATGGCAACCGCGTGCAAGTGGAGCTTGTCATTCAATACAGCCCGTCTATCACCCTTGACGTATTGAGGATTGATACGGCGGTTGTTGAAACAATGTCGGATTGAGGATCTATCAATGAGTGCTAGTATCACGAATGTCATCAACGTCGCTCTCATCCCTGAGGGACAAGCAGCGGCACGCGACAACATGAACGTTGCCTGTCTCATGACGAGTGAGCAGGGCGTTCTGTCATCCGCTGAGCGCTTCCGCGCTTATCGCAGCGCCCAGGCTGTGGAAGCTGATTGGGGCACTGCAAGCGCTGTGTCTCAGTACGCTGCCACCTTCTTCGGCACGCAGCCCAACGCGGTGAACTTCGGCGGCTCCCTGATCGTCGGATATTACCGGGGGCAAGCGGAAACCGTACCAGCTACGTCCGCGACTCTCTCCGGTGTGCAGCTTTCCGAACCGTCCACCCTGCAAACACTGAACACCGTGGACAACGGTTCCTTCATTGTTGAAGTCGATGGTGTTGAACAGACGGTTGCAAGCCTGGATTTCCGCACTGCCATCAGCTTCGATGACGTTGCTGAGATCATCGATACCGAACTGACCGGTGCCACCTTCGAGCACGTGAACGGTCGATTCATCCTGACCAGCAGCACCACGGGCGCTACGTCCACGCTGGGTTATTTCACCCCTGAGGGTGCAGGCGAGTTCATCGGTGACATTCTGGCGCTGTCTGACGGCTCTGGCGCGTCTCTGGTGCAGGGTGCCGATGAAGAAGTGTTGGCGGTTGAAGACAAGCTGGAAGGTCTAAGCGCCGTCAAGGCGGAAGTGAACTTCAAGGGCGTGTGCTTCATTGACCACGTGCTGGATGCGGAAGTGCCGACCATCGCCGCATGGGCAGGCGCAAACTCCGTGCTGGTCTACAACGTCTTCAGCGGTTCAACCTACCTGGAAGTATCCACCGATAACCCGGTGTGGCAGGTGCGTCTTGCCAGTCAGAATGAGTTCCGCTGCCTGTACAGCAAAGCAGGTAACCGCAAGCTGGCAGTGACCTACATGGCGCGGGCGCACACAGTGAACTTCAACGCCGAGAACAGCGCCATCACCATGAACCTGAAAACGCTGTCTGTTCCGGCTGAGGAATACAGCCAGACGGAAATTGATTCAGCCTACCGTGTGGGTCTGGATATCTACACCAGCGTGAAGGACGTGCCGGTTGTTCTGACCAGCCCCGCCAATGACTTCGTGGATAACGTCTACAACCTCATTGCCTTCGTGGACGCGGTGCAGACTGACATGTTCAACCTGCTATCGCTGACAGGCACCAAGATTCCCCAGACTCGCCGGGGTGTCCAGCTGCTTGTTGACCAGGGTGAGAAGACCACACGCGGCTTTGTGCGTGCGGGCGTGTTCGCACCGGGTACATGGTCCAGCCCTGACAGCTTCGGCAACATCGAAGTCTTCAACCGGGCCATTGAGGAAGACGGCTTCTACTGGCTGGCTGGCAGCCTGGCTGATCAGCCTCAGTCCGACCGTCAGGAGCGTAATTCTCCAGTATTGCAGGCAGCGGTGAAGAATGCCGGTGCGATCCACAAAATGGATGTCATTATCAACTTCAACCTGTAAGGGGCTGACACATGAGCACTATCGCACTCGCCGCTGATAGCACGTCGCTGATTCTGAATGGTGCAGGCATCACTCAGTTCAGTGAAGGCGACTTCCTGACCCTGGCCCCCATCAATCCGCTGACGGGGCACGTCAACACACAGACCGGTGTGAACATCAATAAGCGCATGGACGGTAACGTCTATGACCTCACCTTCCGGGTGCAGAAGTACGGCGCTGATGATGTGCTGTTGACCGGGTGGATCAACAGTGAAGAACCTGTGGTGATCAACGGCAGCGTGAAGGAAACCTTCTTCCGTGACGGTCAGGAGTTCACCGAATCATGGACGCTGGAAGCCGGTAGCGTGACCACCCTGCCGACTGACACCAAGAACAACCAGGATGGCAATGGGCAGATGGAATACGTCATCCGTTTCCGTCGCGGCAAGCGCAACATTTAAGGAGTAGCACATGGAACAGCAAGAGCAACAAGGCATGGAGATGATCAAAGCCGTCTATGATGACGGCTTTGCCGAGATTAATGGTCGTGAATACCACTTCCTGAAGATGCGTCATCAGCAGCGACGAAGCGTGTTCGCGTTGTTTTCATCCATTCAACGTGATATCCAACGTCAGGACTTCAGCTTTCTGGATGACCCGCGATTCAAGAACGTGGAGAAGATCATTGAATCCAGCGTCAGCATTGATGACAGCCTGCTGGCGAAGCTGCCGAACCATTGGGAAGACTACCCTCAGGACTATCTGACATTCGTCAGTACGGCTCTGGCGGTGATCAGCTACCCTTTTATGCCCGCGAGCGCTACAGGCTCGCAATCCCCCGGCGTCCCGGCTCAGAAAAATTCATCCAAAAAACCAATGTAAGCGATGAAATGTTCACGTACCTGGCGCTGGTGAAGGCCGGGTACGGCACACTGAAGGAGCTGCAAGAACTGGACACGTCTGAGCTGCTGGACATTGTGGAATTTGAGATGATCACAGCAGACATTGATCATCATAAGTTGGAGCAATCGCGCAATGGCGGTCGTAAATGAGGTAGTTACTCGGTTCAGCTTCCAAGGCGATTTGCGACCGCAACGTGAGTTCAATACCGGGCTGGACAGTTCCATCAAGTTGATTGCCGGAGTGGCAGCGGGTATCACCGCTGCTTCCGGTGCAATGTTCGCGTGGGCGAATTCCGTCTTCAACACCATTGACCCCATGGTGCAGCTATCCCGAGAAACAGGGGTAGCACTGGAGTCCATTCAAGAATTGGGTTATGCCGCGTCGGTGAACGGTTCCAGCCTGGACGCGGTGTCCGCATCCGTGCGTGAGATGACCAAGCGCATCGGTGAGTTTGAGCAGCTTGGCACTGGTCCCGCGAAGGAAGTCGTGGAGAACCTTGGAATCTCTTTCCGTGACGCTAACGGGGAGATCAAGGCGGCTGATCAGGTGATGCTGGAGCTTACCGACACCATGGCGGGCATGAGTGAATCTGAGCGCATGAACGTGCTGGACAAGCTGGGCATCGATCCTTCCATGATTCAGCTTCTGTCCAGCACCAGTGAGGAAGTGGAAGGTCTGCGTGCCCGTGCGCAGCGTCTTGGCGTGGTGACTCAAGAACAGGGCGGTGCAGTTGCCAGCTATAACGACTCACTGACCACTCTGCGATTCGGCATGCAGGGTATCCAGAACATGGTTGCCGTGGGCTTCGCGCCTATGATGGGTGACCTTGTTGACCGGTTTGTAAACCTGCTGGAAGCCAACCAAGACCTGATCATGAACGGTCTGAACTGGCTGGGTGAAGTAGTGGCATCCACCATGGGTATGCTGGAACGCATGTGGCCCATCTTCGCGGCTGTGGCGGCTGGCTTCGCTATCGCCAAGGTAGCGGCCATCGGTTTCGGTGGCGTCATGAGCATCATCCTCTCACCAGTGGTGCTCTGGACTGCTGCCATCCTTGGGGCGATCCTGATTGTTGATGACCTGATTGTTGCCTTCCAGGGTGGCGAGTCCGTCATCGCTGACTTCTTCGAATCGTTCTTCGGCATCGACATTCGCCCCGCGCTTCAAGCCATTGTGGCAGTGGTGGAAGAAACCGTTGCACTGGTGATCGAAGTGTTCTCCCCGGCTGTTGACGCTATCAAATCCATGTTCAAAGCCGTTGCTGCCATCATTCAAGGTGACTTCGGCGCGGCGTGGGATCACATCGGTGATGCCATGGCGTCCATGGTGGAGTATGCGCTGGGGTTGTTCACCACCCTGGCGGAAGGTGCAGGAGCCATCATGGAGGCCGTTGCTGGCCTGATGGTGGAAAGCTTCATGATTGCCTTCGACAAGCTGGCAGGTGCCTTCCAGGCGTGGGTTGATTGGGTGCGTGGCATGTTCCAGGACATGCTTGACGGCATCATGGGCATGTGGGACACGGTGACGAACTACATCAAAGGCTTGATGATGAACATCTTGCCGGATTGGGCCATCAACCTGATCAGTGACGATGACGAAGGTTCGGACGATCAGGAAGCACGCCAGACAGCTATGGCGGATGAACAGGCTGTTAACCTACCGTTCGACCGAGATACCGCTGTGGATCGAAGCACCACACAGCAATCATGGAACAGCAACATTGACCAGAACGTCGAGATCAACATTTCGACCAATGATTCTGAACGGGCTGGTGCAGCGGTGCAGGACGCCTTGCAACGCCAGATGGAAGACACTCGCACCATGAGTAATCGAGGTGGCATGTGATCAGGGACTACATCAACGGTCGTAACAAAGCGCTTCAGGGCGGTGCTGACACGGAAGTCGGCATCGGTGGTTTCACGCTGTTTGCCAAGGTCAAGGACGCTACCGACTACACCGCCAAGGTGCCGACTCAAGTGCTGGAAGATGGCACGGTTGCGACTGACCACATCATCAACAAGCCGTTGACCATGACGATCAGCGGTGAAGTGTCTGACCTTCACATTCGCCTTGCTCCCCCGCTGCCTATCACCATTCCAAGTGATAGCGCGGTGGGTCAGGTGACAACCCTGCTGCCCAACCGTACCCAGGCGCAACTGAACAAGATACAGTCCATTGGACAAAGCGTCATGGATGCGGTGGATCGTGCTGACAGGCTGATTAACATCGGGCGCAATGCGTTCAATGCGTTCAATCCCCAGGCGACAGCAAAGCCGTTGCGTGAGCAGTTCATCGACTTCATTGAAGCGGTGTACTACGGCAAGCAACTGATCAGCGTAGACGCGGCCTACCGGACACACGAAGACATGGCGATTACGTCACTGTCTGTCAGTCGGGACAACCAGTTTGAAGTCATTCGCTTCGAGCTGTCATTGCAGAAAGTGGAATCCGTAGAGCTGATCTATACCAACGTTGAACAGTTCTATCAGGCACCCGCGCCAGCTACTCAGGCATCGGTGGCAGGCGAAACCAACCAGGGTGCGCAGGAGACAACAACCGAAGCGGCTGAAGCTGAAGGGACGCGCACACGCTCCCTGGCGTCCTCCATTCTGGGCAGGTAACCATGATTCGAATTGGCAATATCACAACAGACCCGCACCAGCGTCACACGCTGTTGATCGATAATGGTCAGATCACCCTGACGCTGCGATTCCTTCCCGTGGTGCAGATATGGGTCATGGATGTGGAGTACGCGGGCAAGGTGCAACGTGGCATCAAGCTGAGTGCGTCAGTGCTGCACATTCGCAGCTTCAACTTTCCGTTCGATTTCACCGTGGTGCTGACGGACGATACCGGCATTGACCCTTTCCGCCGTGACGACTTCGAGACGGGACGGTGTGGGCTGTATTTTGTCACGCCTGGTGAGATGGTAAACGTTCGTGGTCTGGAGGTGCCTGAATGACCTGGTTCCTTCGTGATTACCAACTGACCATCGGTGTCGGCAATCAAGCGGTGGTTGTGGTTCCGCCTATCAACATCACCTTCAGTGCCACCAAAAGCACGGACGTGGCGCTGAACAAGCTGACCCTGAAGGTGTGGAACTTGCGTCAAGCGAATCGGCTGGCACTGGTGAAAGACGAAGATGAAGACGAGTATACCCCGCTGGAACTGTCGGTAGGTTACCAGGGGCGAATGCCGTTGCTGTTTCGCGGGTCTGTCCACAAGGGTGAGCACCAGCGTGAAGGCGCTGATTTCGTCAACACCATTGAATGCCTGGACGGTGGACAGGATGCGCTGAACAGCTTCACCAGCGTGACAGTACGCGGTAAAGATCAGGCCATACGTGCCGCTCTGGGAGACATGCCGAACACGGCTGAAGGTGCGATCACACCGCATACGCAGCTTGTCAGGCCGAAGGTGTTGGTGGGCAACAGTGCCCGTCTGATCACCGATATGCTGGACGACAACGAAGCCATGTTTATTGATGATGAACAGCTCTTCGTGTTGCGCAATGATGAAGTTCGCACTGACCTGGCACCACTGGTGACCGCACGCACCGGCTTGATGAACAAGCCTCAGGCCAGCAAGGGTGAAGTGACATTCCAGACCATCATGAACCCCACGCTGAAGGTAGCGGGCTTGTGTGAGTTGGCAAGCATCACGGCACCAAGTTTGAACGGTGTCTATCGCATCAAGCAGATCAACTATTCAGGCGACTATACGGGCAGCGACTGGACACAGATCGTCACTGCTGAGCGTGCTGCAAACTACAAGGTGGTGGGGCAATGAGTGAAGAACTCTATCAGGTACTGGATGACAAACTGTTTGAAGCCCTGGTGAACCTTCACACTATGACGGTCGCACGGGTGACGGCAGTGCATGCCACCACGATCAATTGCCGACCTGTCATCAACCGTATGCTGGAGGGGCAGTCTGTGCAACTGCCTGACTTCATTGAAGTGCCCCCGGTATTCCTTCAAGGCGGTGGGAGTTACACGGCTCACCCCATCGCCGTTGGTGATTACTGTTTGCTGCTGTTCACCGAACGATGCTTTGACCGCTGGTACGCGGGAAGTGACTTCCAGCCACCACTTGAAATGCGGATGCATGACTACTCTGACGGGTTCGCGGTCGTCGGGGTGAACACCGCTTCAGGAGCCTTCATGATACCGGACGTGATCACGCATATCGGAGACACGTACCAGCAAGGCGACTACGTGCATGATGGTAATCGGGAGCAAACTGGCAACTACACCCTAACGGGTGATCAGGTCATCAACGGCAACCTGACCATCAACGGCAACCTGACAGTGAACGGTGATATCGGTTGCAGCGGTACTCTGACGGTCCCGGCTGCTACTATTGGTGGGATCAACTTCGGCACACACGTGCATCCTGAGAATGACAACGGTGGCCCGACAGGAGGTCCGCAATGAAGGTATCGGGCTTGAGTAAAACAGGAGACTGGCGGTTTGGTCGTGGTCGTGCTGTCTATGTGCAGGACAGTGACGCCATTCGTCAAAACGTCATGACCCGTATTCGCTCTTTTGCGGGTGACTGGTTTCTTGATGTGACAGCGGGCATTGACTGGATTCAGTTGCTTGGCAGGCCGAACAGTCGCAACCGCATCTTGCGAGAAGTGGAGCGTATTACCCTGGCGACCGATGGGGTAGTGAGGATCACGGAATTGGGCATTGACCACAATCGCGCCAATCGACGTGCTACTATCATCCTCAGTTATGAGGATATTTTCGGCGTCCAACAGGCAGTTAATGAGGCGGTCGAGGCATGAAACCAGAATTCACAAACAGCGGTGTCCAGATTCAGACCTTCGAAGAAATCTTTGAAGAGCTGTCACAGGGATACCGTGATATCTATGGGCAGGATATCAACCTGTCTCAAGAGTCACCGGATGGGCAGCGTGTCGGCATTGAAGCACGCGCACGTCTGGACCTGCAATCCTTCGCGCTGGCGCTGGCGAATAGCTTCGATCCTGACTTTGCCAATGGGCAAGGCTTGAACAAGATCAGCAAGCTGGCAGGCATCTTCCCGCGACCGGGTACACGTAGTCAGTGGGACTTGGTGGTCACGACAGACCGTCCGCTGATGCTGAACTCAGGTTACACCATCGAAGACGAGTTAGGTCAAGAATGGGTCGTGCCTGAAGAAGTGGAACTGATCACCGGTCACAACACCGTGACATTCCGCGCTGCTGAGTTCGGTGAAGTGACCGGGACCACGGGTGCCGAGTTTGAGGAAGTCACTTTCGTGCGGGGCGTCACGGGCTTGCGTGCTGACGTTGATGCGGTGCCTGGACGTGAGGAAGAGACGGTTGAAGAGTTTCGCAGGCGTCGTGCCCGCAGCCTTGAGAACCCGGCTTACTCCACTGTAGGGGCGCTGTTCGCCAAGTTGGCGAATCTCTCCCGTGTCACTGACCTGGCGGTCTATGAGAACGACCAACCCACTGACGATCCTGTCACGGGCATTGAAGCCAACACCGTCTGGGCCATCGTGGAGAATGGCACGGTGGACAACATTGTAGAGACGCTGGTGAAGCAGCGTACCAGCGGTGCACGCACCAAGGGTAATGTTGAAGGCACCTTCACTGAAACCCTGATTCGTCCTAACGGTGCTGAGTTCTTCATGGTTCACGTGATGCGGTTCGACCGTCCAACCTATGTGGATATCAGCGTGAGGCTGACAGTGACACGCAAGGACACTGATAAACCGGTAGACCTGGAGCTGATTAAGCAGCAGCTTGCCAGTCGTGAACTGGTCATTGGTGAGTCGCTGCAAGCCGGTAAACTGTATGAAAACACTTACGGTGTCGGCAATGGTTATATCGTCACCGATATTGAAATCAGCGATGACGGTGGCATGACCTGGACGGACGGAAAGCTGGAACCGGCACTGGACGAAAAGTACCAGATCGAAACAGCCAACATCGATATTACTGAGGTCATCCCATGAGCTTGACCGATGAATACACCCTGATGCTGATCAAGCAGTATTGGGAGAAGCCCAGGGCAAAGGCTGAAATCGAGCTTCAAGCATCCACATGGGAGCGCATTGCCGACCTGCTGCGTGCCTTTGAAACCGAATACGACCTTGACTTTGCACGCGGTGTGCAACTGGACGTATTGGGCAAGATCGTTGGTGTACCGCGTGTTGCCCCAGCAGTGCTGGAGAGAATCACATTCGGCTTTGACGCCGACCCCAATAGTCGGGGTTTTGCTGACAGGTTTGACGCATTGCGTGAAGGTGCGCCGTTCTCCAGGCGCTTTGAACCTGCTTACACCAGTCAGCAGCTTGATGACAACCAGTACCGGCGATTGATCCGCGCCAAGGTGGCATTGAACGTGTGCAGCGCCTACATCGCGTCTGATGATCGAATCAGCATCCAAGACGTGATCAATCAGGCGTTTGGCGGACGGGCATATGTGGTCGATAATCAGAACATGAGCCTGACGCTCTACATCAGTCCGTCTGTCTCACTGGATGAACTGCGTCTGATTCGTCGGTTGGGTCTGCTGCCCAAGCCTCAAGGGGTGCGGTACAGCTTTGTGGTGTTGGCAGAACCCGGTGTAACATTCGGTTTCGACAGTAACCCGAACAGTCTCGGGTTCGCTGATAGATTCGATCCAACCCGAGAGGGTGGTATTTTCGCGAGGGCATTGATCAATGGCTAAAATCAACCGTTACGGCGGCAACCTGGAAGCGTTCGCTTCTGAGGCAATCGGGCAAGAACGCACTGTGTTTGGCACTGAGACGTTTGACGACTCACTGACAGCACAGATCAACGCGCTGTTTCGGCGTGGCTGGGGCATCGTAGCCCCGGCTGATGCGCCCAAGCTGCAAGACTTCAACGCGCTGGGGTACACCACTACCCAGGTGCTGGCATATCTGCACCAGATGGGCATTGCCGAATGGGATGCTGCGCAGGAATATTACGAGGGCTCTGTGGTCACTACGCTGGCCGGAATCTACCGGTTGAAGTCTGGCGGTGTCGGAAGTTCTGACCCCGATACTGACGGCGGGGTCAACTGGGAGCTGATACCAACGCAGGCGAAAGTGGACGCCAAAGCCGACCAAGCCACGACTTACACCGAGACGGAAGTTGACGGGCTGCTGGACGCCAAAGCCGACCAAGCCACGACTTACACCGAGACGGAAGTTGACGGCTTGCTGGACGTAAAAGCCAGCCTGCAAGATGCTGGTATCACCGTAACTGTCGGCGCCGGCGGAGACTATCCGACAATCAACGCTGCTCTTGAGTATCTGAGCAAGCTACAGCCGGTCTATGACAGTGCAAATATCACAGCAACAATCAATCTGCTAACCGGATTCACAATGGCAGAGCAGGT
>Ga0306908_1000295_pt1 | contig 20166 bp, 42 predicted proteins | sample AntRauTorcE11899_FD_190430 | JGI IMG/M metagenome (GOLD analysis project Ga0306908, IMG submission 190430) | Saline lake microbial communities from Rauer Islands, Antarctica - Metagenome Torckler E11 #899 (v2) (version 2) | ecosystem: Environmental > Aquatic > Non-marine Saline and Alkaline >... | reverse complement strand
GTGGTGGCTCGGGGGATTTGAAAGGCATTTCGACAGAATGCAACAGAATGTTTCGGTGCTTTTATTAATAGTCGGGTGTTTGTATGAAGTACGCGATAACCGACCCAACCACGAAGTACGTCTGGTACAACACCCACAACAACGCAATCCTCCAGATTGAGGAAGGAAACTACAGCGGCGTCACCTGCACGGAAGACGAAGCCGAAGAATTCCTCCGGACCTACCTCAATGGTGCAGGAATCGATGAAACCACCCGCGATCACGTCCTGCTCATGGAGATGCAGTCGTATGATTGCCCGAAGTGCCGATCAGGCGGGGAGTTGTCCGCAGCGCCGAACGATGACATGCCGAATGCAGGAGAATACGATTTCCTGTGTACGTGCGGTCGCCTGTACAACCTCACTGACGTACAGTAACTGAGAAGGCAACACAGGATCTGAACTGTTTTTGAGGTAGTGCCTAAAGGAGAAGTCACTATTAGCGGCGGTGTCAGAGACAGGTGTGTGTCTGATTTGAAGCCAGCAGCTCGTGACCAGTTTCTCGATCGGGTAGACTGCCCCAGTGATTGCGGATCACGTGAGGAAGTGTCCGCAGCTGCAAACACAGAGATTTCGCGTTCAAGCCGGTACAGATTCCGGTGTGAATGCGGAATCGACATCCGACTCCGTCGAGAGAACTACCGATTCCAATGCAATTGCGGTCAGTTGTACAATCTCATCGAAGACGAATACGATTTCCAGTGTGACTGCGGATGCCTGTTTGATTTGAGCGATGTTCTGTGACGCCAACCGTGTTCCGAACGTCTTTCCGTGAGCTTCGAGAAACACGGGTATGAAGAATCCCGAACACGAGGGGTGTGCAGAGACGGAAGAGCGGATTGCTGAAGATTTGATGTCGTATCTTCAGGCGAATCCGGGAGTGTGCGCGGATGTGAGTGTTGGTGCAGGGAATTTCCCGTGGATCCGATTCCGTGACGGAGAGTGGCAATACGCGAAATACGGAGAGGTAGGGAAAGTGGAATCCCGTGTGTTGAACCGGGAGACGGTTCGTGAACTGTTTGTGTCGAACCCAGTGAATCTGGATCCGGTGACGGAGGCGTACAAGTGGAGTCCGTCGACGGAAACGGTGTGGGAACATGCAGATCAGCAGGATGCGTTCTCGGATTTGGGTCGGTGTGTCTGGTGTGGATATAGTGAGCGGACACGGGAATTGGCGGAGTACCGGACGGTGGAAGATGGGGAGTGCTTGTTGTGTGCGGGGTGCGCGGAGTCGTGGAAGGATGCGGGGGAGATTGAAGCGCCGGTTGCGGGTGAATGACATCCTCCCCGGCGTTCACGCCGGGGTTTCCTCACGCTGGGGGTATCGCTTACGTACTGTCCGACCCCGAAGAATGGGCATACACCCCTGAAGACGACATCAGCGTGGAAGAAACGGCTCGCCGATCCATGATTGATGTCTACGAACTCTGGTTTGGCGGTGTGCCGGAAATCAGCGTGTCATCCAACATCGAAAACTACGAGGATATGATTTGGTGTGATGTTGGAGTCGACATCCCGGACGACGCCAACCGGCAGTACGATTTGGCCTGCCTCGTTGCGAGCGCGTTCGCAGAACGGATGGTTCGGTAACCATGGCACAAACAACAATCACAGACTTTGGCGCGAGCGACGCGGATCAAGAACCGAGTCAGGACACATCCGTTGACCCGACGGATTTCCACCGAGAGATTCCGGAAGACGAATTCGCACACATCGGAAACGGGATTATAAAGAGCAAGGAGAATACCTGCGGCTTTAGCCGCAGGATGAATCCGACAATACACTACACGAATCCTCGTTCAATGGCAGTTTTGAGTTTCTAATCCGGAGTTTTAAATAATACCCTCTCGTAGCAGGAGTAAGGTCAGGTCGGAACGGAGCGATTCCGAACGACCTTCGGAGGCGGTTTACCCGCCACTAATGAGACAATATCCGGAACACCGACACGGTGAACACGAACGCAGAAACGTTCGCCTTGTGCCTGTTGGTCGAACAAGCCCAAAGGTAACTCTGAGTCCGTCGAAGTGTCAGCGACTCCTTGCTGGCAAAAACAACAGATAGGAGGCAACGACATGGAGGATAGGAGTAACGGCGGTTTGGCACCGCCAGTCAGCCACCGTTTCGTGATGGGTTAAACGGGTTCCCGAAGAAGAAACTGGGGTCATGGTTGCGAACCTGAAACTCCCACCGCTCGGGATTCCTGCGTCTTCAGGCGCAGGAGGATGTCAAGGAGTGTCGCAGGCGGCACCTTTCGTTCGCTGGCATCAAGAACTGCGTCTTTTGCCGCTTGGGGTGTTTCGCCAAGGCGCGAGGCGTATACCGGTTCGCTTGAGTCTTCGGGCATTACCTTCGCGTCGTATACGGTATCGGGGTCGGTCATCGTGTACATCAACCAAACGCCCGATTAGTAATAAAAGCACCGAAACAAACGCGGCGTTATTCTGTTAAATCCAAATCAATTTCTCCTGCTGCATTCGTCGCAATCACATCAACCGGCTCCTTCAGATCTCCAGTGAACTGCTTTGTGAGGAACATCTCTTGGACTTCCCGGCTCTGATTCGGGGTGAGTGATTCCCACGCTTCCTCGCGGGACTCCGCTTTCACAGCGACTAACGCTGTCTGCGTGAGTTTCACTTCAATCTCGAACACATCCGTCTCAGAATCTGATTCGCTGTCTGTCACACTACCATCAACTCTCGACTCACGTAAAACGGTTTCAGATTTTTCACTTCATCCCGAGGAGATTCTTTGTAATCTCAGACGCGGTCGGGACTTCCCCATAGTCGTTCTCAGTGAATACCTCGAAGATGTGCATTTGGATCATCGAAATCACTGCAATCGAAGAGAATGCCATTGCAATCCCAATCGCCGCAACTCCGACAACAAACAAGAACACTATCGAAGCAGCTGCCGTTTGCGACACTCCAATACTCATCAATAGGTCAATCCCTGTTCTCATCACTTCATCTCCCTGCACTGACGACGTTCCTACCCACACAATCCCCGGTGCCAACAGTAATCCCACGGATTCCTTGAGCCGCCTCGATTTCGGCGTTGACATTCCCGTGAACACCGCAATCCCGGCGGTTCCGAAAACCGCCACTGCCATTCCCGGGGGCATCACGGTGCCGACAACCAGTCCATCTGCGCCCAGGTAATACGACGCTGCGATCTGTGCGGCGTACATGCCAACCAGATACAGCACCCACATCCCCGCGATTGTCACATACCCGTTCGGCGATTGGATGAATCGATTCTGTTGAATCCCGCTCAGAATCTCTTTCCCTGCTTTTCGCCACAAGTCTCGGTCTTGGTCGGCAATGAGGGCACGCACTGCTGATTGACTCATACTTGAACTGGGCGTCGTTCCCTTCAAAAAGATTCGTCTTCCGCGATACGTAGCGCCCCCGTCAGTTGAATACCTCTGCGATCCCGGCTCCGCACTTGCACTCGGCGGGGATTTTCGGGCGTTTTCTCGAAGCCGGGGGGAGTGGTTCTTCGCCGTCAGTGGTGTTCGGCGATTTCATGGATTCCGAGATTCCGCACTCGAATAGCACTTCCACGTCGTCAGATTCACGGAGTTTCTCGTGGAGGTCTTCGGTGGGGGAGTGATCTTCGCGGCACTTGTCACAGAGCAGTTTCGGGTTCGGGGGTGCGCTCTGGTAGAAGGAACATGTGTGGTGGTGCGCCCCGGCAGCTCGTTTCAGGTCGTTGTAGTTGTCGTGACCGCAGTTATCGCATTGGGCGTCTCGTTTGGCGTCTTCGGCGGCACTGAGTGCGTCTGCGACACCGACTCCAGTATTTCGTTTCGGGGCGGGTGCGCCGTCGTAGCGTCGATCCATCATACATTCAAATACACATCGGTATAGATAATAAAAGCATCGAACTCACGGTCTTGTTTCCCGGAGTGGATCAACGCGAAGTCACTGAATCACCACCTCCATTTCGGTGCTTTTAATATCCTCTCAACGCTGTCTCCAAATACAATGGACGAAACCGAAATCGCGCACTTCGCAGTGTACGGCATCTCCGGAAACGAACTCCGAAAGGAACTCAGCAACGATGACATCCGGGAGATCACCCGTATGATGCTCGAACAGATCGCCCTCCGTGGTGACGGAATCGCCTCAGAAAACGAACTCCAAATCGCACTCGCCGGAGGTGAGCGTGGTGAAGAGTTGGAGCAATTCGATCTCGACTACCTCAACGCCCAAGACGGCGGCAAGTGAACTACCCCTCCCTACTCGCTCCCGCTGGTCGTTCGTTGAGGAAGGGGGCTTACCGCCTACAAACTGCTAATCGCCGCCATACGGACTCATACTCCGACTCGTGAAGTCCGAATCAGTAGATGAGCCACCGGACATCGATCCCTGACATCCTCGGCACACGCCATTCTGTTCCTGGTACTCAGTCGGCGTCATATTCCCTTCGCACTCCGTACACTGATGCATAGTTCAGAGTCACGAACCACCCCGGATAAGAATTCCATCAGAAACCAGTAGCAATCGTTCCTGGCGAACCGCGCCCCTTACATCAGAATTCGTCTACTCGGGAGACTTTCTTCCCTTCTAATTCCCCGACTGCGTTCTCGATTTTGTCTTGGTACTCGGTAAGCAACTCTTTGTGATGGGATTTGTTTTTCGCACCCCACTGCCAAGCAGCCGTATCAGACGACTCGAACAACCCGTGGAACCGCGTCTCCTTCCACAGACGGAGTGTTGCGCCGAACAGGTGCAGTCGCTTTTTCGGGAAGTAATCGCGCACCAACTGAATCACGTCGAATATCTCGTCCGTGTCACTGCGCTTGCACACCGTTCCTAACCCGATCTTCTCGTACTTGTCGAGATCCTCCTCGACCATCCACTGAATGAATTGGTCGTAATCATCGAGCGTGTTCCCCTGCACGACCGGCATCAGCTTGTGATCGTAGTCGTGCTGCTCGAAGTGATCGCGCTGCCGGACTTGGTTGTCAATCGATTCCATGAGGCGTTCCTCGTATCGACCGGGATTGAGGTACCCGTAGTCATCATACCCCATTTCGATGAGTTCGCTTGCTTCCTCACACGCAACATCCATCCCGGCAACGAAATCGGCGTCGACGGTGTCAGCCCACTCGTGAAGCTCTCGGGTCGTGTACGGGAATCGGCACGTCGTTCCGCGTTCGCCGATACTGGGTTCCGTGGATTCCACGCCCCGGATCCCTCGCTCGGCTCCGTTCCACCGCGTTACAGCTTGGTAGCCGCCGGAGTCGATCATCTGTACGGAAGCGTCCGGGTTCCATGCGGTGAAGCCGTCGCCGGGGTTGCGCCATGCGACACCGGCACTGGTGAGAATCGGGACGTTGTTGAGATCGCCATCAAGGCCGCCGAGGCACGCCCAGCAGTAGAACATCGTGGGCATGTCGCCATCGCCGTCGAATGCGGTGAGGTTCAAGGCGTCACTGGGGGTGCTGGGCGTTGGGGCGAAGTCGGCGTCGAATGTGGATTGGCTCATGTGGTCTGCCTCCTACATCCATAGAAACCCACGGATTACTATTAAAAGCACCGAATAAGTCGTGTTGGAATGCCGGGCGCGAAACCCATATGAACCGCTCCGAGTCACCACCAAATATGGTTGACTGCGAGTACAACGATTCCCGTCCGAACGAAGCCACACACTACGCGAAACGCCCAGATGGGCCAGACAAGAATGTCTGCATGGAACACAAGAACACAATCGGGAGCCACGAAACAAGCTACCGGAGTAACGACAACCCGACGTTCGAACCTATCTGGTACTCATGGGAAATCTCAAATCACCATGCGAATGCCAGCGTTGCGATACGTACACCAGCGTCGAATACTGCCTCGAATGCGAAAAGGCGATGTGTTCAGAAAACCCGTGGCCGCAGTGTTGACCGTTCTCAGTTAACAGCTACCGTTTCAGAACGTCTTTTCAGCCCACCACCGCTCATCCCCAAGATGCTTCCACATCATCGAGAGTGACACCGTCCGGGTCGTGATTTCCTCCGTCTCAATGTCTTCATGTGTGATCGTGAAGGAACCGCCCTCGAAGTCAGTGACTTTCCCCATCACTACATCGTCCTTTCGGACGTACCACTCGTCATCCTCATCGACATCCTGCACGGTTCCATGCGACCACCGCTCCGGGGGACGAACCCACTCTGGGGTGTTGTCGACATACTTCAGCCCCGACGAGAGTACAGTCATCCCAATCATCACTTCGGGGTTCTCCTTCATGTGCTGGGCGAACTGCGGGTGCTGCAGTTCGCTGACTGGGGTGCTGATATGTCGGGTGGAACCGCTTCGGACTTGGCTGGCTGGGCGCGGATTTCGGATTGAGGTGTTGGTTCGGTTCATGTGTGGTCTGCCTCCTACATCTATACCATATGCCCAACACAATATAAAGGCGTCGAACTGAACTACGTAAAAGGGCCTCGGAACAACACCTGAATCGTTCTGTTACGGAGAATCGAGGAGAAAGCCTCGCGCGTCAGCGCGGGGAGGATGTCAATTCTCGAACGGGAGTGGCTGCTTCTTCATCCACCCACCGCAGATCACGCAATCCCATTCTCCATCCGCGTTCGGCTCCCGGACTTCATCCCCACACTCCTCGCAAATGTAAATCATAGCGCAACCCCTCCCGTCTCATCGAACTGATCGTGCGGCTCGCCCATCCGAATCACGCGGACATCCTCAACCCCATCAATCCCATCATACAGCGCATGGGCCTCTTTCTCCGCGTAATCCCGTGCGATCTCCGGGACGTGCCCCGCCCGATACGAATCAACATCGATTGTATGCTTCTTTTCCTCCCCGTCAACCATCACGCCGAATTTGATTTCTGTCATGATTTGTGTGTCTCGTATATTTACTTCAATCTACGCCACAGATTCGTAGCGACTCACCACTCGGCGCGTTCCACCACACCCATCGACCCGGCTGCAACAATTCTCACGAATTCCTCGCCGTTGACTGTGTCTTCCAAGGTCTGAGTCGAATTAATCGAGTACCCAAGTTCTTCGAACAACTCGATAGCAGCGTCTTCATCATCGGGGTGGACATTCACAGATGCTTCCTCGATGAACCCCGGTCCCGTTGCAGTGTATGCCGTGATTCCGTTGTCTTTGAATGTAGACTTGTTCGGGTGCCGCTTTTTCGTTGCCATACACCAACCATCCCGAGGAAACAATATAAAAGCGGCGATTCAAACCCACAGAACAGCGTATCGGTGCCGAGTCACTGAGTTGAGATGAGTCCACCTGACTCAGACACCCACTCCACGACACACTCCACAATCTCCTCCGGCTCCGTCATCACTTCCAGTGACTGCATGATGTGTACCGACTCCCCCGCATCAAGCGCCCCAGTGAACGTGTCCGTCGGAACATCCAACTCGTTATCCGAATCAACTTCACTCCCCACACCCTGCACACGGACTTCAGAATCAATCACCTCATCAATCCGTGCCGCAAGATCCGTCTTCAGAAACTCGTTCCCATCCCCAACAACAACTACGCCCTCACGCGCCATTCCGTGAAACCCAATCGCTACCTCGTACTCTTCGCCGCTCAATTCTTGGTACAACGGAAACTCCTCGAACCCGTGTGTTTCCGTCGTCGTGTGCCACTGCCGGAACGCCCGGTTATACCCGCCTGCTGCCGTCACCCCTCGCGTCCCCCACACAGACGTCGACGGGAGGCGATCTCGGAGTAGCTCCGCTTCCAGATCCGTGTTCGGTTCGACCTGCCCACCATGCGGAGCTAACGCCGCGATAGACGGTGACTGATGCGCATGAAGGAATTCCGAGAACGATCCCTGTCGACTGACTTCGTGCAGCTGCGTCTCAACACTGTGCATACCTCACCGAACAGCCTCTCCCGCCAAAAACCTTCTTCTGGGCGGGGGCGTCCGTCACTCGTTCTTCAATCCTTCCGCGAGGTCTTCAAGCGCCCCCATCGTATCACTGACTGCCTGTTTCTTCCCGTAGTCACTGGCGGATTGCAGCATCGATCGTTCATTCCACGGGGCGAGTAATGACATCCTGATCGGCGCCGACTGCCCGGTCTGCGGCGAGGAGATGACGCCCGGCGCGATCCGGTTCAACAGTCGCGCCTGGGAGCACAAGTCCGACGAGACCCACCCGCAGGCCGGCCACCACCGCATCTCGGAGCCGCTCGACGGGGACGACGAGGAAGAGCAAACCCAATCTAACTGTTATGTGGGTAAGAAAGGGAAACACTTATGGCAGTGTGGGTACTCTGCGTTAGTATGGAGCAAAACAACGCTACCATGGGCGCGACGCTCACCGAATGCCTCAGCGCAGTCGACAACACCGACGACTCCATCGACGGTGCTGCTAAAATCACTCACACGCAGAACGGCACGGGTGTCTGGCAAACTGACGACGGAGAAAAACTCGACGAAGATCCCGACGAGTACTGCGTCGAGTGTAGCTGTGGCCGGGAGTTCAGCTCCTGGGGTAAAGCAACCCGACACGTCGAAGAGGAACACTAAGGATGCAGATCGATGTATCTGCTTCAGACATCAAGTCCCAGAAGAAAGCAGACGACAGAGGACGCATAACGCTGGGAAGCGAGCACGCGGGCGAAACGGTCACAGTGGCCGTCCTCGAGGTCAAAGACGATTGACATCCTCCCCGCGCTGAAGCGCGAGGCTTTCTCCTCGAAGGAGAGAAGAAAGTCAGAGAGGATACCCCTGAATAAGCGTCGAACGTGGTTTGTGCCGTGGAGTGTCGGATTCACGCCCGCCGTGAACGGCGGGACTCTCTCCTTGATTCAGGTAGTTCTCCGTGTCGTACTGCGACGTTTCCCACGCCCCTTCCTCATACGAGAAGAACGGAAGGAGGTGGACTTCCGCGTAATCGAATTCATCGAGTGCTTCAATATCGGCTTCCCAAAGCAAATCGGAGAATTGGGTTGAGATCATCCCGTAGATTTCCATTGCCAAACTGGGGAGGTTGTCTTCCATCCAGTCCGTGTCATGGCTGAATCCCTCGGGCGAGAACTCCCGTGACTTCTCTGCAACCAGTTCAGCAACCGCTTGCTGATCTGCTTTCGACACATGCTGTGCGTGGTGAACGAGCGTTTCTTCACCTTCAATTTCGAGGCGGATCGTTGCTTCTGCCGCGTCAGTATAATCGAAGTCTTCCATTTTCAGTAGTGTGTATCGCCGCCTGCAAACTCGTGAGTTCCGCGCTATACGCGAACCGTGCGATCCGTTCCGATTCGGGTTCCGTTCTGCTGATTCATCTTTTCGTACTGCGCGAGGCGTTCTTCCAGCGTGGTTTCCTTCCCGTACCACAGCGCCCCATAGTCCGTGTACCCGTCTTCGTTCTCGTGTTCGCCTCGGAGTTCCTCCTTAAGCGGTTCCTGACCCATCAGGCACTCCGTACAGAGATTCCGGACGTAGTCGCTGTGCCACGTGTGCCCGCAGTTCCAGCACTCGTACTCATCGAAGTCCGGGTGGATTGCTTCCACGTCGACCTTCTCGTCAGTGGTGTCGGCGTCTCCGAACACGTCTTCTAATGACTCCATGTCTTCGTCTTCTGCCATGATTTGAATCACCGCCTCTCCGTCCTTAAACCCTCGAATGAACGATGCATCACGCTGAGATCGAATCCTCGATGTTGAACGGATCCTCGATAATCTTGAGGCAGTACCCCTCTTGGCTGAATCCTTTGAGAGTGCGGCGACTCATACTGAATTCTTCCTGGTCGTCTAAATCTCGGACAACGATGTCGCCATCTTCGAAATCCAGCACCAGTAGGTAATCGTATCTGGTCATGTCTCCACGCTCAATCACATCGCCAACCCGGAGTCTGCCGTGTCCGTAGAAGTACAGTTCTGCTCGTTCATCGTTGTCATCGGGAGTGACAATCTCCGGGAAATCGCCGGGGTCGTAGTTGGTGGCATCGAATGTGGGATCCATGTCTGGGTGGGTGTCGACAGTGCATCGTGCTTGGCTCATGCGTACTTCTTCCTAATCCCCGGTATATTATAAAGACACCGAAAACAAACCGCTGTTCTACGATTCGCGCACCGACTCCTGCGCCGCCGCCCCTCCCGGCAAATCACTCCCCGGGAACTGCTCCACAATTGTATGCACCGGGTAGTCGAACAAGTGAACGTAGTGCTTCGCTCTCGCTTCCAACACATCGATGATCACATGCGACACCGGCATTTCGCACACATCATGAACCCAAAACTCAAGAACAGCTTCCGGTGCTTCAACGACTTCCGACAACTCATCCGCATCATGTTCCTCCGCGTAGTTGTGCATCTCCAGAACCTCGTCTTCTTTCCCAACTGCCCGAATCAACTCCTCATCGGACACATCCAACTTCTCTTGGAATTCAGAGATTGACCCGACTTTGCTAACGCCACCTGAGTGAATCGTCATGAACACTACTAATGCCAGTAGCTGGAAAAACCCACGGAATACGTCACTGGAACTCCCCTCTCCTTTCAGAACCCGCCAGATTTCTCTGTGAGCTGTTTTCTATTCTCAGCGCCCCATTCCACTCGAATGATCTTCGGAACCGTCTTGGTCGGCGTAGGGGGGCTGTCCTGCGCTCTCTGATTCAGCCGTCAGGGAACAACTCAACGATTGTGTGGGTCGGGGGCTCGAACAAGTGGACGTACTCCCGATCACGTTCCTCTAAGACCGTCGCAATCATCTGAACATCCGACTCATCCATCTGACTGATCCAATACTCGAAGAAGTCGTCCCATACGTCGTAGAGGAAATCAGCGCGATCTTCGTCCGGATGATCCTCTCGGATATGGGTATTGAATTCGCTGAGAAGTTCTCCTGCTTCGCCGTGTGAGTTGATGATCTCCTTGTAGCTGGAATCGAGTTCGGCCATGAATTCGGTGAGCGTTTCGACTTTGGTGACTTCGCCTTCTCGGACTACCATTACACTCTACACAACTCGGGTTTAGGTGATAAAGACACCGAAAAATCTCTGTTGTTCTCCGGCTGAGGTGGGTGTTAATTCGCCCAACTCGGATCGTGGACACCACAAGTGAATTCTTTATCCTGAATAGGAAACGCCAATGCTTCACAGTACCCGTCATGCCCGCTGAACGATTCTCGGTAGGTGATTCCGTGTTCGAGGGAAGCCGAATCATCGAATCTACGAATCATACGGGCCAATCGTATATTGGGGCAGTCGGCGTTATCTGAGAATTTGATAGTGATTTTCACCCCGTGGTCTTCGTACTGATATTCATAGCCGCCAGTCGGGATGTCGTTGGTGGAGTGATTGTGGACTTCTTCGTTAGGGACCGTAGTGATTCTGACTTCGCAGTCATACTCGTCATCGGGATCGAGGGATTCTGACACCACTCGCGCAAGGCGGGAAACAGTGGTTCCGGATGGTGCGTCAGGTGTACTGAATTCGGTGAGGTTCATGGCTGAGGCAACACGGAAACGAATTATAAAATCACCGGATTATATGGTCAAATCCAGAGTAAACAACGGCGCTATTTCGGTGCCTTTATATTTAGCCCGCGTATGTGTATAGACACGAGGCGACCAACAATGAGCGCAAACCAAGGACAGCAAACCTTTGGCGAATTCGACCCCGAGGAAATCAGTCAAACTGAGTTTGAAACTGACGACCAACTCCGAAGCGACACCAAAGACCAAAACGATGTCGACGTTCACGGAAAAATCAAACCCGGCGACTACATCCAATGGGACGCCATCGATGCCTCTGAACGCGCCATCGAGATTGAAGCTGTCGACGGCCCGTTCGTCATCGGGATCGCGCCGGGCGGTGAGCGATACAAACTGTTCCCGGACCCACAGACCCGGAATATCGTTCACTTCTACGGCGACGACGGAACGCAACGCACCATCCAAAACCTCTGGATTGAAGCCCGGGACGACGCCTAACACAAACCGTTCACACCGAACCAAACACAACACTACAATGAGCGAAATCATCAACATCGACCTTGACTGTATCGAAAACGACGGAACCAACCTGTACGCCGCCACTCTCGGAACTGGAATTCACTTGTTTGAACTCCGCCCCGACACCAACGCGCACCGCGACGGCGACTACCTCACCACGGAGGATGACAGTAGTACTGTGTACCTCACCACAACCGAAGTTGATGGGGAAGTCACTATTCTCAATGCCGAAACGATGGCCACGTATGACACCATCCCTGCGGACGATCTCAACGGGAATTTCATCCCCGTGACTGTTCTTCATGATCTCGGCCTGCGCTCCCTCGAACTGATTAACTAACTCTCTCCTGCCTGCCACTCGCAGCGTTTCTTTCGGGGAGTTAACCATACGCCGCGCTATTGACGGGTATGGACATCGTTCATAACCCAACCGTTGACCCGCGCCAGCCATCGGAAAATACTCTTCGCGTGTTCTGGAATCTCGAACCGGGCGACCAAGTCCGGTTCTTCGAATGGTCCCTGGAGGCGCTCACAATCAAGCAGTGGCGCGGGGGCTCGGGAGTCGGGCAATACGTCGTTGCTGAATGTGAGGGCAGTGACTGGGCGCTGTATAAGCATGACGGCGGCATCTGGGTGTGCGCTGACCTCGATCCGGATGGCGACACGGATGATGGTCTGTTCCCTGTCGAAAACCTCCATATAGCCGGGGATTTTCGTTCCTGATGTTCTGAAACGTACTCTCTCGTCAATTCCAACGCTCTTTCCAATCCGCATTCCGGTGGCGCATCAACAATCTCTCGGCGTTCATGGTCATGCGAATGAGTCCACGGCGCAACCGAGATTGTTGCGTTCTCGCTTCCATTCCAAACGTGAACCGTCAGATACGGACACGTATCCAGCGTGTACTCATCCGGCGCACCAACACCCACCAACCGACTCGCTTCATCAGCATCCTCTCGGTGATAGTATACTCGGGAATCCCGAGCGCCGATGTTGTACGATTCCAATTCATACCCCGGTGGCGGAGTGAACACAGACTCGCAGATCACGTCATTCTCCCAGTCGCCCGGCGACGTCGACTTCATCCACTCCACAACACGGTCAACAACGTCGGTGATTCCGCCGAGATTATGCGATGAGTCCGAGTCACTACTCAATTCCACATCGAAAATCCGTTCCGCCCCATTATCGCCTCGAACCCGCGTATCACGAACAGCTGCATACGCCGATCCGAGATGCGAATACATCGTCACTGCAACCGGGTTGCTGACCCCGCGCCACGTATGCCCGTTCTTCGGGCTATCAGGGTCATGAACCCACCCATTCACCGTCTCGGGCAGGCTGTATCCTTCCGGGAGAATCGGCTTCGCTACCATACTGACTCCTCGTCGTCATCATCGTCATCGTCTGAATCAGTGAGAACCAGAATTCCGAGAATGATCCCGGTCGCGATGAGTCCGTACCCAACGAGATCCGACACGATATTCGCTTTCATGAGCAGGAACAGGATGATGCCGAAGAACGCGGCGGTCGCGATCATGCCCGGGCCATCATCTTCATCCTCATCATCGTCTTTCGATGGAGGGTAAGCCATGTTAGACTTCCTCGTCTATCTCGTTGATCCGCTCAGTTAATTCATCCCGAAGCTCCATTGCCTCAGCTCGACTCAGCGCCACGCCACCAGGGGATGCTCGAAGCCGAATACGGTTCGGATCGTCACCCTCCCACACCTGTAGTCGGGATCCGTTCCCGAACGTCTGCTCAAACATCGCCGCCATGTTTCGGTTGGTGATTTCCATTTGTATGTAGACATTCCGATGCGTTCTGAAAAACCCCCGGAAAAACAGTGACTCCCGAATGACGCTCATCTCACCGGGTTCTACCGGGGGTTCAAGTGCGTCACAGTCGTTGTTTCAATTGATGTCAGAAGATGGCGCGACCAAAACGGCGCACCGTGCAGCACAACAGGTCACGGCTGTGGATCTTGATGACTTCAAACGCTCACTGATTAATGAAGGGGTCTTTCATGCTCTTGTGGAAGGCGGATTTCATTCGGAAGCCCTCAGTGATGATGAAGCAGAATTCCTCGCTGTTCTCATCACTGAGGAGGGCGTGATTGGACTCGAAGACTTCGCCGAAACCGACAACCCCGGCGAGTACCGCGTCACGCTTCACTTTGCCCAATAACGAATCCCTGAACGTACACTGAGACATCGCTTTCACGAGTATAGTCTTCCACGCACACTAAGTCCCATTCACGTCCTGCGGCGAATTCTCTGATATTCCCCGCAACATCGACGGAATCCTCGATTGTGTCGAACCGGACATACACGGCAGGGTACGCGAGATGATCCGCAGCTCCATCATCCTCGATGTACGTGTTTGATTCAATCACTTGCGCGTTCCCGTACCCGGAATCGCAGATTGGGGATGCCTCGAAATCATCTCTAATTTCTCGGGCTTGTTGTCGGCGTTGGCTGGCTGGTGACGAGAGCCAGTTGATTACTGGGGAGAGATACGTCAGTAGTGCTGTTTTGGCGTGAGGGTCATCTGAGGGCATAATCAAAAACCGGTGTATGTGCCGGTGTCTTTACTCACTGGGCAAAAACTCACCTCACAGTTCAGTCGATGAGTCACTACCTATTTCTGGGGTTTCGGAGTTTGGAACTCGTTACTCAGTGTTGTCGCTGATTGACAAGCAGGGGCGTCAAAACGCCGATTTGAGTCCTCACTCCCGGTGATCTCGGAAGAGATCGGAAAGCACCGCAATCAGAATCGGGGCGAACACGAACACGGTCAACGTCACCGAGACGCTGAAGACAATTGGCGTGGCTGTTGCAGCTGCATACGCCTCACTGTTCTGAATAACTGTGATGTTGTGCCGTGAAGTCGGGCCAGCGAAAACCAACGCCACAGCTACTGCCGTGACAATACTCGTTCGTCCAAGCGCCCGGAGATACCGGTGATAATCCATCACCACCGACTCAACCGGCGTCTGCGATTCCATACACAACCATCACGCCATACTCGGGAAAATTGTTGTGGGGTTCGATCTCCCGGGTTTCAGTGGTGGTAGTTGGCAGTGATCCAGACGCCGGTTACCTCTCGTGTGTCCATATCGATCTGAATCCGCAATTGGTATTTTTTGAAGTGTTCCCGGCCATTCGCATCGGGGGCGTTCTCATGTTCGTCTCTCCACTTCGAAACAGCGTCTGCCGCTTCATCCGGGAGATTGGTGATTTCGAGATCGACCACAGCTTCACCGAGGGTGTCGCGTTGTTCTCGCCAATCGAGTTCCGATTCGACGTATTCGCTGGGCTTCCCTCGGTACTCTCTCTGTTTCTTTTTTCGTTTCTGCTGATTCGTTCGGCCTCCACGCGACATCCCGATTCGGTGCCCCGGTGCGGCTGTTGAAATCGGCGAGGTGTCGTCTGCGTCGTCGCTTGTGGGGAAATCGTTGCGGGCTTCACGTCGCGCCCAATCATGTGGGGCTTCTATCCAGTCCGGGTATGCGTCGTTGTTGATCTGTTCTTGAAGTTCAGTTGCGGTTTCATCGGATCGGATAGGGCGTCGTGGATTCGGTAGTTGGTGTGTCCCATCGTATCTATTGAATGCCGCGAAAACAATATAAAGGCACCGATAACTATCTCCTGAAAACCACTGAGAACGCACTTGGAACACGGAGACGCAGAAAACGCCCGGCACGGAATGAGCGGAGACAGACGGTTGCTCCACCGGGCACCACCCCGGGAGGAGCAAACCAACCAACGACGAACCACGACGCATTATGGTAGGGTATCGAGAATTTTACCTTGCCTTACCTACGCAGATCACCCGCCGTTCTACCGGCAGAACACGCCACGTAGTTCCAGTCATGGACCCTTGTTCTATTTGTATATCGGGTAAGATTCTTGTTTACCGTCCCATACAGGGCGTTGACCACGCCACCCACCCGTTTCGAGCAGTTCGGTTATGGGACCAATCGCGGATCAGCCACCCCCCAATCTTCCAATCAGGGTCGATGACCTTCATTACCGGGGCGATCACCCGGTTCATTCAACACTCAGGGCGCATTCGTTATATACCTTTTGCGTCTCCTGAAAACCGCATGAAGTGAAAGGCCCCACCGCGATTTGAACGCGGATGAAAGCGCCTCGAAGGTTGGTCCCGTCACCGACTTGGCCTTCGCCGGATGTATCGGGGCGCGTATGACTTACCGAGTTTGCCTATGGGGCCGCTGTGTGTTTTGAAGGATTACCGCGCCCGATTGCTCGGACGCCGGATTTCATGGCCGGGATGATCATGCCCGGACTACCGTGGAAACCCCCCGGGGTTGAACCGGATTGGTTTCCGCAGTGAATCGGGGTGATTCACGCGACAGCTCACGTTTGCCCATCCTCGGAGATAAACTCCCCGAGTTGGAACAAGGATGGCTAATCCCCTGAGCGGGCCGGGATTCGAACCCGGAACCTCCACCCGCGTTGGGTGGCGTTGTGCCGCTCAACTTCCCTCTCTCGATGCGAGATGGCCTCGCCGCGCCGTTAGTTCGTGATCAGTTCTTCGCAGGGTTCGGCGGCCAGCACGTCTTCGCTCCCCGGATTCGCGGCCACGCCACAATCGGCGCATTGGATTACCGGGTCGCCCATGTGCGTGGTTTCCTCGACGTTTGTGTGGTCGCCAACGGTTCGCTTCGTGTCTATGTCGCCGAGCGTGATTTGAGTGGTGGTTGCGTTCATGTGGTCTGCCTCCTACAACCATAACAATACACCGTCTATACATAAAGGCACCGAAAACAAGTGGCTGTTTCAGGATTTCACAGACCAATCAATCAGTGACTCTGACTGACCTCCGCCTGTTCAAGATCCTCCGGGCCAAACGACTCCGGAAGAATCTCTCCCAGAGTATACGTCTCAAACCCATCAGGCGTTCCCACATGAATCAGAAACTCATCTGCGCAAAATTCCCGGAGGACTTGTCGGCAGAATCCGCACGGCGGCACCCCGTTCTCCCCATCCGAGACTAACGCCAGCTGAACAAACTCCGTCTCACCATTTGCTACTGCGGTCGTGACTGCGTTCTGCTCCGCGTGCGTTGTCGGCGTATACGCCGCATTCTCAACATTACACCCAACGTGACATCCTCCCCGGCGTGAACGCCGGGGCTTCCCGTACCGCAGGTGGGATATTTGTCGGTCTACGACACGACTTGCTCTCTCGTGTGAAACGTCCCGCTCTCGCGGTCGAACAAGTATGTCGATGGCTGTGCCACACAGCCGTTACTCCTATCCTCGCCGTGAGGACTCGGAGTTATCTTCTGACGCATATTCTCCGCCCCGTTGCAATCCGCGTTCCCGACCAACCCGCACGACGAACAAACGTACAGACCACGTTCGACACGGTTCGACTTCGTGGTGTCACCACACGCTGAACACGTCTTCGAGGTGTTCCACTCGTTCTCCTTCAGTACCTCGACACCACGAATCTCGCCTTTGTATTCGAGGTACTGGTAGATGCGGTCGAACGCCCACGAGTGTAACTTCTTGTTGCCGGTCTTGCCCCAGTCGGACTCTCGCACCTCTTCAGGCCAACTCACTGCGAGCGTTCCAACACCGCGTTCGACACACTCCGTAATTATGGTGTCCGTGAGGACGTGGTAGAAGTGCGTCTCACGGTCTGCGAGTTTCCGACGTGCCCACATCGACTTCTCCGAGGGGCCGTTCTCACCTTCGGTGTCGTACTCGGCTCGTTTGAAGTAGTGCTTGTCTTCTTTGAGCGAGTTACCGGGGTAGAGAACGTATTCGTCCGGGAACGCGACCGTGGCGATGTTCTTGATGCCAAGGTCAATCCCCGCCACGTCGTCGCCTGCGGAGTCGTTCGTTTCGAGTTCGACTTTGCAGACGAAGTGCAGTTCCCACTCGTCGCCGTTCCAGACGGCGCGAACGTTCTGCACCTTATTGGCTTCAGAGAGGTCAATGTCAGGGCGCGTCTGGTACTCGCAAAGCAGGAAGTCTGAGAAGTGTTCTTTCAGATTCGAGCCTTTCGAGAGCCGGACGCGGTTGTTCTCGGGGTCGTGTTTGAACCCGTCTTCTTTGAACGTGACCGTACTGCGTGGTCGGGTGTCACCGTGTTTGCGGTAGCCGGGGGGATTCGCCTCACTGGACTTGTGCCGTAAGTCGAACCACGACTGGAAAGCGTCAGAAAGTTCTTCGATGACTTTCTGACTGGATTGTGCGTTCAGGTCTTTCCAGCACGACTGGTTCTTCATGTACGATTTCAGCACACTACCGTTCGGGATCTCACCGGTTGCGTCCCAGATTCGGTCGGCTGTCCATCGTGCGACGTTCCAGATTTTCGAGGCGGAGTCTCCGAGCGAATCAAGACCATCAGACACCTGCCGATGGTTCTGGATAGAACCAACGTAGGTGCGCGTGACGGTGAGATTCGCCATACATAGCCTATGTAGAACCAGTTACTTAATAGTGTCGATTACCGTGGAATATCCGGCCAGAGTGTCATCGGTGGACTGGTCAGCAAGTGTCTGATTCACGCCCGCCGTAAACGGCGGGATTCTCTCCTTGTGAAAAGATAGCTGCATCTCTGAACGATGGGCGCTGTTCATTTGCAGTTTGACTCGTCATTGCGACTCACTCCGCCTCCGAGGTCTGGAGTTCGTGTGTTTTCCGGGACGGAGATTTTCGCTGCCAAATCCGCCGCCACCCAACAAGCGCCCCGTATTCACGTCCGCCGAACAGTGCAGCTGGCTTCTCCGCGATTGTGAAGCCTGCGGGAATGAACGTGTCTTCAAGATCCTCCTCGCAGTACAACTGGTTGTTTCGGTGGGTGGAATCGTGAACACGGTACAGTAGTTCGTCCGTGTCAACACTCACGTACCGGTCTGTGATGTGGTAGTACCGGGAATCGCCTTTGTGCCACAGAACTGCGCCATTCCCATACCGATGCGGGATTCCTTTGTCTTCCATTGTACTTAGAGAACACCGGTAAAACAGTATAAAGCCACCGAAAATAGTCGCATTGTTGGTTCTCGCTCCGGAGGGGAGAATATCCCCGGAGCGCCCTCAGTATTCGCTCCCTCCGCGCTCCAACTGACCATTAGCCCGCCGCCATACTGTCTCATGGCTTTCATCCTCGAACACTCGTTTTTCTTCCTCGTGATTGTTTCCTTCCTTCTGAACTCGTTGTTGAGTTGCGTGCCAATTGAACAGCGGCGATTCTTGAACGCACCTGAAATCGCAGTCAAGGCACTCAACGACAAATGTGGCTTCGAGATCGGCGCAGTCACTGCACAACAGTCGCCCGCCCCGAATCCCGGCTCGTTCCCCGTCCGCCACTGTCTCGGTATTACATTCCGAACAAACACCTGTTCTCGTGTCACTCATAGTTCTTCCTCCAGTCGCTCGATCTCCACTTCGATTGTCCCGCCACCCCCATCCCGAATCCGGGTGGCCTGTTCAAGTTCGTTGTCAGTCGTCATACTCCCATTCAACATCGCAGTCGAAACACATTGCGAACGTATCATCAAGCACTCGCGTTCTGTTCGAACTGCACCCGGGCACGTGGGGGTCTTGTGAAGCTGGTTGTCTTCGTTGGATCCGGCAGTGACTTCAGAGTCCATCGTACTCTATACTCGCTTGCGAATCAGGTTAAACACTCGGAAAAAATCAGTCGGTGTGTCTATTCGTCGTTGTCGAAGCCAACCAGTTCCTCCGGCACCTGTAGTTCAAATAAACACCCATCTTACAAACTCTCAAAATCACTGTTGACTACTTCGCCATCCATTCCTTTCAGTTCCCCCGGTAGTTCATCCAGAACGCCGCCTGCCATCTCACTGAGGCAGTGATTATGGATTTCGGCAAGGAGGTCCTCTTTCGCGCAGTGGAATTCGATTGTGGAGTCCAGTCCCGGGATTTCGACTTCCCACGTCGGGGCAGGAATTTTCGGTTCAAACGACTCGGTGTAGTCATACACGATTTCTCCGTCCCGCGTGACATCCTCCCCGGCGTGAACGCCGGGGCTTCCCGTACCGCAGGTGGGATATTTGGTGGTCTACGACACGACCTGCTCTCGCGGTGCAAAGCATCCGCTCTCGCAGTCGAACAGATATGTCGATGGCTGTGCCACACAGCCGTTACTCCTATCCTCACCGTGAGGACTCGGAGTTATCTTCTG
>Ga0306908_1000289_pt1 | contig 20373 bp, 7 predicted proteins | sample AntRauTorcE11899_FD_190430 | JGI IMG/M metagenome (GOLD analysis project Ga0306908, IMG submission 190430) | Saline lake microbial communities from Rauer Islands, Antarctica - Metagenome Torckler E11 #899 (v2) (version 2) | ecosystem: Environmental > Aquatic > Non-marine Saline and Alkaline >... | reverse complement strand
CTTGAATGGAGATTGGCTAATGAAGCGCCCGGTATACAGTATGATACAGAAAATCTGAGAGCAGAGATTAACTCTACAGGCCCAACTAAGTATGCTGATGAAGTAGTATATTCTGAGAAAGCTAATAAATACCTTACCGGATTTAAAGATGAAGACTTTTATGATAAAGAGACTGGCGAGCAACTTATACAAAGACAGATTAACCCTAGAACCGGTCAAATAGAAATAAGTACTCCTTCAGGTGTGACTGAAGAACGTGTTATACGTGCTCTTGATCAAGCATTTGCTGGAGATTCAGAAGTACAGAGATACAAACAGAGAAGACAAGAATATTATACAGCACGAGCTGCACAAGATCCTGAGTCATTAGAAAGGTTAGTTGCAAGCTCCCCAGAAGAGTCAAGACCTTTGCTTGAAAACCGTATTAATGCTATGAAAGAAACAGGTGCTACTGATGCAGAAATTACAGGAGCTCTTTTGGCTGACAATGAGATTAGAAATGCTCAGGGCTTTGGTGCAACTAAACATGCATTTACTGACTTCAATACTGACTTTATGAATCCTGGTCGAGAAAATGCTTTAAGAACAGCTGATCAGGTAAATACAGTAGCTGCAAGAACTAAAGCATTTAATAATCCTATGATGGCCGGTATGCCGGAAAATCTCGTAGACCCTGGAAAGAATATACAAAAAGAAATAGACCAGTTAAGAGCTGGAATAACTATTTCTCCTCATACAGGAATGCCATATAAATCAGATAAGAATAAAGAGTTAACGGCTCAGATTGGCGAGCTTATGATAGAAAAGAAAAAAGCTATTCCTGAGGACACCACTATGGAGCAGTATGCTAAATCTGATGTTGGTAAAAAGTATTACGGTGAGGCTTTAGAAAAATTAGTAGACCAGTTTCCTAGAGAAGTTGAAGCAGGAGAAACTGAAGAAGAGTATAAAGATCGTATTAACTATAAGTATCAAGAGAAGAACAACTGGTTTGGTTCTATGAGAGGTACATATGATATGTATCCTGACTCAGATACTAAAGAGAAAATGAGTGACAGTATTATTATAAACCGTCTCTCTAATCGTCTGGGTAGTATTCAGAACTCTGAAATATATGAAGTAACTGCAGGCAATGAATCAGGGGCTGTAAGCTTACCTGACATAGCCGAGATGATTGGTGAAGATTATGGTTCAGAAGAGTTCAAAGATATAATGAGAGAGAACGCTGTAATTGCCGGAGAATTTAAAGGTACAGATCCTAACATACCTTCAGGCTACATAATGACTATTACAGATCCCGGTGGAATGTTTCAAGACGGACATACCAGAGAATTTAAAATAGCTTCTCCTGAGATTCAGCAACAAGCTATTTATGAGCCTATGCGTCAAATAGCTGAATTAGGATTTGACCCTAGACAATATTCTAGAACAGTTGATATTGGTCAAGGGACAGAAGTGGACTTCTTTGCAGAAGATCGCTATATTGCTTCCAGAGATATACCAGAATTACAAATCTCTGCAGGAGACCAAGTAAGCCCTGAAACACCGGGTAGTCAATATCGTGGGAAGATATTAGGCTTCTGGAGTGAAGGCGAAAAGGTTTACGAAGACTCTCAAGCATATAGGAACTTCATGAAAGGACTGGAAACACAATATGAGTAATAAGGATAAAAATGTATTTGAAGCACTAGGAATATCTGACCCTGAACCTGTTGAAAAGAGTAAGCCTCTGACAGTTGAGGATATTATTAAAAAGGGGTCTGAACAACAAGGATTAGGGCCGTTACCCAGAGCCAGAGGAACCGGCATGGGCAAGCTTAATAAGTTTGATACAGATCTCCTACCTAACATAGATCTCGTAACTAACCGTGCTCGTAACCAAACGACTATCAGTAAGATAGGTAGAACTGTAGGTAACCTTATACCTAATATTGGAGCTAATCTAGTAGAGTATGCAGGATACGCAGGAGAACTAATAGGGTATGGCATTTCTGAACTTTCTGATGAAGAATATAAAACCGACTTTACTAATGCTGTTACTGAATGGGCTAAAGAAGCAAAGAACCCTTTAGGAGAAGCTCACCGATATAACAATGATGTATTTGATCTTGATGACTGGTCATGGTGGTTAAACAATGGTTCCGGACTTGTAGAGTCTATAGGTTCCTTTTTAATTACAGGTGCAGGGGTAGGTAAAGGAGCCATGTGGGTAGCTGGTAAAGTAGCCGGCAGAGTTACTAAAGGTATGAAAAGTGCTCGTGCTATACGGTATACAGAGATGGGTACATCGGGTGCAGGCCAGGCATTTTCTGCTGGTACTTTAGCATACTTTGAAGGGGCTATGAGTGGTGCAGAAATGTACGATCAAGTTCGTAGAGAGGTATATGATAAAACCGGAGATCCTGTAGAAGCTACTAAAACAGCTGCAGAATCTGCTGCTTTAACTACTATGACATCTACTGCTATAGTAACCGCTTTAAACCTCACTTCATTCTATCCTCTGTTTAAGTCTAGAAGCCTGCTGAATAAAGGTTCTAAATGGAACCTTCATAGAAAACCGGGAGAGACTAATAAAGCTTTTGCACAACGTATGGCTAAAGCTCAAACTAACCCATCTAGCCCTACTCAAGAATTCTATTCTAGATTTGCTACTGCTCTTGAAGTTCCTCAAGAAGCTGCAGAAGAGGTATCTAACCTTTATGCTGAAGCCAGAGGTAGACAAGAAGCAGGCATATCTGATACAGACGCTACCGGATTCGATCTCTGGACTGAAACATTGATGACAGAAGAAGGTGTTTTAGCTGCTTTACTTGGAGGTATTGGAGGTGCTGCTCAAACTGCAGGTATGATGAACCTTCCTATGCACAGAAGAAATGTAGCTGATCCGGGAGAAGATCCAGATATTCAATGGCTATCAAGAAAAGAGCTGGAAAGTATAGATGAAACTAAGGCCGGAGCTACGTATGCTAAAAGCCTAGAAGCTGATATTCGTGATATTATTAAAGCTCAGGAAGAACTTGAGACCGCTATGTCTAATAAAGATGAAGCAAGGGCCGAGATTGCTAGGCTGAAGCTCTTTGACGTGGCAAGTAAACGTAGTATACCAATAGACGGTGGGGAGGCTGTAAAACAGTCTCTCAGAGAAATTGCCGAAATGGACAATGAGACTGATCTTTTATCTGAAGCTACTAAACAACTTGAAGCTCTATCTGGACAAGAGCCTACTCAAGAAACTCAGATGAAAACTGATCAACTTACTCAACAAATAGAAGCTCTTAATACCTGGGCAGACGCCAGAGGGATAGACCCTGCTAATGGTATTACTGAAGCTATGCAGCTAGGTCTTGCTGAAAATCAAAAAGACAACGAATATAAGGAGAAAGCTGAAAATAAACTTACTGAAGTAGACGAGATGAAAGAAGAGTATCTCGCTACTATGGGTAAGTATAATTATGGCGATGAACAAGCATTAGGATTAGCTGAGTACGTATTCGATTTACAAAATAGACGACGACGTGCTGAGTCTAATGTAGAGTTTATAGATACACAGCTTGCTAACTTAGAAGCTGAAATATCTAAAATATCATCTGATATCTTACCTGATGATCTGGTGGGTGAAGCCGGAGAAGAAGTAGCAGCCATGAGGCTAGGTGCCAAGCGTGATGCTATTCGTGAGAATCTTGAAGAGTTTAAAGAGGAGAAACGTCAGGCTGAAAAAGGTAATAAGCAATTATTACAGGAGTATAAAGCTCAAACTAAAGAGCAAGCTTTACAAGAAATTAATAAATCTATTAAGCAAACTGAAGAGCAGTTAAAAGCTCTTGATGAACGAGTATCTCAAATAGTTCCTAGTCTCTATGTAGAAGCACAGAAGACGTTTAATATGAGAAAGGACTATAAAGATGGACTTAAGACTAAGGATAAAGCTACTAAGATATTACGTGCTCTTACTCGTAGACTGGCTTTCGTAGAATCTAATGAAGGCCGTGCAGACTTTGTTAAAAAAGCATTTGAAGCATATAAATCTGAGGTTAAGACTCAGAAAGAAGTAGCCGATAAACTTGATACTAAAGAAGCAGAAGAGATAGAGCAAGCCGGAGTGTCTGAAGCTCGTCTTAAAAAAGAAGCAGAGAAGAAAGCTCGTCTTAAAAAAGAAGCAGAGAAGAAAGCTCGTCTTAAAAAAGAAGCAGAGAAGAAAGCTTCTAAGCCAGAACCTAAGCCAAAAACAGATACTAAAAAACCTGCTGTATCTACTGAACAAGATCCTAATAAACTTCAGGATTTAAGTAGCCTTATGAAAGGTGAATCAAAACCTGATAATACACAAGATCGTGGAGATACTACAGATATTGCTGGAGAAACTCCTTCTGATACTACTGGAGATGGTGAAAATGTAAACGCTAAAGACTCTACTGATAAGATATTAACTCTTACAGAAGACATTACAGAAGCTACTGAAAAGAAACGTGACCCGGAATACAGGCCTAAGGCTATAGCTGGTAATAAAATCCAGTATGGTAATGTACAGGACTATGTAGAGATCGTTGATGACGATGGTACTGTTAGAAAAGTAACAAGTGCTGATGGTCGTAATACTATTGTAGAACCCAGGCTAGAGAGTAAAATCAATAGCTTAAGAGGTACTGACGTACGTATCTCTGTAGATGAAAACTACGCTGGTAATACAATTGATGAAGATGGTAACACTGTAGATAATGTGCCTACAGACTTATACAACAAGCCTATGAAAATAGAGACTGTTGATGGGAAGTTACTAGGTTATGTACCACAGTTAACATGGATTACCAGACAAGATGAAGCCGGTAACTATGTGAATGTTGCTGACTTTCAAACGGAGTCCGGATACTCTAACGCCCATCTGCAGGAAGAAATTGTTAAACTTATTAGAGAGACAGTTGACAAAGAAGGATCAATGTCAAGCACTATTAATGATATTAGTCAAGGTGTGCCTCTCTATAATCGTACTGAAGATGGTAGAAGAGTTAAAGGCCCGGCTTCTGAGCTACTACCTGACCCGGAATTTAGTATAGGTGTAGTTAAAGCTGGTATAGCTAACTACGGAGAGGGAAGACCGTCTGTACCTGTACAAAAAAATATGAAAGATGGTACTGTAGTAGGAAACTATGCAGGAGTTTCTATGCCTATGTGGATACGTGAAATATCTGCTGAAGATGCTCAGATTATCAAAAAGGCTATTGTAGCTAAAGCTACTAACAATGAAGAAGCGATTAAAGAGATATCAGATGTAGTAGAGAATATTGATGAACCTATAGCATTTGATTCTGTTGCCGGACTAGCTGAACTTATTAGCAGAAAGGTATACACCTCCAGGTTTGACAGAAAGTCTTTAAGTAAAGCTCCTAATCCGAACAAAGTATTTTTTCACGTAGATCCTCAATCAGGATTTGTGCACTTAGCACGACCTAATGACGGTACAATATATACCACTAACCCAGGTAAGGTTGATCAGGAAGGGTATGAGCCACTTGTAGTCGATGGTGAGATCAATCCGGAAGCCGCAGAATACATTGATAAACTCAACTCTAATGTACGCAGAAGTCACCTTAATACTGAAGGGTCTTATGATGACATTAGTATAGTAGACGGTAAGGTAGATGCAGTAACGTATAACTCATACAATGAATATGCTAAAACCTTACTAGACTCCTTTATTGATGGCCGGAACACAATTGAGCACCCTGAAATTGGAACAGAGTACCTATACTGGCAACAGCAGGTAAACTCTTATGACTATACAGGAGCTGCCAATTCTACTGTGACTAAACTTACAAAAGAACCCGCAGAAGTTGTAGAAACTGTAGAGCAAAAAGTTGATGAGGTAAGTCAACAGACTGAAGAAGATCTTGATCCTACTCCAGATGATGATCCATTTTACAGACCTAAGCAAGGTCGTAAAAGTCTTAAAGATCTAGAGAATGAAAGGTCTAGTAACTCTAATAATCCTTACTCTGATTCTGATACAATTGATGTAGGGTTTCCTGCTACCGTAGACGAGAAGCTTGATGAAGTATTATCCCGATATAATATCGGTGGATTTTCTCACAGCCAAGTCTCCCAGGTAGTAGATTCTATCATGCTTGCAGTACGTGAAAAGATATCTAATACAGAAGGTGATGTACCTCCTACTGTACAAGAGACTCTGGAAGAGGCTAAAAACCGCTTTATGGATCAGTATTCTGACTATAAAGATGCAAGTGATGAAGCTCGTACTAATGCATTCAGGGATATTTTAAAAACTTGGGATAAGTTTGCTGACCGTGCAGTTAACCATCTAAAAGCTATAGGGTTTGAACCTGTAGAAGGTGGTGTGATAGAAGGTGAGCAATCGAATTATGAGAAGACTAAGTATGAGGATAAAGCAAGATGGCAACAGAATAGTAAAGATACTGCTTCTGCACAGCTAAAACTGTTCCTTTCTCAGATACCTAGACAGTCTTACAATATTTCCGGAGACAATAAAGTACTTGTTACCAGAGAGTCTGAATGGTTAGGCCTTAATACATACGTACCTCTGGATGAGATTTACGATAAGATGACAGCCCTGTTTGTAGATACTACTCCTAAATTTGACAACATGATGGAGATACTTAAAGAGGCCGGCCAAGATTATCCTCCGTATATGACGGTTTATAATCAGCTTAAAAACCTGCCTCCAACATCTACTCTTAAAGCTGAATTCCAAAGGGTTATGTCTAAGCAGTATATAGACATGGTTATAGCTTTGTTTAATCCTCAGTACGATGATCTAGGAAACCTTACCGGATATGAATCTAAACCTGTGCACTCAGATAGAAACTCTGCCATTGACCTTATTTATGGGGAATGGGTAGAGAATATGAAAGATTCAGATCTCATTAAGAATGTAGATGGGTCTCTTGTAATTGATCATGAAGAAGCTAACAGAATTAAAGAAGAGTACATTGAAAAGATGGACGGCCAATCGGTTCTTAAGAATCGAGAAGTCGTAAGAGGTCTCCTAGAAAGTATAGGTGTTGAACTAGCAGAAGCTACTTGGAAAACTATACTTAGAAACAATAATAAAGCTTTAGTTACAGATGGTAACTTAAGTGATAACTTTAAGATAATAGATGGAAAGCCGGTAAATAATACCTTCTTGGACATCTTATTTAAAACTCTACCAACAGAGGCTCCCCAGGATTTTGAAACAGGAAACCCTCTGGCCGGGGACTCTATGAAGTCTCGGTTTAGAAAGCTAGCTTCTTTTGAGTATAACCACTCTGATAAAGTATACACTAGCTCTTACAATGATATTAATAACAATAATATCTATCCGTATCAGATGAACACGTTTCTATCTGACAGGATAAGAGACATGAAAAGCAGAGAAGAGCTACGAGAAATTCTTGGTAAGTTATCATTTAGTAAGTATAGCCGTTGGATCCAGAATCCTGATAAAGTAACTCTGGAATATACAGATGGGCTAAAGAATCAGCTGACTAAACGAGGTAACTCAGGTAGTGATCTTAGCCAGATAGATACTGATCTTCTTTCTGTTACAATGTACTTTGGAACTGTTAATCAGACTAGAGGAGAGTTTGGACGATTCCAGACTACTACTAAGTCTGATAAAACAATGTTCCCTATTATTAAAGCTCCTAGAGTAGCCCCTACTGTAAAAGTAGACGGTGACACAGGTGAAATTATTAAGTTTCTAGGGAAGCAGACATCTAAGGGTGCTCGCCTGGCTATTCGTAACCTTATTAAAGCAGAGTTTGGCCGTATTTATAACTTTAGAACAAGTGTCGAACAGCAGCTTAAAAATCAGGGAATAGATTTAGGCGGCTACATGGAAGGAGCACGTCACTTTATTCTTTTACCGGAATTGAATGCTGAAGTAGCTGAGACTTATATAGATAAAGGAGTCATTACACGTGAAGAATTTAATCGTGTATGGAAGGGTGGATTTGCTCACTTACAACAAGCTACAGATTCTACTGACTTTGCTATTAATATTATGCAGAAAGTAGTAGAAGCTCGAATTTTAGAAGAGTCTAAAGCTTTGTTTGAAGACTGGAAGACTAACGGTATTGTAAGAGAAAGTGCAAGAAACGTTCCTACAGCTGACGGTGGAACCAAAAAAGTTAATACTCTTAGCAGTTTTTTGGATGCTAATTATCTCAGATATCAGACACCTTACTCTAAAGCAGAAAGCAGGCTCCATTATGCAGCTCTCGACTTTACTCTCAATCACCACCTAAATATGGCTGAAGAGTACATGGTTGTGTCTGGAGATCCGGCGCAGTTCTGGAAGAAGAGCAAAGAAGGTGGTCTGATGAATGATATCAGATCTACTATTGAGAACCTTAATAAGCGTCTTGCTAAAGATATTGCTCCAAAGTCTGATGGATTATATGACGATCCTACATTCAGAATGATAGCTATTGTCGATCCTGAGCTAGATTCTAAGCAAATGAATGAGCTTGGTGAAGCATACGGGGGTATGGAAATAGCTGATGCTCAGGAGTATACTACTGTAGTAGAACATCTCCGTAACATGAAGGCAGAAGGTAAAATATCTCCTGCTAAATATGACGAGTTATTAGCTGTAGTAGAGCCGGGACAGTATTATGAATTTACACCTGAACAGATGGGAGATATATTCTCTCCTACAAAGCCAGTATATGTAGGCGACCATGTTCTGAGTGAAGAGTATGATGTAAACTTGATGTCGTATACTAAGTCTAGTGCGTTTCCACTTCTTCCACAATTCCTTAAAGGGTTTGAGCTTGATAAGCTTAGAACAGCTATGGAGACACAGAAAGTAGATAGAGCGTCTTACATGACTGCCAATAAACTAGGCGCAGTTAATCCTGTCAATATATTTGATGGTCGAGAAATTAAAAAAGACTTGACATTTGGAGATTCCGTAAGGTCATATAATAGAAGTGGGTTTGGTCTACAGCAAGAAGTGCCTGTTAAAGATAAGACAGTAATTAACGTTGTATCCCAAGCTAACAAGCTACTATTTGCATCCATTAGGAATACTGAAGGGTTTAAGTTTGAAGGGTCTCTGTTTACAGGTAGAGAGCTTGAAGTAGTTAAAGAGAATATAAGAAACACCTTACTCCGTAAAGCTGAACAAGAGCTATATGACAAACTTGGTGCAGAGATAGTTGATGGGGATATGCAGTTTGATGACCTTACTAAAGTGCACGAGCTGCTTAAGTCTGAAGCAGAGGGCAGAGGCTGGACTATCTCAGCTATTGAATCTATACAGCTGTCTGAAGACAAACAAAGCTTTATACTTCCACTAGCTCTATCAAGTAATGCAGGCGCTATTGAAAGTTTACTGCTCTCACAGGTCTCTAACATCACGCTAGGGCAGAAGGTGCATGGATATTCTTACGTCCAGGGGTCATCTGCAGGCCTTGTAGGGTATGATACAGCTAAAAATGAAGGAATTGACTTTACACCGACTGCTGAGTTCCAGTCTACGGGGCTTAATTTTATATCAGAAGGGGAAGACTCGACTGAATTTGCTGATATTATCGTTCCTTGGAGGTTTAAAGACGATCAGGGTAACCCGTTAGATATCAATGACTTCACAGATGAAAACGGAGTAATAGACTCTAAGAAGCTTCCAGAAGAAGTCAGACGACTGATCGGTCTTCGTATCCCTAATCAGGGTCATAACTCTATGCTTCCTATGAGAATTGTAGGGTTCTTACCTAGAAATGCAGGTACGTTAGCTATTGTGCCTGAAGAAATTGTAGCTCAAATGGGTTCTGACTTTGATGTTGATAAGCTATATACATATGCACCAGATCTAAACTACTCTGCAGAAGATAAAAGCTTTTCACGTAAGAACTTCTCAGACTTTAAAACGTTCACATCTCTGGACGGTACTAGAATAGTAGCAGATACTAACGATCTTATTACATATGAAACTGAAGGAGATCCTATAAATTACCTTGATGTAGAAGGTAAAATGACTATGGTTAGGGAGACTGGAGAAGATGCTGATTTAGAAACATTTTCTACAGACGATCTAATGGATATGTACTTTCAGATATTTGAGTCTGTGCTTAGCCATCCTAGCATGTATGAAAAACTGAAGAGTCCTCTGGATAAAGATGACCTTCTTACTGAAAGAGCTCTTATAGAATCTGTTCAAAAAGGTTCACAAGCTGTAGCTTCCCCCGCTTCTTACAGAGGCCAGAGAGACTATAGACTGAATCAGAGGTCCGGTCAAAAGCTTGTAGGTATCGGTGCGCTTGCTAATACACTTCTTGCAGTTATACAGGATAAGCAGAAAGCTAATCTAGAACTGCAAGAAGTAGTTGAAAACGAGCCTAGAGCTATGACGATAGATGTTAATATAGGAGGAAAAGATGTCTTCCTTAGCACTCTATCAGGTGAGGGTACGTCTAAGTATAACGGTGAAGTAAGAACTAAAGGAGACAACATCTCTCTGTTCCTTACAGCTGCAGTAGATAATGCTAACCTGAACATACTTGGGCCTATAAACTGGAATACATACACGGCCGGCGCTGTAGTTACTCTTCTTATGTTAGAGGATAGCAAAGGTAACGCTGTAGACCTTGGATATGCTGCTAAGTTTACGTCACAACCTATTGTACGAGAAATGGTAGCTGAAGCTGAGAAACTTAATAGTGCTTCATCTGAAGAAAGTTCATTGGATGCTGTGCCTACTGCTATTAATACAGTTATCTCAGAGTATAAGACTAAAGTAAAAGGAGAATTCAAGCGTGTTATTGTAAGCGATAAAGATCTAAAAGATATGTTGGATCTGCCTCCTTTGGAAGAAATGACTAGCCAACAGGCCTCTCGACAAATAAGCGTACTTATGACATTCAGAGAGCTTAATGAAGTTTCTCAAGATGTAAGAGAGCTACAGCAGGCTATATTAAGCCCGGAATCTGATGGTACAGATAATCGTGCTATACAGGCTTTACGTAGAGCAAAAGAAGCTGAACAAGTAAGGGAAGGAGGATTAGGTAAGATTGCTAATACTCGAGACCTTATGTTTAATATAGAAGGTGATTACAGTGAGCAATCTGTTTCAATGGATGTTATTTATAATAACACTAAGAAACTTGTGTCTTCTCTCCTACCAGAGTACACTAAATACTTCGAGCCGACTGTAGATGTATTAAATAAACTTACCGGTAGAAACTACAGTAATGATCAGTTAACAACTATATGGAGAGAAACTCGTAAGTACTTGAACTCTGGATTTAAAGAGATGGGATTAGGAGATGTATCTGCTATACGATCTCGTTTAATATTTGGGGATGAAGAAACTGCACCGCTGGCAAACAGGCTTCAAGAAGCTAAAAATACCTGGGGTAAAGAAAATTACTTCTTACAAAGATTATTAGTAGAGAAGTCTACTAAGCCCGGTGAAGTTCCATCTACTATCAAATTCCAAGCTGATAAGTCTATAAGGCTTGATGATTCTAATAACTCTACTGCTTTAGCTTCTATGTTGAAATCAGGAGTAGAAGAAGAGAGAAAACTAGCTGAAGACTTAGTACTCTATGATCTTGTTACCGGAGGCGTTCAGGGAGCTGTGCAATACTCTAAATATATTCCACCGGCTTATCTCGAGTATTTAGGGATTAAAAAAGCATTTAATGCTGACTACGATGCTAATATATCTGCTATGCAGATACTACAGCATAATCCTAAGCTAGCTACTAGAATAGATGGAGATTCTCCTATAGTAAATGGTGTGATAAAGAGCAAGAACGGAATTGATGGAATTCTTATAGCACCAATAACCTCAGCGGTATCTCATCATCTAACGTATCAATCAGATGAGGGTCTTGAGTATCCGAGATACATCAGTATGTTTGATAATACTCGTAAAACGTTTTCTTTATTCAAGCACGGAAGTACCTCTTCTAACGGTACTGTTAGATTTAATAGAGTAGCAACTCTTGGCCAGCCTAATGTATCAGAGTATCAGGCCGGAACTGTAGTAGGGGAAAGCATATTGACTAATAATGTAGTTAAGAGACCTGCTGAACCTGTAAATAGAGATAAAGGTAGAACTAAACCTAATGATGTAGGCTTGCTAGAAGATCTTGGCCCGTTCAAAGATATCATTCCTGCTGATAGAGTAACTGTAGAAGGTAATACTCTAAAAACGGATATAACATACTCTGAGTTTATGGAGATGGTAGACTTTGACGAAGAGCATAAACCGGTCGCAGAAGCTTTAATTAAATACATTAAAGACGTAAAAACTCCTATAAATTTTGTTAATAGTGCCAGCAATTCTAGGTCTGCTAGTGTGATGTTTAATAGTACGAAAAATAAAGATGAAAATACAGTTGAAGTTACTTTAGAAAATATTTTCATATACCCTGACAAATTTAATATAGAGAAGCTTCAAGAAATTGTACTTCATGAAGCTGTTCATATTGCTACAGTCAAAGCTATATATGAAAATAAATTACCGGCAGTAGCTAAATTAAATGCTTTATACCATACAGCTAAGAGAGAACTAATTACACGAGGTGAATTTGAAGAATATCAAATTACAAATCTAGCAGAATTCGTAGCATTTGCTATGACCAATAAAGACTTTCAGAAAAAGCTTAATGATATACCATTTGAAAACAAGACAGCCCGAGATAGATTTAAGAATCTAATCATAGATCTCATTACTACCATAACGGAAGCTATGGGGATTACTGTAAATCCAGGCTCAGTTCTTGAACAAACGATAGGTAATGTTATTAGTTTGATGGAAGACTCAGTTGTTGGTGAAGACTCTGATGTAAAAGCAACACCTCAGGATACCAGAAATGTATCGAATAAAGGCCTTGGAGAGCTTGGGTTCCCTGCCTTTGGAGACATAGATCCTACTGTAGAGAAGATAGCTCAGACTCTTACTACTCGTATTTCTACTATTAAAGCTAAGATGCTTAAATCTAACGACGTTAAGAAGTCTCAGGAATTAGAGAAGGCTCTTGACCGTGTTCAGACACAGCTCTCTAACTTGGTAAATAATGCTACAGCTGACGGTATTATAGCAGTTGCTAAAGCACAAGCCGAGTGGGCTAAGGAAATAGCGTCCGATAAGAGAAGTTCAGATTCTGTGTTTGCTACTGCCAAAGATACGACCAGAAGTTGGGACTATGAGATTACTCAAGATTACCTGAAGCCTCAGCAGAGACGTAATGATAACCCTATTCGTGAAGCTTTATACCAAGCTGATCTAATTATGCAACCAGCAAGAGATGCTATTAATAATGCTATGTTGCTACGTGTGCGTGACTTAGTTAATAAAGACATGCCAGAAGATCAGCATATCAGTGTAAAAAGTCTTCAGTTTATGGAAGACATTGGATATAGTACGCAGTACTTCCTTGATATTTCTCAAGTAGATAATCAACTAGCTCAGTACCTATTCGAACTGTTAACTACTAATGCTAAAGCAGCCGGTACAGAATTACTTCAATTTGATCAAAAGCTCAATGAGCAACTTGATAAGATGGAAGATGAGGACTGGGAAGTATTTAAACAGAAAGATGAAGAAGGTAACTGGACAGGTGACTTTATTGATGAGTATAGCTCTAAGTACTATGCTAGAGAGAAAGGTATCATTAGCTCTTATAAAGCTAAGCTTAGAAAAGCAGAAACTCTAGATCCTCAAAGTGCTACCAGACTGAAAAACGCTGCTTCTATCCTGTATCACAAGGAAATTAATGAGCTACGTGAGACTGTAGATACTCGTATGTTACTAGTAAAAGGATATCAAAGCCCTATCTGGGACTCTAAGAAAGAGTATATCAGCCATCTTGAAAAGCAATATGGTAAACAGAAGGCTCAGAGTATGGTTCAACAGGCAGAAATGCAGTATCAGGAGTATAAGCGTGCCAGACGAGTTAAAAAAGATGACCTGGCTGTAGATTATGTATCTGCAAGCACCGAGCTATCAGAAGAAGCATGGATAGAACAAGAGCTTAAAAATTGGGAGTTGAAAAATGATCCTATGAGGGCTCTTGATGAGAAGTTTGGAGTAGTTGGAGAAAAGATAACTAACTACTATGCAGAAACTGCAGCTGACTATCTTGTAGCAGTGCCTAGAGCTAAGGATAAGAGAGGTAAAAGTACCGGATTCTATGACTCTGCTTTTGAGAAGCTGACAGATAACCAAAGAGACTTTTACAACTTCTATATTAACAGTATCTCTAAACTGCAGAAGTTTTTACCTAGGTACGATACTAGAGATCTAACTAGAAACTTCTTCCCTAGAGTACAGAAAGACCTGATTGAAGAGTATAATACAGGAGGTCTTAAGGGATCTCTTCGGTATGCTAATGAAGCTCTTGTGAATTCTATAAGCGCCGGCCGTACTGCAGAGCTTAGAGTAGAGAAACTTAGCGACTACCAAGAAATTGACCCGGCCACTGGCAAACCTAAAAACACTATTGATGTTCTATTCACAAATAGAAAAATTGAAACAGATAAGCTTAGCTTTAACGTCCCGGCCACCCTTCGTATGTTTGCAGGAATGGCTATAAACTATAAATGGAAATCATCTATAGAAGACAGGGCTAACCTAGTTATGCAAGTAGCCAGAGATGCTAAGCGTATAGAGACTAGAGGTGGTAAGCAACTGTTTGACCGTTATGGAGATCCGGTATCTCTTCGTGAGGGGGCTATCAAACTGACGGAAGTTATGGGATATTCAGTTGAGGCTATTGTATATAACGAGAAACGACAAGAGTATAAAGAGTCTAACATACCTCTGTTCGATACATGGAACCCATTTACTAACCACGAAAAACGAGTTCGTATGAGAGAACTAGAGAATAAACGAGACGAGCTGGAAGAACAGCTTGAGGATAGGAAAGTTAGTCAAGAAGACTACACTGACGCTATGGAGAAAATGGAGCAAGAATACAGAGATCTAGGTGGTAAAAACCTTGTATGGGGTAAGCTTGGAGATCGACTACTTGAATATACTCAGGTAAAAGGTATGGGATATAACCTTACAGCAGGTATTGCTAACGTAGGGTTTGGTGTTCTATCTAATGCTACCTGGGCAGCTTCTGGAAGAGATTTCACAGGAAAAGAACTTACTAAGGCATATGGTCTTATCACACGTTCTATTCTACCGGGTGGAAGTATGAAGATAGCTAACCTTGTAAAGCTATTTGATGTTCTCTTTGAAGTTACTGAGACAGAGTACGGTAAGTCTTCTAATAAAGAGGCTCGTAATAAGAGTAAGACATTTAACTTTATCTCTAATAACCTTACACCGTATGCTATCCAACGTCGTACAGAGTATACTGTACAAGCCGCTTCTATGGTAGCACAGATGCTTAATAAGAAGATTACAGTAACGGATAATAAAACAGGTGAAGAGGTAGAAATTGATCTCTTTGAAGCATATGATGAAAAAGCAAACTGGAAAGAACGCTACTCACAACCAGATGAGTGGAAGCCTATGGATACTCCTGGCCAGTCTCTTACAGAGTTTGCACGTATGAAGAATAAAGTGATTCAAGTTAATAAGTACTTACACGGTAACTATGACCCCAACTCACCTATACTTCTTAAAAAGTACTTAATCGGGCGTCTTCTTGGACAGTTCAGGAGTTGGATACCTTATGGAATCAAACAACGAATTGGAAAAGAGCAATATGATAGAATGCTTGGCCGTACCTTTAAGGGTCGTTACCGGACGTTGTATGACATTGGATTTACTAAAAGTATAAGAGGGTTGATAGGCTCTGCTATCCATGCAGATGAGTTTGCCTACGGCAAAAAGGGCACAAAAGATCGCCTTTCTGACGTCAATATTGACAACCTTAAAATGGCTCTTCGAGAGATGCAAGTACTGATTAGCTTAATGGCTACAGCAGCACTTCTTAAAGCTGCATTTGAAGATCTTGATGATGATGACTTCTTGAAAGGTGCAGGTTATGTAGCTATTAACCAGCTGTATCGTGTAGAACAAGATATATATTTCTATCTAAGTCCTAATACATTTGAAGAGATTCTTAGAAATCCTATCTCTGTTATGCAGGTATATAGCGACTTTGGGAGAGCTATGACATCAAGTGCCAACTATATAATGGATAGTGATTTTGAAGGATCTAGAGTAGCCAAAGACTGGGGACGTTCCCTACCTCTGGCTAATCAGATCATTAAAACAGACTACTTAAGTAAGAACTTACACTAGTTTCCTATGAAGTCCTATGTAAGCCAGTCTCTTTGATCGGAGGCTGGCTTCTTTTATTCTCCGGAATCAGGAAGTAACAACATCTCATCTGGTTCATTTTCGAATCTAGGTAACTTTAGATCAGAGAAATCTAAAGTAACTCCCCTTGCTCTTCCAAACTCTATATCTGACTCGATACTTTCTGCCCAAGAAGGTCTTTCTATACTATAGAGAAGAGCAAGGTCTTTATTTTTATACCACTTTTCAAAAGCAGAATCTTCTTTGGCTTTCAGAATGTCATCATATATCATAAAGTGGCCAGACGTGCCTGTATGCTTTCCAACAGCATCTCTAATAGGTGTAACTTCTCCTGTCTCGTGGTTAAATCCAAAAGGTCGGCAAGGTGCTAGCTGACGACTAGGCCCTACAGGTGTTGTAGCATCAGGTTGTTCTGATATACATGAAACACCATGAAAGATAGCATTTTTAATAATATCTTGTCTAAGACCCTTAAAGTCACCATTTATCATATGTTTAATTGATGGATCAGACATGTTAGATAGATGTAATTTACCTATAACTTTAGTTGATTGTATAATAACTTTTTTTCTTACTCTTAGCTGAGTCCTTAGATATAAGCATGAATCTGCACTATATATTTGCTCCTCATAAGTAGCATCAAATTTAGATAATATACTTTCTATTAGTGTTCTTATTGTATCCTCTATAGGATCAAAAAATATGATCCTAGGAGAAGATACCAAATACTTTTTCATCTCATTTTCTACTGTACGCAGCATAGCGTTACTCATCATCATTCTCCTTTAAAATTCATTGGTTGGTTTTAAGATTAAGCATTGACCGTAAATCATGATGACCTTGCAGTAAACTAGAAGGCCGTCCTTGTTAATGTACCTTATACAGTCTCCTACAGCAAAATATTTAGGTTCTGGAATTACCATCTCTGCATATTCGCACAGTAAAACATAGTACAAGTATTTAAGATATACAAAAATACTGTTGAAATTGTCCAAAAATCTTTTATATAAAGATTTTATTCTCAGTTTTGTACCAGAAAATAAAATAGTCATATCAATAGTACTTTATTAGGTAGGTTCATTGTATATGTATTTATTGAATATTTTAGTTACTGCATTAACAACTTCTTTATCTGCTAAAAGTACATCACCATCCCACAGCTTTAGAGAATTTATAATGGAAGAATGATTTACTTCAGACGAAGCGCCTGCATTGTATTCTAGCTTTGCTATTTCTTTATAGGTAATGTTGCTTTTAAACTGCTTCTTAAGAAGACTTCTAACAATATGTCTGATAGTCATACATTCATATTCTCTACTATTTAGCCCTTTAGAAGGACTAATTCCTTTAGAGTAATAGCACTCTTTATACATCATCGTAAGTCTGTCGTAGTTAGGGACTATTCTATCTTTATAAGCTGTATATCCTATTTGTGCATTATACCACTCTTTAAAAGTAAAGTCTTTTTTAATAGACAGTCTGCCGGCTTCAAAAATTGCTTTTGTTTGCTCTTTTGTCATATTTATACATTTTATGATAGTGTTTCCTTAATATTGTAGGAAAGTAGTCGTAATCGACGTTAGCTAACCACCCTTCAGGGTCTCTGAATTGACTCAATAAATGATCTAAAAACTGCTCTCTTTCATAATGAGCTACAACCCCCAGAGTATTCTGTATCTCTAATATAGCCTGATCTCTATTCACTGACATCAGGTATATTACCGTCTAGAATATCCTCAAAAGAAATAATCTTATAGTGATCTTTATCCTTTACCGGAGCCCAGTCTTCTGAACCATCACTAAACTTTATATGATAGCACAAACGCTTCTCGTTGTATTCTGGCGTTATAAATTTCATCCCTACAATTTTAGCAGGTATTCCTGCTTGAAAAGAGTTTCTGTGTATACCAACATAGTATGCATCATCCATGATAATTAATTTAGTTAATGTTAATAGAAGAAGAGGATATCCTCCTCTCCTTCCTAAAGTTATGGGATTATGAATGGTTCTCAAGGATGATCAGACGCTTATTGAGATAAGCTTCTTCTTCCTCGTCAATTTCTGCACCTTCTGCTTTCTTAGTGTAGAGTTCCTCAAGGGCTTTCTTGACCTCTTCAGCCTCGTGAGCCATAAAGTCTTCTTCGAAATACCCTTCTTCGATTTCTTCCCAGTAACCCAGCTCGTCTCGTTCTATCTCTGCATACGGGAAGTACCGGCATACCCTAATCTTAGAGTGGTCATACTGTGGTAAAGCTACCACATCTGCAGGGTTGATTAACACTGCTAAAATAGCACCCATACCCCGGCCAAAGGTAGATACATATCGGTGAGATCCCACATGCAAGCCGTATGAGCAGTCAACATTTATATCTGGATCACACTGTTCTCTAGGCATAGTAATTGGCTGACCCATACGGATCTCCATACCATAATCTCCGACGTGCCAAGGCTCATATATAGTCACACGTTCGTCTGATTCTACCATCTTTTTACCTTCTTCGATAATCTGCTTGTAAAGATCAGATAAAAGGCCATGATCTTCTTCTATTACGTCCTCTTCACCTATATTAGGCTCTTTAGACTCGTGCATACTTATCTCATACCGGTATTCCAAAGTCTCGTTAGAGAACACAGAGTACACCTGGTAATTTTTAGGAGACTTCTTCATCTTTTTAATACGCAAATACTGGTTACTTACGTACTGAGACAGGCTAACGTCCATTGTTGGATCTGTGCCATCTTTAGCATTCACAGTATTTACTGCTTTATAAAGAATAGCATACCCGTTATCTGTTATCACTACACCAAAGTCTTTGATGTAGTTATAGAAACCCTCACGAGCAGTTTCATTGGGGTTAGCCAGGCAGAGTTCCCAAAAGTTTACAAGAGAATCAACAGACACATCATTGTCCATATAGGTAACTACAAGGTCTTTGAGGCCTTCTGGCATAGATTCTTGCGTACCTTTAAGATAAATGTCTCCGTTATCATCTATATCAAGCCGGTCAGTAAACTCACGCTTAGCAATAGGGTTAAGAAGACCTTTAAGATAGTCTTTATTGTCTTCTGTAGGATCTTTCTGAACGTCTGCACAGGCTTTGAAGATTTTCTGAATATTAGCAGGGTCTCCTTCTATATTCCTACTAACGCCTTCAAAACGCACTAGTATTTGTGAATTAGTATACTTAATAAATTGAACTGATTTACCCATTATAGTCCTCGTGGATTGTTGTTTTTAATGATTGTAATAATTTACCTTTCTTATACTCTTCTAACCGTCTTATAAGAGAAGGGTGTACCTTAGACTTACCCATTAGGTAAAATTTGAGCTCCTCTACTACTTCTTCATCTAACTCTTCAGAGGAAGCTAACTTGTAAAGGAGAGGATACTTATTGACGTAATCTGCTGCTATCTGGTAGTCTTTTAGCATAGACGTATCAAGGTAAGCTGGATCTTCAAACACTCTAAGAATCCGTGCTGGAATATTGCTACTTTGGTCTACATAGCCTCCTGTAATAGGAAACTGTTTGTTGTGAATACTCTCAACCATCTTCTTAGCAGGTAAGACTGTTCTATAATACTCGTCCATACCTAAGCCTTCCATCAACTTCTTTAACGTCCCAAAGTTTAAATCACCTAACGGACGTTGACTGTTTGGTTCTATCTCTGAATAGATATAATAGAGGGTTAATTCTCTAACAAGGATCTGGCTATTTCTGGTTAAAAATTCTTCTACCGGTATTGCGTTCTCTGATAACTCCAATAGTATGTCCTCCTTGTTTTTAGCTATTTTAAGTATAGAAAGCTTTTCATGCCGACTTTGGCTCCATTGCCACAAATCAGGCATAGCTCGGTGCATAAATAAAGCTACATCTTCTAGCGTGTCTGAATGTTCCTGAAACCCATATATACGAAGAGCATTTTTTGAGTCCAGTAATTTTTGTACAGTAGGCTCATATACAGAAAATGAACTCTCCGGAGAGGAGTGTTGTACTGAAAAATTACAAGCTTCTTTGAGATGAAGTTTAAGGTTCTTATCATACGTATCTGATGTCGGATCCAGCATATTGACTTTACCAGAACCTTTCTTAGCTTGCTTAAACTCTTCTGAGACTGTGATATCTT
>Ga0306908_1000284_pt1 | contig 20537 bp, 10 predicted proteins | sample AntRauTorcE11899_FD_190430 | JGI IMG/M metagenome (GOLD analysis project Ga0306908, IMG submission 190430) | Saline lake microbial communities from Rauer Islands, Antarctica - Metagenome Torckler E11 #899 (v2) (version 2) | ecosystem: Environmental > Aquatic > Non-marine Saline and Alkaline >... | reverse complement strand
CTTCACGCCAGCCTTCAGGCGACCGGCGCTGTCCACCATGCCCATGACATCGAACGGGATGCGGAACATGCGGTCGATGGGCTGACCCTTGGCAAACGCCCTTTGGGCGTTGGCCTGGCGCTCCATGGCGTCGGCGCCATCCAGGTCTGGCGGAATTCCGCGGGAGTAGCGGGTGTCAGGGTTGGTTGAATCGAAGGTGCCGCGGGCGCCCCTTCCCGTCACCAGCATGCGCTCCGCGCGCACGATCATGGCATCCAGTTCCGTGGCCGTGAACGGCACCCGGAAGCCCAGGCGGCGCAGGAATCGACGTATAGCGGCGTGAATCCGCGTCATCAGTGGATGGCGAACATTCTCCTCCGCCATCTTGGCGATGCTCTCTGAGGCTTCGACCGACTCGCTGATGCTCGGCCCGTAGGCGCGCCGCACGCCCTCGGCGATCTTCTTGATACGCGGATCGCTGCGCTTCAGGTGCCGGACACGATCCAGGACATCACCGTACTCGTCGCCGAGCAGGGTTTCCATGCCGTAGTGGCCCACCGCCTCATGCGCCAGGGTCTTGCGCGCATGCGTCAGGCTGCGAATCTGGTCCGCAATAATGTAGACCACCGGCTGCCCGCCGGCGTCGTCATAGACCCCCGCGGCGTCATAGGCGCCAGCACGCTCCACCTGATCGCGAAGGTGCTCGGGAAGCTGCTCCCAGGAGTCCACGACATCAACGAAGGGTCCGTGCTCCCACGTCAGGGCGATCTCGGCGACCGCATCCTGAATGTCCGAGACGGATGGGCGAGAGCCGGTATCGGGAATGCCGCCGGCGGTCTCGCCAGATCGGCTGAATTGGGCACCACCCTCGGGCGAAGCAGCCGGAGATTCTTCCTTCGGTGGCGCCAAAGCGCGCTCGAGCTCGCGGACCTTCTGCGTGAGCGATTCGATCTCTTCTTGGCCGGTGAAGTCTTTGCCAGCCTGGGCCTCGTACTCCTTCAGGGTGCGCTCGGCATTTGCCACTCGATTCTTGGCGCTCTGAAGGTCGTTATCGAGAGAACGGATGATGCTTTCCAGGGACTGAATGAGCCCGCGCGCCGACCCCGTGACCGTGACATCGGTCTCATGCCCGCCCTCACGGCGGATCATCAGTGCCGTGAATCGGTTGGGCTCATTCCCCCAAGCGTCGGCAACAATATCGAACCCAGCCAAGGCGCCAACCTTCCTGCCTTTGATCTGGCCCGACTCGCCCTTCATGTTATCGATCTCGCCGAGAATCAGGTCGCCGGCGTCAACGCGATCGGTGTAGGTGCGCCCGCCAACTTCGATCTCGAAGTTTTCGCCGCTGACATCCTTGCGACGGGCGATGTCCGCCTCGATTTCAGGAATGCGATTGCCGTAGTGGCTCAGGTGATCCTTCGCCCGGGAGATGCTGTCGCGAACAGACCATTGCTCGCGCTCGAAGGCTGCCTTCTTGCGCTGGGCACGCTCCAACTTCTGCCGGAGCTCTGTGAGCTCGATGAGCCGCGGATCCGATGTGGTGAGAGCCTTGGCCTGCTCGTATTGACTGGCCTCGCCCAAGTCCTCCATGTCACGTAGGTTGGGGTCACCTTCGAAGAACCCCTGAATAAAGCGGGCCTTCGTCTCCATCATCCCCCACATGGTCGAATCGTAGGTGCCTTTGGTGGAGTAATCGTGGATCTCGACCTCGGGATTCATGTTCCCCTGGCGAATGGCCCGGCCGTTGCGCTGCTCGTCGTCGGCCGGATACCAAAGTGGATCGAGGTTGTGCACCGCGTAAAGTCGCCGCTGTGCATTGACGCCGGTTGCCATCTTGGCAGTGGAACCCACCAGCACACGAATCTTGCCTTCGTTCATGTCGTTGAATAGGCGCTGCTTGGCGACGTGGGTCTTGTAGTCGCCGATGAACGCGATCTCGCCCTTCGGCACCCCTCGCCGGACCAGCTCGGCGCGAATGAAGTCGGGCACCACAAAGCCGCGCGCTGAAGACAGGCCCAGGTTGGCAAAAACCATCTGCGTCGCCGGCCCCTTGTCGACAGGCTTTTCGCTGTAGCCTTTCTGCGCCGGGACGTGAAGCGGCTGCCTCTTTGTCTCTTGCCAGAGGCGAAACACGTTATCGACCAGAAGATTCAGTTTGCTCCCCGGATCATTCGGCAGGTCAGGGTCGACCAACCGCATATCGATCGCGGCGTGGCGGCCATCGTTGATGACACTGAGAATGATGTCGTCACCAGGCGACGGCGGGCCGGTTCGTTGCGCGATCGCCTCCATGCGCTCTGCGAGGTTAGCCTGGTAGTCGCCAAGCAGATCGGACCCCTCGGCGAGATTCATCTGCCGCGCGCCGCCTTTGATCTTCGGGCGCGTGACGTACTGCTCGAGCTGCTTGCTGGTCACGACATCCATGTTCTGCCGGACCATGGCCGACAATTCCGGGATGTTCACGAACTTGGCGAAGCGCGTGACCGGCTTATAGCCACCGGACGGATCCTGCTCGAGATTGGTGACCGTATCCCCGAAGGCGCCAGCCCAGGCGTCGAAGTGCTCCAGGCTGCGGTCGCGCAGCTCGTGCGGTTGCAGGTAGCGGCTGACCGTATAGAGCTCCGCCATGGTGTTCGTCACCGGCGTACCGGATGCCAGCACCAGATTGCGGCCTGGATTGATCGTCTCCAGGAACCGCGTCTTCACGAACAGATCCCAGGATGACTTCGATCCCTCGGGGCTGATTCCCTTCACGTTGGTCATCTTGGTGCCGAAGTCGAGCTTCCGGAACAGGTGCGCCTCGTCCACGAACAGGAAGTCGACGCCCATTTCCTCAAATGTGAAGACCTGATCGCGCTTCTTGGTGGCCTGGCCGGAAAGCCTTTGTTCCAGCCGCTCGATCTGCTTCTCCAGCCGTGACCGCGTGATCCGGCTGTCAGTCTCGGATTTCGCTTCCTCCAGCAGATGTCTGTACTCGGCGATCTGCTCTTGAATCAAGGCGTCCTGGAACTGATCGGAAATGGGGATCATGCCGAACGCGGAGTGGGTAATGATGATCGCGTCGAGATCCTCGTTCGCCACGTCGGCAATGAACTGCTTGCGGCGATCGGTATGGAAGCGACGCTCATCAGCGACGGCAATGCGCGCCGTTGGGTACTGCTCGTAGAACTCCTTGGTGAACTGCCCGAGCATGTGGTTGGGGACGGAGTACATGGGCTTGCGCACCAATCCCAGGCGACGCATCTCCATGCCGGCGCCAATCATGGCACTGGTCTTGCCGGCACCGACGCCGTGCGCCATGTAGGTGTTGCCGTCCTGGATGATCCGGGCGATCACGGCTTTCTGGTGCGGCCGCCACGACCAGCTCGACGCGACGCCTGGCGTGGTGAGGTAAGTGCCGTCGTACTCACGCACGACGAGGTTGTTGTATTCCTCGTTGTAGAGCTGCGCCAGCGATTCCGACCGCTCCGGGCTCTCCCAGACCCAATCCGAAAAGCGCTCCTTGAGCGTGGCCAACTTATCCTGCGCCGCTTCCGTCGCGGCAGCATCGAGGTGAGCCTTGCCTTCGGCATCCTTCCGGTAGACCTTCGGGTCTTGCCGGTTCAGCGCATCCTGCAGCAGTTTCGGCGCCGGCTTGTCGGCGGTCCCCCAGGTGGCCTGGGCCGCAGCGCCATGGGAGTCTCCATTAACTTCCCAGAGAGCCAGGGCAGGTGTGTATTTCACGCTCATGCGCCGAAGTCCCAGGGCATCGGTGCCAAAAGCTTCGATCGTCTCAGTGGGAATCCAGGGCATGCCGAGATTCGCATTGATCTGAGTGGGCGGGATCGTTGCCGGCTGGGCCGCCTCCATGGCATCGACGTTGCGCTGGAATCTGCGATCTCGACCCGCAGCAGCCTTGGCCATGCGGAGCTTGCGACGCACGTTACCCGAAAGGTACGCATCCCGGGTTTCCCACCGATTCTCGGTGCCTGGCAGGCGGAAGATGTTGTCGCCTAGTTGCTCGATCGCCTCGCTTTCCGAGACCCCGGCAGACCGGGCGACCTCGGCGATGTCCAGGCGACCATGCTTATTCAGGACGTAGAGCATCGCATCCGAGACGGATCGTATTTCAGGGGCGCGCTCGCGCTTGATGATGTTCTCGAAGAACACCATCCCTTTTTCGCTGCTGTCCGTCTCATCGTTGTACTTCTCGATCGACCGCAGCCGATAGCTCTCCGGGTCGTCCATGAACGGATCGATATTCGGTCGCTTCTCGATGACGACATCGGGCATGTCTTCATGGTTGAAGCTGCCCTCATCGAACGAGTGGCCGGCGGCCAAGGCGTCCTCGCGGGCTTTCTTGCGGGCGCTGGCGATCTTCTGGAGCGACGCGCCATCGTCGATCATCTGCGAGGCGTCGAAGTCGCCTTCGCGCCAGACTTCGCCGGCATAGCGAGCTTCTTCCCGGGCGTCTGCGCGCGCCGACTCCTGCTGGATAGATGTCGGTCGCCGGAACGACTGCGCGACTTTGTTGATCGGTCCGAACTTTTCGACGAAGGCGTCATAGGCGGTGTTCAGGCGCTCCCGCGCCGTGGCGGCATTGGCGGCGTCCTCGGCCAGATCCGCGGTGTAAACCGCGCGCAAGGCATCGCGCACGGGAACCAGTGTCTCGATGCGCTCGAGCTCTGCCTGCGTCTTGCCGCGCTCCACGCCTTTGCCGCGACGCTGCACCGGGCGGCCAACGCCCTCGCGCTGCTGCATGAGTTTGCCATCGCGGCCGAGGTAGAAGCTGCCTTCCTTGCGCTCGGACGTCCCGAAGTCGACCTCGGCACGATCCTTGGGCGTCGCCCAGTCCGACATCACATCGCGCGGCAGGCGCGCCATGGCTCCGCGCAGGGCTGTGTCGAGATCGAAGTCTTTGCCGGCACGCACCGCATAGCGGTTTTCGTACAACGGATCGAAGAAGCCTTGTTCGCCAAGCACCATCTCCGGGTGCTCGGAGAAGTACCTGTTGACGTTGCCCTGGGTGGCATCCCCCTCCTTGTTCGGCAGGGTCGCCACAACGGTTTCAGTCCATGACGTGTCTCCGGCTGGCTCGTCCGGGAGCCGCTTGCGCAGGAACACAATGTCGGTAGTGACGCTGGTGCCGGCATTGCGCTCGAAGGCATTGCCCGGGAGGCGAACCGCGCCCACCAGATCGGCGCGCTCAGCCATGTACTTCCGGGCGCCGTCGTCCATCTTGTTCATAGTCCCCGCGCTGCTGATGAACGCCAGCAGGCCGCCCGGGCGGACAGCATCGAGGCTCTTGGCGAAGAAGTAGTCGTGCAGCAAGAAACCTTGCGGGTAGGCCGCGTCCGACTTGATGGCAACATCCGCGAAGGGCGGGTTACCGATCACCAAATCAAAACTGTCCTTGGGCAAGGGGGCGCGGGTGAAATCATCCTGGCGGACGCCCCATCGCGGGTACAGCAAGCGCGCAATGCGCGCGGTGGTGTGGTCCAGTTCGAGACCGTTGTAGTCCGTTCGGGCCGCGACATCCGCCGGCATGAGGCCGGGGAAGTTGCCGACGCCCATGCCGGGCTCAAAGACCTTACCGCCACGGAACCCCATGCTTTCGGCAGCTCGCCACATCGCGCGGACGACGTTCTCGGCGGTGTAGTGGGCATATTGCAGGGATCGTCGGGCTGTTGCGTATTCCGTGTCGGAAAGCAGCTCCCGGAGCTGTGCGCCAACCGTCTCCAAACCCTTCTCGAAATTGCCCTGGGAGTCAGGGAAGGCGCCTTTGATGCCTCCCCAGCCAACGTATCGGGCGAGAATTTCCTGCTCGGTGCGCGTTGCAGGCCGGCCCTCGGCCTCGATCTCGCGCATGAGCTCGATGGCCTTGATGTTGTCCCGGGCCTTCTGGGTACGACCACGCTCTTCTGCGAGCGCGCCGGGCTCGATGGCGTAGTTTTCGCCCTTTACTCGGGCTGCTTGCTCAGCGGGTCGATCGGCTCGGGGCTGTCGCTCGGGAACTCGATCAGAGTCGCTAGAACTGCCTCCTCTGCCTCCCTCGCCCACGGATCCTTCGGGACTCCGTTCGGCAGCGTCGGAGCCTCCGGCGTCAGCTCCCGAAACATTCGATGAGCTTCCGCCGACTTCTCCTGCAGGTGAGCCTCTATCTGGCCGCTGCGCACCAGTTGATTGAACATCTTGGGCGCGCGATCCCTCATCGCGTGAAGGTATGGGCTCTTGAATTCCATCGGACGTGCCCTCGGCATTGTTGTCCTGCTCTGATTCTACCTGACTGCGGCTGGTCTCAGCACGCTGGTCTCGAGCAAACTGCAGCGCATAGGGCCGCACACCGCTGCCGTACCTCTCAATCAGTGCGCGAATGAAATCGGCGACGTCTTTGCCGGCGGCCCGAAAGTCCTTGAGCATCTGCTCGAAGTGCGGTTTGGCCTTGGCGTAGGTCTCGGAATCGAAGGACAGGCCGCTGTTCATGCGCCCCGATCCGCCGAACAAGGCGTCGAGTGCGCTGAGCGCGTTCTTGCCGGCACTGGTCAGGTTGACGCCGGCGCTCTTCGCGATCTCCGCGGCGCCACGATCTGCGCCCGCGTCCGTGCCCGGATCCTTTTCCAGTTCGACCTTGCTCTTTTGGCGCCGAGGCTTCTTCTTGCCCTCGCCAGTGGTCGCGGTCTTCGCGCGCTGGCCGGTGGGCTTGTCGGTCTCCGCCGCACCCATTTCAGCGTCGATCCGGTCGAACATCTCCAGGAACTGCTCATCACTCATGGACTGCAGTTCGGAAACGACGTCGCCGGCGGACTGCGGGGCATCCTTGGGCTTCTGCCGCTTCGCCGCAGCAGGGTTCAGCATCACCAGCGTTGCGGGTGCGCCATCTTCGTTGAGCATGGCGGCCACTTCGGGATCGCCCTCGATGGTTGCGAACCCCGGATCGGCGAACTCCACGGCGTCGTATCCGGCCTCGCGCGCGGACTGCAGCAGCGACTCACCCTGACTCATCCTTGGCATGTCATCGACGCGCAGGATGCGGATGCCGGCCGGCAGGCTGAACTCGAGCACGCTGCCGGCGCTTAGGTCGGGGTCTCTCTGCGAGCGAAGCTGGGCGTTCTCCTCGGCCCGGCGACCGAACCACTCGGCAGCCCGCCGGCTGCGCGTGACATAGAACTGGCTGCCCTGGTCGAAGGCTCCGCCGCCGACACCGGACCCTGCGCGCTGTGCGTCGAAGGCGTCGAAGTCAACGCCCTGGGCTGCGCCGTGATAGACCGACAGCGGCTCCTTGAGCGTGATCGTGGTGCCGTGCTGCGTGAGGTCGGCACCCTTAGCCTCGGCAAACCGCTGCGTGGTATCGGCCTCGGCAAGCCAGGCTTTGAAGCCGTCGAGAGAGGTCTCGGTGATCGCGCCCAGGCCCTGCCAGCCGGATTCGTAGCTCGACAGGTAGCCTTCGCGGGCTGCGGCCTCGTTCCCGAAGCCGATCATGACCTTGTGCTCATCGAAGTTTCGGTTGCCGATCTTCACCTGATCGATGACGAACACGGGCAGACTGGCATCCTCGGCGCCCGGCCCCAGGAAGACGTCGACTTGATCGCCGTCCCGGGCCTCGGTGCGATTGATGTAGCCATAGTGGTGAGCCATTGTGGTCTGCCACTGGTGACCGTTGGCGTTGGTGCCTGATCGCGTGGAGCCACGGGGGTTCTCGATGGCGATGTCCAGGCCGTGCAGCGAGATGTGGCCCTTCTTGTAGTTGCCGGCCTCGATCTGGGCTTCCGATGGGCTGGTGTCGGTCTCTGCGGCGGCCGCGTCGACGGCGCTGACGGGTGGCAATTCGTCCAGGTGGCGTTCCCGGATGAAGAACCCGTCGTCCTTCTTGAAGGTGTAGGGATCGATCGCCTTGGCCTGGTCTTCAGTCAGGTCCGTGCGGATCACGCCGCGCAGGGTCTTGCCCTTCTTCGTGACGTGCTCGACGATCTCCGGGGCCGCCTCGTCCCGGGCGCCGCTCTTGGTGTCGATCTCTGCGCGCAGGGCTGGCAGCTTCTTGCCTTCGGTGTCGATGCCCAGGTGCTTCGCGTACTCGCGCGCCTTCAGCAGATTCTCGCGCCAGTTCGGGCGCGGCGTGAATGCCTCGGCTTCAGTGCCGGCGGCGCGCATGAGGACGTCGCGAGTCCAGACGTCCCCGTGCTTGAGTTTGAATTGGCCGGAATTGGCGTCCAGCGTGACGAGCTTCTGCCGCTGGAGTTCGGCCAGAGCGCTTTCTGCTTGCTCGCGCGTGAGATCGAACTGTTCCACTGCGGAATCGATGAAGCTCTGGCGAGCGTTCTCTTGGCGTTGCACCAGGGGCTCGGTGGCACCGCCGAGACTGGCCATGTCACCCGTGTCATTTGAGGCACCCGTGACGCCCGCGTCACTGGTGACATCAGTGACATCGACCTGGGCACGGGCATCCGCATCGAACAACCCGCCGGCCGCAGGGGCCTCCGCTTCGCCACCGGTGAGGCGATTGCCCACCTCGTTCTGGGCATCGAACAGCGCCTGCTCTTTGACCGGAGCCTCGCCGAACAAGTCTTGAGGCGGCGGGCCTTCGGGCTCAGTGGCTTCCTGGGTGACCTGTCCGGGCGCTTGCTCGAGCAGCGAGGGCTCGGCGCTCTCGGTAGTCGTGGCGGCTACCGATTCGGTCGCCGGCGGAGCATCGGGGCCCTCGATGTCCTGCATCAGTTCCTGGCGCAGCGCGGGGTTCGTCGGCCACTGGTCCCAGGCGCGGGACTCGGCCTCCAGCTCAGTGATGCGCTTGCTCAGACCTTCGGGGTCGCGGACATCGACGCCCAGCGCTTTTGCCTTTTCGGGACGTTTGGCGGCACCGCGGACGGCAGCCAGTTGCTCGTTGATCGCGCGCTTGCGTGAGGTGGCGGCGCTGGCCAATTGCTCGGCCTGGCGCATGGCGCTGTCGTCGAATCCGAACAGATCGCCAGACTCACTGCCCTGGCCTTCCGCGCGCATGGCGGACACCGCATCCATGAGGCTCGTGGCGGCCTCGATGGTGCGGCCTTGCTGAATCTGCTGGAGGCCAAGCGACTGCAGGCGCTCGTTGCCGGGGGCGGCGCGGGCTACTCCTGCGGCTTGGGCGTCGGTAATTTGTCCGCTTGCGTGTAGTTGAAAGAGGGTTTCCGATCCTTGGGACGCGATGGCGAATCCATCGCGGCCCTTAGCGCGCGAGAGTAGGCCTCTCGATTGCGCGTCTCCCTCGCTAAGTCCTCGGGTTTTGAAGTAGGTGGCATAGTCCTTCGTGCTCCCCTGGTTGTCTCGGATGTTCAGTTCCGCATCAGCGGTCAGCGCATCCTCGATGCTGAAGCCATCCGCCTCGCGTACCACCTGGGCGGGAATGGTCTGTTCTCCGGAGCGGCGCGCCAAGTCGAGGCGATGGCGGCCAGTGATGACCTCTTTCCGGCCGTCTTGCCGTTCCCAGACCAGAATCGGCGAGGCACCCAGGCGATCATACGACCCTTCCAGCGGTTCCACTACGCCGGTATCGGTGTCGGCGCCGGCCTTGAACTGCGGCACATCCTGCGACAGCGTGACCTCTTCGAGCGGGATCTCCTGGACGTTGAGGGCGGGGCCGTCGGCATCCGACTCGGCGAGAACCGACTCCTTGGGCCGGCGGGGCTGCGAGGCTTCCGGCGCAGGCGCCTCGGCTGCAGGCTCTGCTGGCCTGGCTTGCGGCTCAACAACCGAGGGTGCGGGCTGGCCGGTCTCTGGAACCGCCTCCTGAGAGATCAGCGACAGTGCTTCAGCGAGATCCTGGAACTCGGCCTCGGGGTCCGCACCCACCTCCTCGTTGTAGAGCGTGTCGAGGTCGACGGCATTGTCTTCGTCCGGGGTCTGCCCCGCCATGTCGGCAGCAGGTTGCGATGCGGGCGGGACATCGCTGGACCGACGGCGCGACGCGGGCGCCGATCCGGTGCGCAGGAACGGGAAGGCAACCGCTTGCAGCAGCGCGGCGGCGTAGGCCGCGGGCTCGCCGCGCTCGGGGATCTCGTCCCAGATAGGGTGATCGGGGTTGTAGGTGCGCTCCGCAAGGTTCTGGATGACCTGCCCGGCATTCTCCACCGTGTATTCGGTGACGCCCGACTCGGCCATGCGACGAACGAGATAGGCCAGAGACCGTTTCTTGGCCGGTTCGGGGATGTAGCGGAACAGGGGGCCCAGGGTCGCGATCTGGATGACGCCAGACAACGGACCCATCTTGGACGACAGGCCCTGGATGTCACGCTCGCTGAGCCCGAACTCGGGGTTCTCCTCCGCAAAGGCTCGTGCGCGCTCGTAGGTCTCTGCCGTGCCGGCGGTTGCAGCCATGGGCGCAGCCGTACCGAACTGGCCTGCTCGAGCAGCGGCCTGCGCGGCCGCCGTCGTCGCCCCCTTGCGAAGTGCGATGCCCCGCGCCGCAGCCCCCACGGCGCCACCGGGAACCGCGAAGCCGGCAATCGACCCCAGCGCCTCGCCGGTCTGGACCGTCATGGCGCCTTCGTAGTCCGAGTCAAGTGGGGCCACCTTCTGAGCAGTATCGATCAGCGCCAGCCCAGCCTTGTAGATCGGACCCTCCGCAGACGGCCGCTCGATCGGCACATCGCCCGCGCCTTCGCGGAACGTGTTGCGCGCGCTGTCAACCAGCACTTGCGAGCCCTGGACGGCGCCGGCAGCCATACCAGCCACACCACGCGGGATGGCCTTCGCCGCCTCCCAGGCGTGGCCGGGGATCGTCTGGCTTTCCTCTCGCGCAAGCTGAGCGTCGCGCTCCGACTCGCGCACCATGAAGTCTTCGAGCGGGCTGCGCTTCGGGGTGGTGGGCGCGGGCACCGTCTCGGCGGCGGCAGCAGTGCTGACTGGGGCATCGCCCTGGCCATCAGGCTGCTCCTGCAGCCACGACTCCAGAAGAGCGCGATCCATCAGCCGGCCTCCGCGAGCAAGCGCTGTACTTGTGCGCGAAGGTGCTGGCGCTCAGCTGCGGACAGCACGCCTGGGTTCTCCTTCTCATAGAGCACCGCGGCCTCGACCATCTCTGGAGTGGGCTGCTCGCCCGACCGAATCACCTCGAAGAATTGCGCGGCGGCCTCCTGTGGCGGTGCCGGCTGATCGCTGCCGACGACCCCGCTGACGAAGTTCCGTGCGGCGCCATAGGCCGCGCCCACGTTCTCGATCGGGTTGCCAATGCTCTCCTGGCGCTGCTTCTCGTAGGGGTTCTGTTCAAGCCACTCTTCGCGCTGGGCTTGGCGTTCTTCGCGCCGATTGGACAGGTGCCCCAGGACGCTTTCACGAACGCGGGTACCGGCCTCGCGCGCGGCGCTATGGCGGTTCAGGCGCTCCAGGGGGCTCGGCCCGGTGACAGGCGCCAGCTCCTGCGCGGTCTGATCTGGCTGCGGCTGGCCAGCGGTTGCTGCCGACTGTGGCTGCGGCTGACCAGAAGCAGCCTGTTCATCTTCTGGGGCGGGCTCCACGCCCTCGGGCACCGCGCCGAAGGACTCCGGCTGGCCGAAGACAGACGTCATGACCTCCTGCTGGTGCCGGATCGCCAGTTCGTTCTGAATCGCCCGGGCGCGAGCTTCGACGTCGACGTCACCACGCTCGCTGCGGGGAAGCTCACTGCGTTCGGCTTCCGCCAGCTTCACGGCTTCCGTGTTCTTCAGCCCAGCGTACCGCGGCGTCAGAGCGATCTGGGCCGCGAAGTTGCCGACACGCTCTGGCGCGAAGTTCAGACCATTCTGGTAGGCGTAGTCGGTGATGCCGTAGGCGGCTTCCGAGGCCATGGCGTGCACCTGTGCACTCTCAGGATCGCCCATGAACTGTTCACCCAGATGGGTGCGCATCACGTCCTGGACGCCCGTTCGGGCGCGATCGAGTACGCGCTTGGCGTCAGCGCTGTCGATGCTCGCCGCGCCACCTTTGCCGCCCGCCTCCTTCAAGTCCTTCAAGTCCTTCGCGGAGGTGATCGAGAGCCACCTGCCGTCCGGACCGAACTGACCGATGCCCATGCCTTCCTGGGTCTGGGGCTTGCCGACGCGGCGGTCGGGCTCGACACCCACCATGGATCCGAACTCGCTGAGACTCAGGTTCACCACCTGGTCATCCTGGTCCGCGGATCCGCGCTCAGTCATGGGCCCGGTGGATTTCGTGTTGGCGTTCTCGATCATCAACGAGATGCGATCGCCCGCGCGCGTCACGCCCACGACCTTGCGGTCCTCGCCCAAGCCAAGCTCTTGCGCGAGATAGTCGCCGTTGGCTGCAAAGATTCGGCTCGCGGTCTCGGTATTGCCCTCGACGAGTGATCGATAGGCCATCCGCCCCTGGCGAATCATCTGCTCTTGCGCCGCAGCCCGTTCCTCGCGCTCATCCCGCCTGCTAAGTCGCTCGTCGGCCTTCGCGTCCCGGCCGCGCTGGTAGCCACGCTCGTCTTGGCGCTCACGCGAGGCCGCGCTCCGAGACAACATGGTGGCCGCAGCGTCCGGGCGGCCGTGCTCGGCGTAGACGCGCGCCATGCCGGCCTGGATGTCATGGGTGCCGACACGGGCGGCCTCGCGCCGCGAGACGCCTTCAGCGGGTTCCGATCCATCGAGTGGCGCGCGCGGCGGACCCATGAAGTTCGGATCCGCTTCCTGGTCACGGATCTCGGTCTCCTGCTCCATGCCTCGAGTCATGCCCGCCATGGCAAGGCCCAGTTTCTTTTGCTTGGCCTGTTCCTGGTTGTGCAAGAGCACGCTCGGCAGTTGCCGCATGCCCATTGCCAATCCGCGCGCAAATCCCATGGGTCACTCCTCCGTCAGTTGGACGGCTGCATCAAGGTGAGAGAGTTCAGCGCCGACGACCTGGCGCACCGCTTTCAGTCTCGGCGCCAGCCGGCGCCAGAAATCAGGGTGGTATTCGCGGGTGTACTGCAGGCGATCCTGGCTTTCATGCAGGTACGCCGTGCAGGCCCAACAATCGAGGGATTTCGCGGTCCAGAGATAATGCTCTGGAAGCGGCCAGCCATGGGCCTCGAGAAACTGCACGACCTCGGCATCATCCATGTCCTCGATGGGGTGCAGGTACTCAACGCCATCGATAACGTCGCCGCTTCGCACAGGCGAGCGCATGTCCTCGGCGTTGCGCTGGCCGCGGATGATGAGCGTTGCGCCGTACTCCTGGCAGAAGTGATCCAGCGGCTTCCAGAGCATGCGATTGCAGCAATCCAGGTAGGTCTGGACGCGGGGGCCGATGCGCGCTTGGCCGGTCAGGTGCTGCACACCCTCGACGTTGCGCAGCGGAATCAGGTCGCTCGGGTAGCCGTGCACTCGCATCGACAAGTCGTGCGGGATCGGCGGATGGACCTCGACGAACTCCAAGGCCAGATCGCGAACCTTCTCGATGGTCTCCAGGGTCTCGGGGTATTCCGCGCCGCGGTTGCCCCAGGCGACGACGATCTTGTGCCACCAGGGCTCGCACGCGACCAGACAGGCCAGCGAGTCTTTGCCGGCGCTCAGTTGAAGAACAATGCGTTCATGGCGATCGAGGGCTGAGAGATCCATCAGAAGATCGCTGCCGCAGTAACGGCCGTGCCAACCGCACTGCCGACGCCCTGCTGGCGGCTCGCTTTCGCCTGAGCCTTGGTGTTCGCGATGCCCTGCATGCCGCCCGCGGCGCTGGCAAGACCCTGCTGAGCCTGCGCGCCCTGACCTGTCGCCAAGCCCAAGACATTGAGGTTCCGGCTGTAGGTTTCGTCGTCCACCGCCCGGCGCTCCCGGGTCATTGCTCCGGCTTTGCTGCCGGCCTCCGCGAGCCCCATGCGCCGTTGCGTACCCAAGTAGCGCCCGCTGGATGGATTGACACCATAGCGGCCCATCTCGCGCGCCATGGAGTCGCGCTCAGTCGCGAATGCTTGGGTCACGTCGGCGCCGGCGGCCCCAATGCGTTCCGCATACCGGGCGCTCGAAGCCCCTTCCATGGCCTCGCCTGCGAGGCCAGCCAGGATCGGGCTGCCGTATTTCTCGTATTCGCCCCATTGCGAACGCGCGATCTTCGCTTGCGTTCGATACAGCTCCCGCGCATCCGCCGATTCTTGGGTGCCGCCGCTTCCGCCGCCGCCGCTCATGCCAGCTTCCTCCGATAGTCGTCGAGTGTTTCGTGGTGCGTGAACCAGCGCCGGATCTCCATCGAGACCGATCGCATGTAGTCACGCCCGCGAGTGAGGTAGATCACGAACGCCAGCAGCTCCATGTACCAATCTCGAAGGACGTAGCTGAACACCTGGTCATGATCGTCACCCTTCTCCAGTTCGTTCGCGTCCAGCCAAGCGTTGATGCCCGTCACGATCACGGGAATCAGGGCGCCCTTGTGCTCGTCCCAGAATGGGTTGAGCGGCATTTCGGTGAGCAGGCTGAAGAGCACGCGAATGACGTGCCCATCTTCGAGTTCCTTGTCGCGATCGATCAGGTCATCGAACAACTCGCAGGCATCGCCGAAGTCGATGATGAAGCGCACCGCCCACGGCTCTCCGACCCATTCGCGCAGCTTCTCGTTGCGAATCTCGCGCCACTCAGGGGTGTCAAATTCGGGCAGGGGTTCGGCGGCCATCTGGTCTCCTTTGCGTTGCTGCAAGTGGGGAGTCAGGCTTCCGGGCATGACTTTTCATCCAGCATGTTCAGATGAACAGTTATTGTACGCTTACTTGGCGCAAAACCAGCGATGCGGGATATCGTGAGTTGCACGCGCCATCAGAGAAAATCGCTCCTCTTGATGAACTCTGCGTGGACACCAGTGCCGGCGGATGGACCCGCGAATCCGTCGTATATAAACGGGTTCCCGTTTCCCAGATCGGCGTGCGCGATCAACGTCCAAAAGGCTCGGACTTGGGCCCCTCCTTGGCCGAAAGCCGGGCTATTGGAATATGAGAACAGCGGACGGAAAACAGCCAACTGCTCGGGTGAGTTGAATCTCACGGTTGCGGCAGCGCCGACGGTATACGCCGCCATGCACTTCGATTCTTCGATGTCAGAGAAACTGGTGCCGGTCTGGGCGAAGCTAATGCCGCTGCTGTTCGCGCCCTTCCCGACGTTCACATTCTTGCCGGGGCCGAGCGTGTGAAGCATCGTAAAGCCGGAATCGAACAGGCTGTTCCCCGAACCGCTGAACACGCGGAGACCCCAGGTGTCGCTTCCCAGTTCGTTGGCCCCGATACGCTCGAAAACGAATAGGCGCGTTGGATTGTTGGCGTACCCCGCCGCCAGGTAGATCCGCCAGGTCGTCCCACCAAGATGCTCGTAGTGCGTGATCGCCAGTCCGGGACGCTCCCACGTATTGCCGACTGTGGAAATGAGCGGCAGGTCGATGAAGCACTTAGGCAGCGAGCTCGCCGTCACATCCACGTAGTGGGTGTGCATGTACGGACCCCATTCGATGAACGGAGCGCCGACGTAGGGGGACGACACTCGCTGATCCACGAAGCTCGTGTAGATCCCACTCAGCTTGTAGCAAACAGTGTCGCTGGTGAGGACCACCGCGCCGTCAGGGGAATGAAGAGACAGCCCTTGCGTCATAGGAACTTGCCCGTCCTGAACACGGTCAGGACGCCATTTCCAGACGAACTCTGGCTGCTAGGGACGTGGGGCACCGCCGACAGAATGACGCGGGGGTAGCCCAGTGCGTAGTCCACGCTCACATCGATGCTTCGAGTGAGCTGAAAGAGCTGGTTGCTACTGTCCCAGGCGCCACGAAACGCCGCAAACGCTGCGATCTCTTCGGAAAGATGCGAGAACGTGTAGGTAGGGTACGTCCCGGCAGCGAAGACAAACTCGCCCTCGAAGAACAGGTTTCGATTTTCGGAGCTGAACCTAACCTGCCCATTCGGGGCATAAATCTCTAGGCCGAACGTCATAGCCTACCGATCCTCACCCGCAAGTTATTCGAGCTGTCGTAGACGTTGATGCGATCGCCCGACATCTCGAGGCGAGCGCCGGTCGTGGCCGACCGAATCGTGGCCACACCACCTGACGTCACAATGAATCGATTGTTGATATTCAGCGATCCGCCCGTGATGGACCCGAGATCAGCCGAGATCGCGGCCAGATCGTTGGCGACGATCTTGTCGGCAGCCAAGCTCTGTATCTTCGCGCTCGTAATCGACGCATTTTGGATCGCGGCATTTTTGATGTAGGTGACACCACCGACGACGGTGAAGGGAATCGCGTTGGCCCTGTTCGACGGAACGCTCGTCCCGTAGATGGCGAACGAGTCTGCCTGGGCATAGAACCGTGTCTTCTGACCATCGTTGAGGAGGCCGACGCCGGCTACCAGGTTGCCGACCTGGGTCTTGACCTCCCACTGGGCGCTGACGCCATTCCAGGCCGTGGCCCGCGTCTCGACACCCGCGGCATTCGCCTCTCCGAGCGCACTCCAGACCTGCTGCGTGGCCGACGCAATGGCATCGCCCTCGGCGGTGGCCACAGCGGTATCGACGTAGGTGACCGTGGCCCGGGTGTCAATGTCCGTCTGGAGTGACGCCTCCAGGGTCGAGATTGCCGTAGCGCGCGCACTGGCCTCATCGGCAACAGCGCTGTCGACATAGGTGGTGCTCGCCTTCGTCGAAAGCCCCGTGGTGGCGTTATTGACTGAGGCTTCAAGCGCATCGATCGCCGACGACTGCGAAACAATGCTGCCCTCGGCGCTCGTGACCCGCGTGTCGATCGCGGTGACTGCGCCGGCGTTGGCGGTGATGTCGGTCTCGGCAGACGAGAGGCCGGTCTGTAGCGTGGTGATTTGCCCGGCCTGGGTCGTGATGTCGCCTTCGCTGGCCGTGATCCGCGTACCGTGGTCATCGAGGAGCACCGCATGCGCCGCCACGGCCTCGCCCAAGGAAGCGTAATCCCCTACCAGTTCCCAGTAGGCAGTGTCGGTCGGTAACTCCGATGGCGCCGTGGTGGCCTGGATGCAGCGGTACAGCGACCCGTCGTACTTCACGAGGTCGTCGATCGCGTAGTTGTCAGCCGAATCGAAGACCGGAATGGCCTCGATGTCCTCCAGCGTGGCGTTGATCGTGTCGATGTCCGATTGCAGACTGCTCGCGGTATCCGCAATGCGCTTGTTGACCGATCCCGTGGTGCTGGCCGGCGCATCGATCAGGCTGATGCGTGTCGCCAGGGATGCGAACAACTGGTCCTCGCGGATCTCTCCTTCAAGCTGCGACAGCAGGTAAGGGACATCCAATCCCGTCTCGGCATAGGTGCCAGAGACGCCATTGAACGGTCCCGCGATGTTCGTGGTCGAGATGTTCCGCACCCAGTAGTAGCGGCCGGCACCTGGCCCCACGGCATCGCCGTAGAGATCGCCGCTTGACTGGCCGATCAGAACCGCCTCGCCCAGATCGTCGGTCTCCGCGCGCCAGATTTCCGTGAAGGAATGGTTCCGGTAGATCCCAAGCTGGTTCGGCCAGGAGATGATGATGCTCTGGATCGCGGCATCGGCGGCCATGCCCTCGATCGCCGGCGGGACGGTCATTACCGGCGGGCCGACACTCGACACGTCGGGCGCGGTCGGCACCATCCGGTTGCCATTCGCCACTGTGCGAATCAGCCCGATTTCCACAGCTTCGCGCCGGGTGAGCAGGGCCTCCATGCGATCGCCGCGGCCCACCGCCGGATCGCGGGACTCGACCCACTCGATCAACGCATCGGCAAACCGCTGCTGCCCCACGTCCTTGAATTTCGGCCTCCCCAGTTTCGGCAGCTTGGGGGAGCGCCCGATCACAGCATTTGCTCAACGTCGCCGATCAGCACTTCTTCGACCTCGACCGGACCGCTGACCTGGAACTCCCAGTCACGGGCCAGGAAGCCGCCGGGAAGCCGGAAAGGCTCAGGCCCAGCCACTTGTTGCGTGTGTCGAAGCGCGCCATCACCCCAGATGCGCAACTCGACGCCATCTGCCGCCGGGTACGACTGGGCGATCACCTGCGCCATGGAAGGGTTGTCTGGGCGGCCGGGGAATACCTTGCTTTTCCAGGAAGCTTCCATGGCGGTGCCGCCAATCGGATCCCACTCCATGACCTTGCCATTCACCAGCAGGTAGAGCGTGTCGGTCAGGAGATCGACGTAGCCGCCATCGGCGTCGAGTTCGACGTGGACGATGCCGTTGACGCGCGCATCCATGACGATGCAGCCGCTCACAGCACCGGTGTCGTAGAACGCGACGTAGGCTTGATCGTGGCTGAAGGCCACCATGGTCTCAGGGCTCAGCGCCTGCCACTCATCGCGCGAGAACAGATTGTGGGTGACCACGCTCGCCGAGCCAGGACCAATCAGCACCAAGCCGTCGGGCGAGGCGTAGACCACGCCCTCGAGGCCCATGCGCGCGATGCTCCGCTTGCTGACACAGGCCTGCTCGATTTCCAGTTTCGAGAGCGCCATGCCGGCCGGATCCACGCCGGTCGCAATGTAAGGCTGCCCCTCAGTGCAGATCACGACGTTCGTGCCGAAGGCGCCGAGCCCCACCACTTCCTCGTCCACGGTCAGCATGTATTCGCGCGGCCAGGCATGGAGCTGGTACGGGACACTGAACAGCACGTCCAGGCTATCGAATCCGGCGGCCACGCCATTCGGGAGGATGATCAGGCCCTTCATGGTGTCCGGCGGCGCATCCCAGCCGGTCGTCTGCAGCACTTCAGCCAGCGCGTCGTTCTGCACCGCGTCCTCGTAGGCCGTCTGCGCCACAGGCACCTCGGCCACGAACTGGTAGTCCTCGCCGACATTACCGGTGTTCAGGCGATAGATGCGCTTCGCGACGATGTTGTAAGCCCCCGTGGGTGCCGTATCCATGGTGAGATCCACGGGCAGCAGGTCGCCGCCGGTGTCGCGGGACCGGCTGAGTGACGCACTTGGCGGACTCGGAGGGCCCTCTTCCTGCCAGCCACTGACGTAGGTGTAGACCCAGACTTGGAACTCCGCGCTATCGGGTTCGATGTCGCCGGGGAAGAAGGGATCGATGATAGCTGTCGCTGCATTCGTTGGCGCAGGAATGCCCAGCCGCCAATGGTTGTTCGGGTAACTGGTGCCGCCGCCTGCGGTCGCGATGCTCGCATCCGTGGCCTTCGGGTACGCACCATCACCCGTCCAGTAGGTGCGCTCCGTGGTATCCGTCGGGATCGGGCCGCGCACGACATCGACATCAGCCGCCCAGGCGAACCAGAACTGGCGGGCGAACAGGTAGATGCTTTTCAGCGCGCCGGCGTGGGGGAGATTGAACTCTTCCGCGGGCACGCGAAGGGGCCGCAGCGATCCACTCGTCAGTTTGCAGTTGAGCGCGCGCTGCGCCTGATCCACCTCCAGTAGCTTGGCGCTGCGCCGAGGGATGCTCGGGCGAAAGTGGTTGACTCGGATCACTGGTGGTAGCTCCCGAACGGAATATGCAGAACTTCGTGGCCTATGTAACCTTTGCGCTCCCAGTCGTTGACGTTCCGAGGCACCGGGGCAACGATGATTGGCGGATCGGCGCGCGAGAACAGGCAGGCTAGGTCGTTGCCGCCAGGCAGCCCGAAGTTACACCGCAGCGTTGCCTCCTCTTGCGTCGCCGTATAGAGGATTTCGACCGTAGTCTTGTACCTGCCGGGCTCGATGCCGGTTGGGATTGGGTCTGTGCGGTACGGTAGCTCATAGAGCGCAGTCCCCGACGATCTCCCAGCCGGCTGGACAGCCCATCAGGCCGCGATGGGCTTCGACCACCCGAGCCGCTGCCTGACTGGCCCACTGCGTCGTCCGCCCAGCAGACTCGCCCGCAGCCCTCCGGGTCCAGCCGTTGACCAGGACCCGGTGAGCGGCCTGCCGTGTCCGGTCGCTCAGTTTGGTCTCGGCCACGGCGGATCGGAATTCGTCCTCGGACATGGGGCTCCTCAGTCGTAGACGTAGCAGATGGCGAGGTCTTCCCACTCGGGGAGGGCGCCCTTGGTCTCGATGTCGATGTCGCCGCAGCTCCAGGCGCGGCCGTGGTTGAGTCCGGCAGCAGCAGCGCGGCTGCGCAGCTCGACGTAGCGACGGCGCGAGCCAGCGGCCGGGGCTTTCGTTGCCGCGGGCGCGGAGGCCTCGCGGACCAGCTGCTGCAGGTGGGCGACCTCGCGCTTGTTCGTGCAATGAACCTCGATGGCATCTCCGTTTTCTCGAACCAACCAGCGGTCTGCTTTGTCCAGAGTGTCGCGGTCCATGCCAGTAACGAGCCAGTTGGTGTTGGAGCCCGTTTTGTGAGTCTGTTCGATCGTGGCCATGTCGTTCTTCCCCTTGTTTTCTGGCTGGCGGCTGGTGTGCCGTCCATGTGGCTATAGTCCCACATCTCACCCGTTGGGTCAATAGCCAGTGCAATAGATAGGGAGGGGCCGACGAGCGGTAGGTGTGGCGGAGAAGCTGTGCGCTGAGTACGGCATCAGGGCCATCTGTCGCTGACTGGTCCTAGTCATGGCCTTCCATGAGCCGGGCTATCGCCCGGCTATCAGGTGACAGTGAGCAGATTTCAGACGACAAAAGCGGGGCGGCCCCCGAGGCCCGTGTCCGAGTCCGAGCGCGCGGTGAGCAGGTACAGCG
>Ga0306908_1000278_pt1 | contig 20721 bp, 21 predicted proteins | sample AntRauTorcE11899_FD_190430 | JGI IMG/M metagenome (GOLD analysis project Ga0306908, IMG submission 190430) | Saline lake microbial communities from Rauer Islands, Antarctica - Metagenome Torckler E11 #899 (v2) (version 2) | ecosystem: Environmental > Aquatic > Non-marine Saline and Alkaline >... | reverse complement strand
TTTTTCCTTCAGCCGTGCCACCAGCTCGGCTGACTTGGCGCAGATCAGTCCCCACCGCCACACCCTTTGTGCGAACAATGCTTCACGGCTATTGCGAGCTGTCATCATGGGGCGCATAACGGCTGCGGAAATAACGTTGCGGATACCATTCATACCCAGCATGAAAACGGCCTGGTCGACCGTTTCAATGGGTTTGTCGCCGTGTCGGAACAACGGGCTGTTGGCCACGTGCAGGAGTTGATCGGTCAGGGCCGGATCGCTGAGGATGATTTTACTCAGTTCTTTGCGGTCGGCTTTATCATCCGAGAGGGCGCGGGTCAGCATGGGCAGCGTCATGGGCTGTCGGGGCAATTCCTGAAGCGATTGCTGGTGAATTCGCTGCTCCAGAGTGTCCAGCACTGACTTTTCGTCGCCGTTCAGCTCCCGGTTCAGGGCTGAGGGTGGCGCATCAAGTAACCAGCAAAACAGGTGCTCTTCCAGTTCATGGGTCGATGGCTGGTCAACGGGCTCTTCCTGTGTCTGGGGGGCGGCAGGGTTGAGCAGGCGAGGGCTTGAGTGCATCGGCGCAGATTTAGGGGGCGAGAAAACCGTCGAAATCCACGAAAAAAAGCCTGGCATCCTTTGCCTCCGGAAAGTGAACAAGGGTCCGGGAACTGAATTGTCCCTGAGTACGCATTATAGAACCTGGCCATCGTTATGCCATGCGGCAATGCGAGTCCAAACGTCTTTTTTACAGGACAGATCCGCCGAATACGAAAACAAGCTGGCCTACACCTGCGGCGAAGCCAAGGAAAGCTCCGACCAGGATCAGTTTTATTTCGTCTTCCTGGAAACAGGGGCGCAGCAGGTCCTGGAATTCCTCTGAGGACAGGGCAATCATCCGTTCCACCATGATGGATTTCACGGCCCTGGCCCGGTCGGCCTCAAAGACTGGGTTGTTGAAGGAAATGCGGGAGATCTCCAGCGCTTTCTGGCCAACCTGGGCTTTCAGGGTCGCAAAGCCGGTAGCGCCAAAGGCTACCTGGGTCAGCGCCTTGCCCAGGCCGGCGGTTTCATCCACCAGAGGTTTCATGTGCTTTTTGACCATATTGCTGGCGCGATCGCCCTTGGGGCCTTCCAGAATGGCATTGACGATGTTGCCAACGGTCAGAATTTCATGGGTCACAATATGGCAGAAGGATTCAGCCACTTCCGGCTGGCGCTTGAGGAACAGGCCCTGGAGCCTGAGCGGGCCGACTTTTTTCTCGTGCAGGGGTCGGAATATGACGTTAAGGGCGATCCAGTTGGTGGCGTAGCCAACCAGCAAGCCAAAGAACGGCAGTACCCACCAGCTTTGGTAGAAATACCAGACGGTCATCTGGACCAGGCCGAACAGGAAGCCGAAATAGAACCCGGAGTTGATGATAAAGCGGAATTCTGCGTCGCCGCATTCCAGGAAGATCCGGTTCAGTAGCCGTTTATCCTTTGCCAGGCGCTCGATCACCATGCCTTTGATGTCCAGCAGGTCTTCGATATTGGCCGATACGTCGTCGACCAGGCTATCCACCAGGTGTGGTGTGGATTTACGAACCCGGTCGTACACCATGCTGCGGGCGGAGGCTGGCAGGTTTTCCCAGAATGTGGGGTATTCCCGCACCATCAGTTCGTCGACGTATTCTTCGGTGCGGGGCTCGACGTTGCTGATGATGTGGGCGGCGAGTACTTTGGGGTCGATCTGTTCAAAAATTTCCTGAACGGTGCCGATTTTGGAGATGGTGGCGTCGACGCTGATGGCGGCCATTTTTCGGGCTTTCGAGGGGATAATGCCTTGCCAGCCCAGCAGTGGCGGCTTGCCCATGAACTCCAGTGGGTAGAAGGTCATTTTGATGGCCAGCCAGTTGGTGGTCCAGCCGATCAGGGCGGCAATCACCGGGATGCTGAGATATTGCCAGAATTCAGAGTTTGTTAGCAGGCTTGTCATCCGATGTTCGCTTTTTGTGTTCTGGAGTTTGCTGCATTACGGGGAGGCGCTTCCAAAACACGCTCCTTGCGGCACATCCATGTGGCGCTTGGGCTCCGCCATCCATGGCTCCGCACAGTTTTGGAAGCGCCTCCCCGTAATACAGCCCCGACTGCGGAGTTATCCTTAACAGCTTTTCTTGCTCGATAGGAATCATGTTGTCAGGCGACGCTTCTGTCAATGACCTGCCTGCCAGCTTGAGACGGCGGCGCGGTCGACTTTTGCCTAGTTCCCGATGTCACCCCATAACCACTGGCACAGAGCCATAGCTGCAACCGGGGCGGTTTCTGTTCGAAGCACTCGCGGCCCCAGCGCCACTGGCAGGAAACCGGCGGTTTCGGCAGAGGCGATTTCATCCGGGTTGAGGCCGCCTTCCGGGCCGATCATCAGCGCGATGCTGGTGGGTTTGCTGAGCGAAGCCAAAGATTGCTCAGTGCGGTGATGCAGTACCAGTCGCAGGTCACAGTCGCCGGTGTGTTCAAACCAGTCCGGCAGGGTCATCACCGGAAGTATTTCCGGAACGCGGGCGCGGCCGCATTGTTCGGCGGCGCTGATGGCGACCTGGCGCCAGTGGCGCAGGCGTTTTTCTTCCCGGTCGCCCTTGAGTTTCACCTCTGAACGCTCGGTGGCAAGTGGAACAATGCAGGTGACGCCCATTTCTACCGCTTTCTGGACAGCGTAGTCCATGCGGTCGCCTTTGGAGAGGGTTTGTCCCAGAACAATTTCAAGGTTTGATTCGGTCAGATTTGGTCTGGCCTCTTCTACGCTGACTTCCACCCGCTTTTTGCCGGATTCTGTAATGGTAGCGGCGTAATCATGGCCGTCGCCGTTGAACAGCACCAGAGCCTGGCCGGGCTGCATGCGGAGCACGCGGCCAACATGCTGGGCGGCGCTGTCGTCCAGTGTCGTGGTCTGGCCCTCACTAAGAGCCGAATCGGTGAAAATGCGGGGCGTGCGCATAATGGCCTGCTCAGTCCCGCACCGCGATATCGATGCCTTCGGTCAACACTTGCCCCAGATGGCGGATCTGCTCTTCGGTGATGACGTAAGGCGGCATGAAGTACATAACGTTGCCCAGCGGGCGAAGCAGGGATTCACGGGTCAGTGCGTGCTTGAACACCCGCATGCCGCGGCGCTCCTGCCACGGGAAGGGTTCTTTGGTGGCTTTGTTTTTGACCATTTCCACCGCCAGGGTCATGCCGTGCTGGCGAATGTCGCCAACGTTGGGGTGGTCAGCCAGATGGGCGACGGAGTCTGCCATACAGGCGCTCAGTCGCTTGTTGTTCTCGATGATGTTGTCGTCCCTGAAAATATCGAGCGTCGCTAGTGCCACGGCACAACCAATGGGGTTACCGGTGTAGCTGTGGGAGTGCAGAAACGCTTTCAGGGTGTCGTAGTTGTCGTAGAAGGCGTTATAGACGTCGTTGGTGGTCACCACGACGGATAAGGGCAGATAGCCGGCGGTCAGGCCTTTGGAGAGGCACATGAAATCCGGGGTGATGTTCGACTGCTCGGACGCGAACATGGTCCCGGTGCGGCCAAAGCCAACGGCAATCTCGTCCGCAATCAGGTGAACACCATAGCGATTACAGGCATCCCGCAGTTTGGTGTGATAAATCGGATGGTGCATGCGCATGCCGCCGGCGCACTGAATCAGTGGCTCAGTAACAACGGCGCAGATGTCCTCGTGGTTTTCGGCGAGTATTTTCTCCATCGCCTCGAACTGGCGCAGGGCATAGTCTTCGTCAGTTTCACCCGCCTCCTTGTTGTAGGCGTCCGGTGAGGGCGCGGTGATCACTTCCATCAGCAGTGGCGCGTAGGTGTCTTTATAGAGGGGGACATCGCCCAGTGCGAGAGCACCCAGTGTTTCCCCGTGATAGCTATTGCCCAGGTTGACGAAGTTTTTCTTGCTCGGCTTGCCGTGGTTCTTCCAGTAGTGATAGCTCATCTTCAGCGCGGCTTCGATGGCAGACGAGCCGTTGTCGGCATAGAAACACTTGTTCAGGCCTTCGGGAGTGATTTCAATCAGACGTTCTGACAAATTGACCACTGGTTCGTGGGTAAAGCCGGCCAGAATTACGTGTTCCAGCTCCCCGATTTGCTCCTGGATAGCGGCGTTGATGCGAGGGTTGGCGTGGCCGAACAGGTTGACCCACCATGAGCTCACCGCATCAATAAACCGGTTACCCTCAAAATCTTCTAGCCAGACCCCTTTGCCGCGCTTGATGGGCACCGGCCCCAAGGTTTCGTAGTCTTTCATCTGAGTGCAAGGGTGCCAGACAGATTTCAGGTCTCGGGCAATAAGATCGGCATTGCGCATGGGCAGTCTCTGGGCTCGCGGTGGCTTTCGGGGCGGCTGTTAACCAAGGGGCATAATACAGTTAACGGCGATGGCTGGCCAGATGAGCCAGCCACGGGCTTGCTCGACGAGATCACAATGTGAAAGCGGGTAATTTGGCCAAAGGGGGCAGGCGGTATAAGATAGTGCCTTCATCGCCGGAGCGCGGATTGCTCGGCCACAGGCGATGGTTCATCAAGGACGAACCCTTAAGCAAAGGACGCGACATGAGTAAGGCCATTGTACTTCTCGGAGACCTGGGCTCCGACCACCAGGGCTTCCCGCCCACGCCGGTGCTTGCCGGCTCCCCCGATGTGCTGATTGATGGCAAACCCGTTGCCCGGGTCGGTGACCCACTGGCACCGCATTCCAAACCCAAACATCCTCCGCACCCCCGCGCTATTGCCGCTGGTTCCGCGACCGTAATGATCAATGGCAAACCCGCTGCGGTAACGGGTGGGGCGATTTCCTGCGGTGGTATGACGATTGGTTCGGGGTCGGTGGTTGTGGGGGATGCTCATACGCCAACGACTTTTTCGGGCGTCTCCCCGGCACCAAAGAGGGCAGTGACGAGAGCGTCAGCAGCGACTTCGGCAGTTCAATCCGCATCGACTTCTAACGCTGAAGCCAGTCTGTCCGAGCCAGCTTCGCTGTCGATGAGCAATTCTTCAGCACCCGCGCTTGCCGCCTCCCCTGCTTCTTCCGAAACCAAACCCGCTGCGGACGAAAGTGAGGACCTGGGCGAACCCGGTTTCCATGTTGTTCACCGACCCATGACCCGCAATGAACTATTGGGCCACCTTTACGGCGATGCATCTGCGAAGCCCGATAATTTTGACCGTTTGAATCTAGAACTTGGCAGCCGTGCGCTGCCAGGCGAAATGATTGTGATTGCCGACCCGAACAGCCTAGAGTGCACCATCCAGGAAAATGACCTCATGAAGGTGGCGGCACAGGTGAATCAGGAGGTCCGGCAACTGAGCGAGCAAGAAGCGCAGTTCATTGTCGATCACTATGACCTTCTCGAGCTAATGACGGCGAATGCTGCGACCGGGCTGGGTGTCGGCGCGACCATGGTCGGTCAGCAGATCAAAAGCATAAATGGCATTCTGAAGGAGCTGGAAGTTCTCCACCAAAATACGTTTCGAAAGTACGGCAAGCTAAGTCATCCGGCGTTTTTCGAGCATCGACAAAAGCTATTCGCCAAGTTGGATTTCGCATTGGGTAAGGTGGCGAGAAAAGGGATGTCACTAGATGATAACGCTAAGCTCAAGCGGGCATTGGGGTTATCCACCAAGAGCATGGTGCACGAGTGGAAGTTGTCGGGTGTTGGAGGTATTCCTGGTTACGCGGCGCACTATTCGAGACTGGCTCAAATGGGAAAGGTTGTTCAGGGTTCGGGATACGGCTTGCTTTTTTTGGACGCAGGTCTGGGAGTCGCCAGAGTAACAGAAGCCTGTGCTTATCAGTCTGAGCAGGCGTGTGAGGCTGCTTTAATCGAAGAACCGAGTAAACTTGGTGGCGCGTATTGGGGAGCCCAGCTTGGCTCAAAGTTGGGCGGTGTCTGTGTATTGTTGGGCGTAACGACGGGGGCCGGTGGAGTTGCCTGTGTTGTTCTTGCCACGGGAGTTGGGGGGTTTGGCGGTGGGTATCTAGGAGGTGAAGGTGGCGCCGTAATAGGTTCTAAGATCCGCGAGGTAATCGTTGATGATTGAAAAACTGGCAGTAATCTCAGCATTTTTGGGACTCGCATCGATGATCGGTGGCTTATTAGGAATCTTGTTCACGATTACAGTCGCGTTTTCAAGAATACGCATAGTGGAGACTTGGATCGCGACGCCCGGTGCTTATCTTGATATGACAAGGGCGCTATGGGGCGATGGTCCGTGGGGGCGGTGGATTCGCGCTATGAATGTATGGTCCTTCTTCACCTATCGGAACCTGCCTCTCATGGGAAGTAAAATTGAAGCTCGAATGGGAAAAGAGGAGGAGCCGACTCCGAAATCGCTGAAGTTGTGGGCGCTAATTCCAGTCAGCTTTACTTTTTTATGCGCATTGGTTTTTGCATTGTCGGCAGTCTTCTTGGCATTCGTCGACTAATAAATGGAAAGATTGCTGCCGGTGTTGGCGATCTCGCGGGAGGCAAGATTATTGGGGGGTGCCCGGAGTTCATTCCGATCTGGGCGGCGGGTATGAGAACCCGGACAAGGATTTTGACAACATTGAGAAAATTGTTCTGGGCATCCACTCCGGCCTCGCTGATGGCGGACATACTCAGCGCACCGCTATCCCGCAGCTTGAGGCCCAGTACGCGCGGTCGGGGCGCACCGTAATAGCCGTTCCGCAACTGAACGGCGACATTCACGTGCAGGAACGCCGCCGTACTCGCAAGGAACATAGCATCTTTGATCTTGGGATGGCCCAGGAGCCGTCGGGTAAGCGGAGCGTGTTTTACAACAACCCATCCAGCGCAGAGGTCCCAATGACTGCCGGGGTCGCGCATGCTCAATAACATGGTATCAAGAATCGTCTTGCCGGTCCTTCTAGCGCTTATGGTGGTCGCGTGCTCCATGGAACCCCGTAAGTACGACTTTGCTGTGTCCGTGGCGGGCGGACCCACCGGCTGGCCGGTGTGGGTTGAGGAGCTTGTGTTTGACAATACCTGGCGCTCTCCGGGCGGCTCTTTGGGAGGTGGATTTGACCATGACCCTCCTGGCGGCGCTACAGCCATACTGGGCCCGAAACCTGCCCCTGGCACCGTCCATGCCCGCTGGTTTTCCTACCGAACCCAGACCTTTTACGAGGTGACTTTCGCGCTGCCCGATGATCTGGATGATCGGCTGAGTCAGTGGTACCGGGACTACCCGCGTCAGGATTATGCCCATTCTTTGGTTGTTGGTTTTTCGGGAAAGGGCGAGGCATTGGCCTGGTGGAGCGTTTTCTGTAACACCTGCGTTTGGGGCGACCGCAGCCAGGATTTCAGTACACCGCTGGTCGAGGATATTGTGGGCAGAGCGTCAGGAAGACAAAGATTAATGACATCGGTTAAAAATCGGGCTGCTATTTTCAGTGAACTGTACAATGGTTCGGTGAGTCAAGGTTTATACATTTGATCTTTCATTTTGAATGCAGGGAAGAATTAACGCAAAGGATGCGATTATGAGCAAGGCTATTGTTCTTCTGGGTGACCGGTGGGGCGATTTCCTGTGGTGGTGTAACCATTGGTTCCGGCTCGGTTATCGTCGGGGATACGCATACGCCGGCCCCTTTTCCCGGCCTCTCGCCCACACAGCGAACGGCACCCGGGAGCCAGGCATCCACCACATCATCAGTGCAATCAGCATCGAATCGAGAAGCTGCTGGCCCCCTGGCCGATTCAACATCGTCCTCGCTGGCCGCTTCTTCACCAACGACGCTTGCAGCCTCCAGTGTTTCAACTCAAGCCAAACCAGACACTGACAAAAACCAGAACATAAGCGAACTCGGCTTTCACGTTGTTCGCAATCCCATGAGCCGCAATGAACTTTTGGCCCACCTTTACGGCGATACCTCCGCAAAGCCCGATAATTTTGACCGGCTGAATCCAGGACTTGGCAGCCGGGCGCTGCCAGGCGAAATGATTGTGATTGCCGACCCGAACAGCCTAGAGTGCACCATCCAGGAAAATGACCTCATGAAGGTGGCGGCATAGGTGAATCGGGACGTGCGCCAACTGAGCGTGCAAGAAGCCCAATTCATTGTGGACCATTATGACCTGCTCGAATTGATGACGGCGAATGTCGCGACGGGGCTGGGGGTGGGTGCGACCATGATTGGTCAGCAGATTAAGAGCATTAATGGCATCTTGAAAGAGTTGGAAGTTCTTCATCAAAGCACCTTCCGAGAGTACGGCAAACTCAGCCACCCGGAATTTTTTGAGCCCAGGCAGAAATTGTTTGCCAAGCTGGATTTTGCGTTGGGTAAGGTGGCGAGAAAAGGGATGTCGCTAGATGATCACGCTAAGTTAAAGCGAGCATTGGGCGTATCTTCTAAGAGCACGGTACATGCGTGGAAAACATCGGGTGTGGGAGGAATACCTGGCTACGCAACTCACTATTCTAAACTTGCGTCCGCAGCTAAGTACGCTCAGGGGACGGGGTATGTTGCGATTGGGCTTAACTATTATGCGATGGATCGGCGTTTAGAGCAGGTGTGTACTTTCGGGACTGAGAAAGAATGAGAGGTGGCAACTTACAAAGAGTATGGGCATTTTTCAGGAAGTGCAGGCGGCGGCGCGCTGGGCACAATGGCAGCAGCAGGCTGCGGTCTGGTCGGTGTCGCTTCAGGGGGGATAGGTGGCGTTGTTTGCGTGATAATTGTCGGCGGCATTGGCTCTGCAGTTGGCGGGCATCTGGGCGCTGTTGTTGGAGGAAATTCTGGTAATATGGTGAGAAAGGTTGTCACTGATGGGCAGTAGCGGTGTTACGTTTTGGGGATACACTCTGATCGCTTCGTTGGCGATTGAGTTGTTGTCCATGTTTGTGATTTTGGCGATTGCTTTCCCTAAAGTGTCCGAGGTAGAAAAACGGATCGGAACCCCCGGAAAGCTGATCGATTCTGTAAGGGTTGTGTACGGAGGTGGTCCGATAGGGCGTTGGATGCGTTCAATGCATGTGTTTGCGTTTTTCGCGTACAGGCAAATCCTTAAATTTGGTCCGAGAATTGCAGCACGATACGGCGAAGAGATTGAGCCTTTACCTGTGCGTCTCAAGTTATGGGCGACACTGCCCCATATCGTGTTTTTGACTTCCGGTATAGTGTTCTTTTCAGTTGGACTTTCAGTGGACTTTGACTGACGAAATGATCTATGTATTGGCTCACATAGGATACCTCAGTCTTTTTTTGGTCTTCTATCATTGTTCGTCATCATTACATTTGGGTTTCGCTATGTTGTGTTGATAGAAGACTACGTGGCAACCGAGGGTAGTGGTATCGCAACGGCGCGAGATGTCTGGCGAGGACGAGTCATTGGCCGGCGCAATCGCGCAAATGTACTGAAAAAAGACTTTAAGGTTGTCGAATGACAACCTTTCTGTGTATCATTAAGCCAAGGATTGGCAAACATGCCTCGTAAGCGACATGCGAATAAGGACATCTAAAGCGCAGCGGCCTACGCCGAGGTAAAAGGCTGGCGGATCGAAAATCGAAAAGGCCACGCCTGGGGGCGGATGTATTGCCCGTTCAATGACATGGATTGCCGGTGCGGAGACTTCTGTGTTGTCAGCATCTGGAGCACGCCCAGAAACACTGTTATCCACGCCCGACAGATTCGCCGTATCGTGGATAATTGCACCGGCGATCAGAGTGCAGGAGGAGAGAATGACCATGAATAGTGAGTATGACTTCACGCTGACCTTTGCTCTTCCTGATGCCGTTGATAGTGAAGCACTAGAAGCGCGGCTGTTCGAAGCGGACTGCGACGACGCTATTGTTGGTATAGGGCAGAAGGGCCGGCTGGCGTTGAATTTTACCCGTGAAGCGGAATCGGCCGAAGCGGCGATACTCAGTGCCCTGCGGGATGTTAAGCAGGCAGTGCCCGATGCCCGCTTTGTTGAGGCGGCGCCGGATCTGGTCGGTGTTTCCGATATGGCGAGGCTCCTGGAGTTCTCCCGGCAGAATATGCGAAAACTCATCCAGACCCATCTGGCCAGTTTTCCTCTGCCACTCCACGAGGGTGCATCGGCTATATGGCATTTGGCCGATGTTCTGGCTTGGTTTTCCGACCAGCAGCAGCGGGACGTCCAGCCGGGTTTGCTGGATGTGGCGCGTGTGAGCAGGGGCGTAAACCTGATGCGGGAAACGAAGCGGGTGGACCGTCAGTTACAATCGCAGCTTCAGGACATTGCCTGAGTGCAGTGGGGGCTGGTCACCTGTGCAAGGAGTGATTAGTAGGTATTTCGAAAGTTCTCGGCCACCTGGCAGTAGAGCAGGTGGCAGTCACTGGTCATCTGAAACTGCATGGCTCGCAATGGCCAGTTGGATTCAGCGTCCTTCAAGTGGATATGCTGAACCGCTTCCTCGCTCACGATCTTGAGAGTGACATCACTGTCGTAGGGCACATCACGTCCAAAATTCTCAGGGCGCTGCCCCGTCGACTTGTAGTCCCTGAAGTCTTCTACCAAATCCTTTAGTTGCTCTTCCGGCATCGACTGTTCAATGATTTTGGACGTGAATACTGCTACCACTTAGTGAATTCCTCCAGATCTTCACGCTTGGCCTCCGCCAGCGCTTTAGCGCCGTTTCTGCAGTGTTCAGCCAGCTCGGCCGCAGACGGCTGGAAGCGACCGCGAAACGCCCGGGCTTCCTCCTTATCACCAATTAGTTTCATCATTTCTTCAAAGAGTTCCGCTCCAATAACGTAGCCCGCTGGCTTGTTATGACTCAGGACAGCAATGGGTTGATCGCCGAAGTACTGCGCAGGATTGTTACGTAACGCAGAGATGCTTACGGATTTCTCCGCCAGGATAGCGTGAGTTTCCATGACGAACCCCTCTAATAATCATGATAATGTTTAGTCAAATAATTGTGCAAAATTTTGTGCAATATTTTAAGCATAATAATACCACTTTGAGGTTTTGTCAAAATAGTAACCGGCCTGCAGTGCCTGCCTTGCAGGCTCAAGTAATCCGATATCGGCCAGAGTTTGTGTGTGCGGTGCGGGTGGTGTGCCGCAGGCAAGTTCAGCAACCACCATCGGATGGGTCAATACGCTGTCGGAGAGCAATCCTGATTGTCTGTGATGATGCAAATATTGACACCGCCATTGAAGGGGCTTTTATTGCCAAAATGCGCAACGCCGGGGAGTCGTGTATTGCTGCAAACAGGCTTTATGTGCACGACTCAATTTACGACGAGTTTTGCCGCAGACTGGTGGAGCGATTCGCTGATCTGAAAGTGGGCAATGGTCTCGAAGATGACGTGGATGTCGGCCCCATAATCTCTCGCAAGGAACTGGAAAAGCTGCAGGCCATCGTTGCTGAGGCCGTGGAAGACGGTGCTGTCGTCGAAACTGGCGGCACAACCCTTTACGAAAAAGGATTTTTCTTCGCGCCCACCGTGCTCAGCAATGTCAAACCGGGTGCCCGCATTCTGGATCGGGAAGTGTTTGGTCCTATTGCGCCTTTGGTACGTTTCCGGGATGTTGAATCGGTTATCCAGCAGGCTAACGATACTACTTATGGCCTGGCCGCCTATGTTTTCAGTCAGGATGTGGGTAAGGCTATGCGAATTGCACAGAGGCTTAACGCTGGGATTGTTGGCGTAAACCGTGGCTTCGTATCCGACCCGGCCGCTCCGTTTGGTGGCATGAAGGAGAGCGGTATAGGCCGTGAAGGTGCCCAGGATGGCATAAAGGAATTTCTGGAAACCCAGTATATAGCGACCTCATGGTGAACACTGTTTTGGTATTATTCAACGGCCTGACTGCTGCCGACGGCGAATGCCGGGCGGCAGAGGGAAAGTTCGGGTTGACAGAAAATGAGGGGAATAAAGGAATACGGTCAGGGCGCAAACCCTGACCGTCGGAATAACATCAGAAAGAGATTTTCTCCTGCTCGCTGATGCCAAGATTTTTCCAGATGCTGAGGCTCGGCTCGGCCTGGTTCAATGTGTAGAAGTGCAGGCCAGGCGCGCCGGCTTTTAGCAGCTTCTCACACATGTCAGTCACCACTTCTTCGCCGAACTTGCGGATGCTGTCGCTGTCGTCGCCGTAGGCTTCCAGCTGTTTGCGAATCCAGCGGGGGATTTCGGCGCCGCACATGTCCGAGAAGCGGGTCAGATTAGCAAAGTTCACAATCGGCATGATGCCAGGAATCACCGGAATGGTGACGCCCATCTTTTCCAGCCGGTCGATGAAGTAGAAGTAGCTGTCGGGGTTGAAGAAGTACTGAGTAATGGCGCTGTTGGCGCCGGCTTCGACCTTGCGGGCGAAGTTTTTCAGATCGGCTTCAGCCGTCTTTGCCTGCGGGTGAAACTCCGGGTAGGCCGCTACTTCCAGATGGAAGGTGTCACCGCTGTGCTCGCGGATAAAGCTGACCAGTTCGTTGGCATAACGCAACTCACCAGCCGCGCCCATCCCCGAGGGCATGTCGCCGCGCAAGGCGACGATGCGGTTAACTCCATTTTCTTTGTACAGGTCCAGCAACTCCCTGATTTCCTCGCGGGTACCCCCCACGCAGGAAAGGTGGGGCGCCGTGGAAATACCCTGTTGATGTAGGTTGAGCACCGTTTCAATCGTGCGGTCGCGAGTGGAGCCACCGGCGCCAAACGTGACCGAGAAGAAATCCGGGTTCACGTCGGCGAGCTGGCTCCGCACCACCTGGAGTTTTTCCTTGCCTTTGTCAGTCTTGGGCGGGAAAAACTCAAAGCTGAAACGGCGCTTGAATTGCTTCTGGGATTCCATGTCGATACCCGATCAGTACTTGTAGCTTTCCGGTTTGTACGGGCCTTCGACTGGTACACCAATGTACTTGGCCTGCTCCGGGGTCATCTTGGTCATCACACCACCAAAGCCTTCCACCATGGCGCGGGCCACTTCCTCGTCGAGGTGCTTGGGCAGAACCTGCACGTAGATGCCTTTCTCGCGGGCGCCTTCCGGCAAGTCAGCAAACTTGCGCTCGAACAGGTGCATCTGGGCCAGTACCTGGTTGGCGAAAGAGCCGTCCATGATGCGTGACGGATGACCGGTGGCGTTGCCAAGGTTGACCAGACGGCCTTCGGAAAGTAGCAGCAAGTGGTCATTGGTGGCCTTGTCGCGATATACCACGTGTACCTGTGGCTTCACCTCGTCCCATTCCCAGTTCTTGCGCATGAAAGCGGTATCAATTTCGTTGTCGAAGTGACCGATATTGCAGACCACGGCGCCACTCTTGATGGCCTTCAGCATATTGGAATCGCACACGTTCATGTTGCCGGTGGTCGTAACCAGCAGGTCGGTGTTCTGCAACAGGCCCTTGTTGATGCCTGCTTCGGTACCGGTGTTGACGCCGTCAATGAACGGAGAAACAACCTCGAAACCGTCCATGCAGGCCTGCATGGCACAAATTGGATCAGATTCGGTGATCTTGACGATCATGCCTTCCTGACGCAGGGAAGCAGCAGAGCCTTTGCCGACGTCACCATAGCCGATCACCAGCGCTTTCTTGCCTGACATCAGGTGGTCAGTGCCGCGCTTGATGGCGTCGTTCAGGCTGTGACGGCAACCGTACTTGTTGTCGTTCTTGGCCTTGGTCACGGCGTCGTTGACGTTGATGGCCGGTATCTTCAAGGTGCCTTCGCGCAGCATTTCCTGCAGGCGGTGAACGCCAGTGGTGGTTTCTTCGCTCACGCCGTGGCAGTTACGCAGGATTTGTGGATACTTCTCGTGCAGCAGGGCTGTCAGGTCGCCGCCGTCGTCCAGAATCATGTTGGGTTCCCAACCGTCCACATCTGCGCCAACGGTACGCTCAAGACACCAGTCATATTCTTCGTCAGTCTCGCCTTTCCAGGCGAAAACCGGAATGCCACGCTCAGCCATCGCGGCAGCGGCCTGATCCTGAGTGGAGAAGATGTTGCACGATGACCAGCGCACATTGGCACCGAGCTCCATCAGGGTTTCAATCAGCACGGCGGTCTGAATGGTCATGTGGATACAGCCCATGACGTTGGCGCCTTTCAACGGCTGCTCAGCTTTGTATTTTTCACGGAGCTTGATCAACGCAGGCATTTCGCCTTCGGCGATGTTGATTTCTTTACGGCCCCAGGCCGCAAGTGAGATATCGTGAACTTTGTAGTCGTCGAACTGCTTCAGTTTTTCAGCTGGAGTGCTCATGGTGTTCTCCTGTCGGTAAAAGATGGGTTTGCCCCGGACTATCCAAGGGCAAAAAGCGAACGATTTTTAGCCACGGACGACACGGACAAACACGGACGAAAAAATTAAAATTAAAGAATCTTTTTCGTATTTGTCCGTGCGGGTCCGTGTCGTCCGTGGCAAATTTTTCTTTTAAAGCCCCGCAGCATCCTTCAAAAGGTCTGCCCGGTCAGTCTTCTCCCATGGGAAGGTGGTAAAGGTGTCACCGCTGACCGTCATCTCAACCGGCTCGCGACCAAAGTGGCCGTAGGCTGCTGTGGCTCGGTACATAGGATGCAGCAGGTCGAGCATGTTGGTGATGGCGTAAGGGCGCAGATCGAAGTGCTCACGCACAAGCTGGACGATCTTGTCGTCGCTGATCTTGCCGGTGCCGAAGGTATTTACTGAAATCGACGTTGGTTGGGCCACACCGATAGCGTAAGACACCTGAATTTCGCATTTATCCGCCAAGCCAGCAGCCACAAGGTTCTTGGCCACATAACGGCCCGCATAGGCGGCTGAACGGTCCACCTTGGACGGGTCTTTGCCGGAGAAGGCGCCGCCGCCATGGCGCGCCATGCCGCCGTATGTATCAACGATGATCTTGCGGCCGGTCAGGCCACAGTCACCCACCGGGCCGCCAATGACGAATTTGCCGGTCGGGTTGATATGAAATTCGGTATTTTTGTGCAGCAACTCCGCCGGCAGCGTGTGCTTCACAATCAGTTCCATCACCGCCTCTTTCAGGTCGGCCTGGGTGACGTCTTCATCGTGCTGGGTCGATAGAACCACGGCGTCGATGCCAGACACCCGGCCATTCTCGTAGCTGCAGGTGACCTGGCTCTTGGCGTCCGGGCGCAGCCACGGTAGCAGGCCGCTCTTACGCGCCTCGGCCTGACGCTCCATCAGGCGGTGGGCAAAGGTGATCGGCGCCGGCATCAATACCTCAGTTTCGTTGCTGGCGTAGCCAAACATCAGGCCCTGATCGCCCGCACCCTGGTCTTCCGGTTTTTTGCGGTCAACGCCCTGAGCGATATCCACAGATTGCTTGCCGATGATGTTGATGATGCCGCAGGTGTCGCCGTCGTAACCGACCCTGGAGGAGGTATAACCAATGTCCTTGATTACGCCACGCACCAGATCTTCCAGGTCGACCCAGGCGTTAGTGGTGATCTCGCCACCCACAATCGCGACACCGGTCTTGACCATGGTTTCGCAGGCAACCCGGGCGTGGGGGTCTTCGATAAGTATTGCGTCGAGTACGGCATCAGAAATCTGGTCTGCCAATTTATCTGGATGGCCTTCAGAGACCGATTCGGAGGTAAAGATGCTGTAATCAGACATAAGGTCTGTTCCTCTGTGAGCGTTGCAAATTCAGGTCGGAAGCCTGTTCACCAAGATATCCGACCTATTTTTTGGATTTGTTGTGAATCACTTTACGAAGCATAAGCGATTCTATATCAAAAAACTTTGATATGCGTTTGATTCCTGGCTTCAGGCCGCGTCTGTCGTTTTCCAGAATTCCCGCACCTGCACCTGAAAGCCGTTGCGCAAGCCGATAAACAGGGACTCGCCGGCAGACAGCCCGGCGTCCGTGGCCCAGCTGGTCAACTCTTCCGGCTCAAAGCCGAGCCAGAGGTCACCACAGTTTTCTTTTGCCCAGTCCTGATCGTGACTGCACAGATCACTGATCACCAGGCAGCCGCCGGTGTTCATCAATGCCGATGCGTCCAGAAAAATGTCCGCCGGGCTGGGCACGTGGTGAAGCACCATATTGGCGACCACCAGATCAAAATCATCACCACGGGCCAGCAAATTGTCGGTGACGCCCTCGGTCAGCTCGACGTTATTCAGTTTCTCATCGATGCAGGTGCGGGTGGCTTTGGCCAGCATGTCGCGGGAATTATCCAGCCCCACCACGTGCTCGCAGATCTTTGATAGCACCGGCAGAAACGCACCTTCGCCCGGGCCAATTTCCAGTGCGACTTTCCACTGGTGTTTCTGAGAGCGTTTGCGGATCAACTCCGCAACCGGGTCGGCATAAAGCTCAAAGGCGGCGATCAGCTCCTGCTGCTCACGGAATTTTTCAGCGTAGCGGGCGAAAAAAGCCTGTGACTGGGCCGCGCGCTGAGTGCGGATGGCTTCGATCTTTGCCTGCAGGTGTGCCGGCAGGGGAAAGCGATCAACTGTATCGAAGACCTGGCGGATGGTCTGGTCGGTCAGTTTATCGCTGTCCAGGTGAAGCGGGCGGCGATAGAAGATCGCATTGCCTTCACGCTGAGGTTCCAGCAGCCCGGCTTTGTGCATCACTTTCAGGTGATGGCTCATACCGGACTGGCGCATTTCAAACAGTTGGCTGAGCTCCAGGACCCCAAAGGTGTCGCGGCGCAGTACACGCAGAATTTCCAGCCGTAACGGATCGCCACTCGCTTTAAAAATGGGCGCGAGAGCGTCTGCGTGAGATGGAATGTCTGCGTGTGCGGTTGTCGATGTCATGGGAGGAGTGTAATTAGGGTGGTTTGCTGATTCAACACCTATATCAAAAAAAATTGATATAGGTTTAGATCTGATTGAATTGCCAAGCAAATTTTAATCGGTAAAAATCGGTAGCTGAAAAAGGCGGAGGTGGATTTGCCCCGGCGGTCACTAATCGGTGAAAATACGCGCCTTCTTTTTTGCTGTTCTTTAACTGCTGACTAAAACACTGGAGAAACGTCAATGCCGTCTCGCACAGATCTCGCCAACGCCATTCGCGCGCTGAGCATGGATGCGGTTCAAAAAGCCAAATCCGGCCATCCGGGCATGCCCATGGGTATGGCGGATATCGCCGAGGTTCTCTGGAATGATTTTCTCAGCCACAACCCGGCCAACCCGAACTGGGCCAACCGGGACCGTTTTGTGCTTTCCAACGGCCATGGCTCCATGCTGCAGTATTCGCTGCTGCACCTGACCGGCTATGACGTTTCCATTGATGACATCAAGAACTTTCGTCAGCTGCATTCCAAAACCCCGGGCCATCCGGAATATGGTTATACCCCCGGCGTTGAGACCACCACTGGCCCGCTGGGTCAGGGTATTGCCAACGCGGTTGGTTTTGCGCTGGCGGAAAAAGCCCTTGGCGAGCAGTTCAACCGCCCCGGCCATGAAATCGTTGATCATTACACCTATGGCTTCCTGGGCGACGGTTGCCTGATGGAAGGCATCTCCCACGAAGTGTCATCCCTTGCTGGCACGCTGGGCCTTGGCAAGTTAGTGCTGTTCTACGATGACAACGGCATCTCTATCGACGGCGAAGTCGATGGCTGGTTCACTGACGACACGCCCAAGCGTTTCGAGGCCTACGGCTGGCATGTGATTCCCGCGGTTAACGGCCATGACCCGGAGGCCGTTCGTGCAGCCATTGAGGCAGCGCGTGCCAATACCGATCAGCCTACGATTATTTGCTGCAAGACCATCATCGGCTTCGGTTCGCCCAACAAGCAGGGGACCGAAGGCAGCCACGGCGCGGCGCTGGGAGAAGACGAAGTGGCACTGACCCGCGAAAAGCTGGGCTGGCCTTATCCGGCCTTTGAAATTCCATCCGAGATCTACAGTGATTGGAATGCAAAAGAGCAAGGCGCTGCTGCCCAGGCACAGTGGGAAGACACTTTCGCGGCTTACGAGAAAGCAGAGCCGGAGCTGGCGGGGGAATTCAAACGCCGCATGGCTGGCGATCTGCCGGCTGATTTTTCGGAAAAAGCTCAGGCCTACATCGAGGAATGTCAGGAAAAGGGCGAAACCATTGCCAGCCGCAAGGCGTCCCAGAACACACTGAATGCCTACGGTCCGTTATTGCCGGAACTGCTCGGCGGCTCTGCCGACCTGGCCGGTTCTAACCTGACGATCTGGGATAACAGCAAGCCGCTCACCAAGGACGATGCCAGTGGCAACTATATTTACTACGGCGTTCGCGAGTTCGGCATGGCTGCGATTATGAACGGCGTGGCGCTTCACGGTGGCTTGGTACCCTACGGCGCAACCTTCCTGATCTTCATGGAATATTGCCGCAACGCGGTGCGAATGGCGGCGTTGATGAAGCTGCGCTCCATTCTGGTATTCACCCACGATTCTATCGGGTTGGGTGAAGACGGCCCCACGCACCAGCCGATCGAGCAACTGGCCAGTCTGCGTACCACACCGAATATGAGCACCTGGCGCCCGGCAGACACAGTAGAATCCGCCGTTGCCTGGAAAGCTGCGCTCGAACGCACCGATGGCCCGACGGCACTGGTATTTTCCCGACAGGCGCTGCCCCATCAGGAGCGAGATGCGACTCAACTGCAGAACGTGGCCAAAGGTGGTTATGTTCTGTCTGACAGCGAAGGCACGCCGGACCTGATTCTGATTGCCACCGGTGGTGAACTCGGGCTGGCTCAGGACGCCGCTGCAGCGCTTCGTGAAAAAGGCTCAAACGTTCGCGTTGTGTCCCTGCCATCGACCGACACCTTCGACGCCCAGAGCGCAGCTTACAAGCAGGAAGTACTGCCGCTGGAAGTGACCAACCGTGTTGCCATCGAAGCCGGTATTGAAGACTACTGGTACAAGTATGTTGGCCTTGATGGTCGCATTGTGGGCATGAGCACCTTCGGAGAATCGGCGCCTGCCGGTGACCTGTTCAAGGAGTTCGGGTTCACCGTCGAGAACGTCGTCGCGACCGCCGCGGAGCTGCTGGAAGCCTGATGACCGTTGCTGCACCGTATCGCATCGCTATTAATGGATACGGCCGTATCGGCCAGTGCGTCCTGCGGGCGCTCTACGAAAGCCGTTTCCGCGACCACCTGCAGGTGGTCGCGATTAACGAGCTGGCAGACATCGACACCATTGCCCACCTGACCCGCTACGATTCCACCCACGGTCGATTTCAGGGTGAAGTCGCGGTTGAGGGCGACGACCTGGTCGTGAACGGTGACCATATTCGCGTGGTTCGCCAGGCCGATGCGTCGGAATTACCGTGGGGTGAGCTGGGTGTGGACCTGGTGCTGGAATGTTCCGGCGCCTTCACCGACCGGGCCACGGCAGAGCAGCACCTGAAGGCGGGTGCCGGGCGCCTGCTGTTCTCGCAGCCTGCGGAGTCTGATGTGGATCGTACCGTGGTTTACGGGGTCAACCACGACCAGTTGACCGTAACAGACCGCATTGTGGCGGCGGCGTCCTGCACTACAAACTGTCTGGTGCCGGTGATCCAGGTTCTTGACGATGCACTGGGCGTGGAGCAGGGCAGTACCACCACTATCCATGCAGCGATGAACGACCAGCCGGTCATTGATGCCTACCATCATCAGGATTTGCGTCGCACCCGCAGCGCCCTGCACAACATCGTTCCCGTGGACACCGGCCTGGCCAAAGGCATTGAGCGCCTGCTTCCTCATATGGAAGGCAGGTTCAGCTCAGTGGCCATGCGCGTGCCCACCCTGAACGTGTCGGCGATCGATATGGTGGTAAACGTACGGAAAAACACCTCGGTGGAGGCGGTGAATAACCTATTAAAAAACGCCGCCCACGGCCCGCTGAAACGCATTCTAGGCTACACCGATGAGCTTCTGGCCAGCTCCGACTTTAACCACGACGCCCATTCCGGAATCGTGGACGGAGGCCAGACGCGTGTAACCGGCGGCACCATGGTAAAGGTGCTGTGCTGGTTTGATAACGAGTGGGGGTTCGCAAATCGCATGCTGGACGTCAGCAGGGTTTGGTTGGGGAAAATTGATTAGCCACGGACGGCACGGACGAACCCGGACGAAAAAATAAATAGGAAAATCTTTTCTTTACCTGTCCGTATTTGTTCGTGTCGTCCGTGGCAAAACCAAGTCTTTTAAAACTGATAACGGAACTCAGACTATGACTATCAAACGAATGACCGATCTGGACCTCGCCGGTAAGCGAGTCCTGATCCGTGAAGACCTCAACGTACCGGTCAAGAACGGCGCAGTATCCAGCGATGCTCGCATTCGCGCTTCACTGCCGACCATCAAGGCAGCCAAAGACGCCGGCGCCAGGGTCATGTTGATGTCACACCTGGGCCGCCCGGAAGAAGGCGTTTACGATGAAGCGTCCTCCTTGAAGCCGGTGGCCGAGCACCTCGGCACATTGCTGGGCCAGGAAGTACGCCTGGTCAGCGATTACCTGGACGGCGTTGAAGTGGCCGAGGGCGAAGTCGTGCTGTTCGAAAACGTCCGCTTCAACAAGGGCGAGAAAAAAGACGACGAAGCGCTCTCGAAAAAATACGCCGCCCTGTGCGATGTATACGTGATGGACGCCTTCGGCACAGCCCACCGCGCCCAGGCCTCTACCCACGGTGTCGCCCGCTTCGCTCCGGAAGCCTGCGCCGGCCCGCTGCTGGCGGCGGAACTGGAAGCGCTCGGCAAGGCCCTGGATAACCCGGCCAAACCGGTGGTGGCCATCGTTGGCGGCTCCAAAGTATCCACCAAGCTGGACGTACTCAACGCCCTGGAAAAAGTCTGCGACTCCATCATCGTCGGT
>Ga0306908_1000274_pt1 | contig 20787 bp, 32 predicted proteins | sample AntRauTorcE11899_FD_190430 | JGI IMG/M metagenome (GOLD analysis project Ga0306908, IMG submission 190430) | Saline lake microbial communities from Rauer Islands, Antarctica - Metagenome Torckler E11 #899 (v2) (version 2) | ecosystem: Environmental > Aquatic > Non-marine Saline and Alkaline >... | reverse complement strand
TAAGGTTCCATCCTGGCGACGGACACAGTCCTGTACACGCAAGAAAATTAGCAGCAAGAAGAATGCCCGGCGTTACCATTTCAAACGCTGACCATATACAACAGGACCTGAAAAATGCTCACGTGGTTATAAGTTATAACTCAAGTCCTGGGGTAGTAGCTGCAATCGAAGGTGTACACACTATAGTACTTGATCCAGATCACAGTCAAGCAGCACCAGTGTCAACGCATCATCTAAACGCAATTGACAATCCGCCTATGTATGACAGAGAAAAGTGGATACAGCAAATGGCCCAGATGCATTGGAACATAAAAGAACTTAAAGACGGAACAGCTTGGAAGCATTTACGCAAATATGCAATGAAGTAATTACCAGGAAAGAATCCAGTCTTTATTGAAGTTAGTTACTCGCTTCATGCCCCATTCTTCTAACAGTTGAACAGCAGGCAAATCACCTCTATCTTGTTGATATTCATGATCTTGTTGTTCAACTATCATAATAGGACGATTCCGCATGATAGTTTCTTTAGCTCCTTTTAGAATCGGAACCTCATACCCTTCGCAATCTACCTTAATAAGATCTATTTGATCGAACTCAAATGAATCAAGAGTACGCATAGGAATTTTGCCTTTACCCATTGTAGTAGGGTTGATATGGCTATGGCCTGTGTTTTCAGGGGTAATAATCATGTCAATTTCTGATTCGGATTCGCCGAGTGCGATAGGGTGGACTGTAAAGTTGTCGGTTGCTGTATTCTTAAACAAACAATTACGAAAATCCGCAACAGGCTCAAATGAATGAACGTGCTCGAATTCTTTTACTAAGTCCATGGTCCATAGTCCAACGTTAGCACCAATGTCTAATGCAAAACGTTTTTGCTTTAGCATACTGATTGCATGATCTCTTACTCTCCATTGATACCTAACAACCTTGTCTTTCTTGAGACTCTTGTCAAGCATACGCTCGAAGTGTGTGTCGTAGTCGGGTAAGTGTATTCCTAGGTGATTTTTCACTGCCAATATCCCTCTGGTCTGTTTGCTATCATATCTTTAGGCATTGATTTGCCAGCGTGTTTTCGAGCGCCTTTCAAATGATCTATCCACCGCCCTAGTTCACAGTTGATTAGCGGATGGCCACCTCCGCCTGACTTGGCTGTTTTTATATACATCTCAGCAGAATAGTCAAGAACGTTAGAGTGCTTAACGGTCTTGCGTTTTAGTATGTCGCCAAACACGTAACTGTCATGCCATTCTGCTAATGTAAAAATGCCGTTCTCAGCATCCTCGTAGAACTCTTCTAGTTCTTGTAAAAACTCTTGACAGGCCACGTTCTTTACATTCAACCCGTAGAAGCCACACTCCGGCCACGTTTGCGAACCTTTGCCTCTGCCCACGTATGTGAGCCATTTATTGTTGGGCAACAGCTTTTCAAACTCTTCGTAACTCCAAGCCGAGTGGACATAAGTGTCAGCATCAATCCATACACACCAATCTGTCGACCGTTCGCAAGCATCTAACACTGCGTAAATCTTATTCGCAAAACGCACAGCGTCCCACTTGAAAGCCTTGTTACTGTCCTTGCGCCTACTTCTTACAGGATCACCGGAGATGTCACCGTTTGCTTTGGGGACATTGCCCCACCTGTTCTTAAACTGACTGAGCTTGCGCAACACCTTTGCATCGAATATTGTAATCTGCTCTGGGTCAGGATTGTGTGGGGAGCAGTCCTCTGCGTATACTAATAGCTTGATACGCTTGTCAACGTGCTCAGCAAAGCTATCTAAAAATCGTTGTGCGTAAAGGTCAAGTCCGGGCTGGTGAAACGTTGTTACTAGTGTGATATCTGACACAGTGTCTCCTTATATTCTTAATCATATTTATAGGTATTTTAAACTACTAAATAGAATACTGAACAAGGGGAGTTATGAAATTTAGTCTCTGGACGCAATATGGCGCCCGCAATAGCGCCCCTGTCTTTGATGCGTTTCGCCGATCAATTATAGACAGTGGTCATACCGTTTTAGAAAATTCATTAAGTGGTGATGTTGATGTAATATGGAGCGTACTCTGGAATGGCAGAATGGCACCAAATCAACGAATCTTTAATACCGGCAAGCCAACAATAGTCCTAGAAGTTGGCGCTATTAAACGGGGTATTACATGGAAGGTAGGGTACAATGGTATTGCTCGACACAATATAATCAGCAGTTCCTGTACGTCCGAGACACGAGCAAAGGATTTAGGACTACCATTCAAACCGTGGCGCAGTGACGGCGAACACATATTGATATGCTGCCAGAATCCAAAAAGCCACTTGTGGGCAAACTTGCCAACACCTTCTGACTGGATCACTCAAACTGTTAACACCATTCGTATGCACTCTAATAGGCATATAATAGTCCGGCCACATCCTAGAGCGCCACTGAGATGTCAGTTACCAACAAGCAAGAATATTTCTTATCAAATACCCAGTAAGATACCTGCGTCCTATGACGACTATAACTTGAGTTTTACAAAAGCACACGCTGTTATAAACCCAAACTCAAACCCAGGCCCGCAAGCTGTTCTCAACGGTGTTCCGGCGTTTGTAAATGACTCTAGTCTAGCATATAATGTTAGCAATACTGATTTGTCAATGATCGAGAATCCACGTAAACCTGTTAGAACGCAATGGCTCGACACGTATGCACGCTCAGAACATACCCTAGACGAAATAAAACAAGGAATTCCCCTCTCTAAGTTGTTGATAATACTTGACTTTTGATAAGATCTGTTGTATTATATTGTTTTATCATATATAAGAGGCAGTTATGGAACTGGAAGATTTCAGCATCGAGGACATCGTAGAGATTGTAGTTGGCCAACAACAACAACTAGGTGCCTTTGCACTTCTACCTAAAGACAAGTCTGTGCTGGGTAGCATGGGTAAACAAACAGCCAAAGGCACTAGTCTTACTGACCTACAGTACAAACTACTGTATACAATTCTTGTACAAGACCATTACATTGCACAGTTTGAGCACAGAGGTTTTACTAAGGAAACATACTTGGCAGTACTAAGCAACACACGCACAGAGCTACGAGACGTTGATCGTTCAAAAACAATGACGGTTACCTATGAGATTCCTAGCATACGCAATCGGTGGACAGCAGCGTCTGGGACAGCAGAAACCGTGACAAAAGATAGTCCGTGGATTAAGTTGAGCTTTCCGTTCAACAAGAAGCATCTTGTCAGCGTAAATGAATTCAGCAAACTGACCAGTAATTATGTGCACTTAACAAGCAGTCGTGATCACTACTTCAAGATCGACGAACGTGTGGTATACGAACTTGTCAAAGAATTTCAGTACAAAGGTTACACAATCGATAAAGAACTGATTGAGTTCTACAACGAAATCAAGCATGTAGCTAAAAACCCAACAGAGTATCAGCCTACTGTTAAAAACGGTGAACTTGTAAACTTTCACCCGGCAACAGAAAAATGGTTGCTTGATCATTACGGTGTTCCGAGTCAAGACACAGCAGTTAGATACAAAGATCATTCGATACAGTTTGACATTGCAAACATCGACGAGGCTTTGCTAAGTGATGCCAGTGAGACTCTAAGTGCTCTCAGCAAGAGCTTGATCAACAGGAAATCTGTACAGGTCCTAGTACGTCCAGACGACTGGTTACAAACCGACATTGTTCATTCACTGGTAGAACTTGAAAGGTTGCCTGTGCTGGTTATTCTTGACACTGATGATTGTCTGCGTGATCTAAGAACCAGCTTCGAAAGGTTTAATCAATACGTTGATCGAAGCGAAGTAAGCGTGTTGTTTAGAGTAAGTAACGAAGTAAACCCAGCGTTTAACACGTTTGTCAAAGAACATAAGATTAACAACCCAGTTACTGAGAAAACAAAGGTAGTATACATCTGCAAAGACAAGCTACCGAAACCACTGCTGAAAAGCGAGTGGATGCCTGAAAGTGTAGTCAGAATAGGCAGCACAAGGTTGCAGATTAAGATAGATCAGTGGATCTGTGACTGTGACATGGTAATACACTATGACAAGGTTGCGTCTCCTTGGAGTCCTTCAAGTTACACGTATATGAGTTATCAGTCTGAAAAAAGGAAAATTGAAAAGATATAATGCCAACATGTAAACTAATCATCGACGACGAAGTCAACATAAAGCTAGAAGGCTTGCCTGTTGATGTTCGTCGTAAAATTTCATCAGCACTAAAGTTTGAGGTACCCTACGCAAAACACATGCCGCAATACAAGCTAGGACGCTGGGACGGCAAGGTTGCTTTCTTTGGTATCGGCGGTAGTGGTTACGTAAATCACTTAGACAAGGTCGTAGAAGTACTGGACAGATGCGGTTATACAATCAGTGAAATTGAGGACCGCAGACAACCAGTTACATTTAACTTTCCTAAGATCACCGAAGAGTTTTGGGGAGACACTTGCTGGCCAACTGGGCATCCTGCTGAGGGCGAACCTATTCGCATGCGAGACTATCAAGTTGAGGTTGTTAATAACTTCCTTGAAAATCCCCAATCACTTCAGGAGGTTGCTACTGGTGCAGGTAAGACCATCATCACAGCCACGCTATCAAGGATTACAGAGCCGCATGGACGTAGCTTAGTTGTTGTGCCTAACAAAAGTTTGGTTAGTCAAACAGAAAAAGACTATATCAACTGTGGGCTGGACGTAGGTGTATACTTTGGTGACAGAAAAGAACTGGGCAAGACCCACACTATATGTACATGGCAGTCACTAAACATCCTCGACAAGAAAAACAAAGCAGGTGACTCGGTACTGAGTCTTGCAGAGTTCTTAGATGGAGTGAGCACTGTTATTATAGACGAAGTGCATCAAGCAAAAGCAGAAGTTCTTAAAAGATTGCTTACACAAAATCTTAAGAATGCCCCTATACGCTGGGGCCTAACTGGTACTGTGCCCAAGGAAGCATTTGAGTTTGAAAGTATCCATGCAAGTCTTGGTCCTGTTATTGGTAAGATTAGTGCAAAAGAATTGCAGGACAAAGGCGTGCTGTCACAGTGTCATGTAAACATAATGCAGTTACTTGATGTACAAGCATTTCAAGACTATCAGTCTGAGTTGAAGTATTTGGTCACTGATCCAGACAGACTTGCTTATATGGCCAGGGTACTAAACAAGATCAAAGAAACAGGAAACACACTTATTCTTGTTGACAGAATCTCCGCTGGCAAAGAACTAGAACTAGCAATTCCGGATAGCATCTTTATCAGTGGTAGTATGAAAGTCAACGAAAGGCAGGATTCTTATGACGAAGTACAAGACGCAACTAACAAGGTTATTATTGCTACATATGGCGTGGCCGCGGTGGGCATCAATATTCCACGTATTTTCAATCTTGTACTAATTGAGCCAGGCAAAAGTTTTGTGCGAGTAATACAGTCAATCGGTCGAGGCGTTCGTAAAGCCAAAGACAAGGACTTTGTACAGATATGGGATTTCACATCTACATGTAAATTCGCCAAGCGACACTTAACTGCTCGCAAGCGTTTTTATAAAGAGGCACACTATCCGTTTACTATTGAAAAGGTAGATTGGACAGAGTCAAAAACAAAAACAACAAAGAGGTAATATGAGTTATAATGTTTTAAATTTGCAGTTATCACCGTGCCATCTTTTATAGTTGCCAGGGGACACTACTTTGTTGCAATGTGAGCAAGAAATTTTAGTTCGGTCTTCCGCTCGCTTGCTCATTAATTGTTTAGTGTCGTTAGAGTGTACAAGGCCGGTCCTAGCTTTTGAAATTTTATCGCCGAAGTCTTTGGGTTTCTTTCTACCCCTAAGAGATGATGAAATTTTTGACTTAGTGTCTTCGGATCTAGGACCGTCGTGTTTTCCTTTGTTAGCAGCTGATATTTTTGCTTTGGTGATCTCTGAATGGGTATACCAGCTTCTTGAATTAGTAATTTTTTCTACTACATCTTTATTGTTACGTGTGTGCCCTTTGTTTTTATTAGACAAGATTTCTTTAACTTCGTTAGTATGTGTTTTATTTTTAAAAGGAGATTCTTTGCCCGTTCTTTTTTCTGACATTAATGCTCTTGTCTGTGCGGAGACTGTTTTACCTTTATGCAAGGAGCTAAGTTCTTTAGATAGAGTTTTCTTTAATTTTTCGTATACTCTTGCTGTGACGTATCTATCTTGGTACTTGTTAGATACTCTGAGCATATTCAATGCAAAATACATTTGACTTTTTGCTTTACCTGTAGTAAACTTAGTTAATAAAAGGTGACAAATAAAATGTTCTCTTGCAGTTAGCTTTACTAGATTATTAGAACAATTAGTACCACCTAGAGATTTAGGAAGAACATGATGAATTTCGTAGTATCCTAATAAGTCTCTAGACTGTGCTGATATGATAATGTTATCATACCAGACTTTATATTTGTTGTGTATGAACATAACATTATTTATCAAATAAATAAGATACATAAGGAGAACTAAAATTCGTATACTAACCCTAGATAACAAATGCTTTAAGCTAGACAAGTTACCAGACGAACTCGAAGAAGACGTTCGGTTTGCAGTATTAGATAATAGTGATCCAAAGGACCCAGACTTCTTTTGGATTCCATTAATATTTCTTGAGTCGTTTAGTGCACCCGCAGTTGTGCTGAGAATTGAAGGCAAAGAGATAACAATGCCTGTAGACTGGAGTATGGCCATAGGCTGTTCAGAAACAGGTAACGATATCGAAGTACTGCCACTTACAAGTATTAATGACAGAGGGTTTGAAGCATTTCTTTTTAACCCGTTGGATGGATTTAGAGTTGAGTTTGAAGAGTTTGAGATTGTAAATTTTTACTCAGACGTCAAATGGTATTTTCCTAAAATGAAAAACGGTCAGTTACTTGCAGTGCCGATATCAGACGGTCCTAGTCCACTGTGTGCTTATTTTGTCAAAGACATTAGCAGACAATGCGAAGTAATCAGCTACTCGGATCTATTTTAGATGGGTAGCTTAATTCCAGGCGAAGTGTTAGTTTACGAAAGAGTTGACGGAACAGTTTATGCAAGGTACCGTGATGCTCCCTTCAATCGAATACCTCGTTGGGAAATAGGCGGAACTCCTAGGATGGATCCAACGTTTGAAGAATGGATGTACCTCAATCGGCTAGCTAAAGAAAACGAAACAATACGTAAACAGCTTGACAGATTAATGACACTGTATTATACTGTAAAGAATGACAAATTCGAGGAAAACAAATGAGTGACAAATACGAAGATATAGACTTTGACAGTGTAGAAAACATTGTCGAACTTGCTGAAGTGTTCACCAAAGGCCCGTACGATACACAGGCTAATACCACAGAATACAAATCCTACAATGGCATAATTGAGCAGTACAATAACTCAACTCGCAACAACTACGAAAACGCTGCAATGGTACTTTACGTAGATCGCAGAAGGATGCTAACTGAAAAAATTGTTGACTTGAAATCAATGTGGGTTGACGAAGACGGGCTGAGAACCGCCCGCCCACTAAGGAAACCAGATGGCGAATAAGTTACCAATCAAAGACATTCTAGCTGCTATCGACATGAACGCAAAGGAAGTGTGGAAGGAGCTAGAACCAGACGAGCGTAAACAAGTTAGTTTCTGGCTATTGAATCGTTATGCAAGCAGCGTATCCGGCAGCCGCGAGAAGCAGGAACTTGCGGTACTGAAAACTAACGAGTACTACAATAAATATTTTAACGACATTGGAGTAGGTAAGGACAACGGCCACCCGCAACTGATGTGGCAATTGTTATGCGCAAGTGCAGGCACCGAACAAATCGAATTTCACAAGTGGATCGGCTTTAAGAAGAAAGGCGGTAATAACGATAAGGCAGTGAAGTTACTTGAACGCATTTACCCTAACATGAAAACAGACGAGGTAGAATTACTTGCTGGATTATCTACAAAGAAAGAACTCAAACAATTGGCTGAAGAACATGGCATCGAAGGCGTCAAGCTCTGATAAACCTTATAGGTGCGAGTACTGCAAGACAGGATTCGTAAGGGAAAAAACATTAATGTCTCATGTCTGCGAAAAGAAGCGCAGAGCATTGCAAAAGGATGAAAAACGGGTCAAGCTAGGCTACATTGCCTTCAACCAGTTTTACAAACTCAGTGCTGGCGCAAAGAAAGACAAGACGTATGAAGAGTTTTGTAACAGTCAGTACTATAACGCCTTTGTAAAGTTTGGCAGTTTTGTGTCTAACGTCAATCCGTTGTATCCTGAGAAGTATATCAACTACGTTGTAACCAGTGGAGTGAAGTTGGATCAGTGGTGCAAGGAAGAGATGTATGAGAAGTATGCAACAGAGCTGATCCGCAAGGAAGGTGTAGAGACAGCACTTGAACGCACAATCACTACAATGTCAGAGTGGGCAGAAGAGAACAATTCAGTTTGGAACCATTACTTCTTGTACGCAAGTCCCAACAGAGTTATCTGGCATATACGTGACGGGAAAGTATCTCCTTGGCTCATGCTGAACTGTAAATCCGGCAAAGAAATGCTAAGTAAATTTAACGATGAACAACTAAATCTAGTGTATCACGTTCTGGACCCGCAGCATTGGGCCCTTCGTTTTAAGCGACAGAAAGACGACGTGCAACTGGTCAAAGACGTAGTTAAGCGTAGCAAACTCTAGGAACACTGATGAAAATACTAATTATGGGGCTGCCGGGCAGCGGTAAGACATGGTTAGCAGAGCGATTGCAAAAGCATTTGAATTGTGCTTGGTTTAACGCAGATATAGTACGCAAGATGGCAAACGACTGGAACTTTGATCGTAGTTCAAGAACACGGCAGGCCTACCGTATGCGCAACATGGCTGACTACGAAGTAGGGTGCGGCGTTACTGTTATATGCGATTTTGTATGCCCATCTGACGAAGCAAGATTATCCTTTCGTCCTGACATAACAATTTGGCTTGACACAATTAGTATCAGTCGGTTCGACGACACAAACAAGGTGTTTAACGAACCCAGCTATTGCGATATACACATCGACAATTATTTGTCAGACTCTGAAATTAAAAAACTAGCAGAACGACTTAAACAAAGGATGAAGTGACATCGATATAGACATTGACTTTCCGGATCGATCAGAAGTGCTTAACAAACTCGAGCATCGTGTTGCTAAGTTGACCACAAACAAGAAGCACAATACAGGGGTGTATGTTACAGAGATACCGCATACGCCCACGGACAATTTGGCTACAATTGATTACAAAGCTGCCGAGCAAAGAGGTTATTTTAAACTTGACTTTCTTAACGTCAGTATCTACGAAGGTGTTAAAGACGAAGAACATCTCGTAGAGTTAATGGAAAAAGAACCTATGTGGGACTTGCTTGAGCATGACGAATTTGTTGACCAAGTGTTCCACTTAGGCGGGCACGGCGAGTTGCTGAGAACAATGAAACCTAAAAATGCCACCCAGTTAGCAGCAGTTCTGGCAATGATACGTCCAGCCAAAAGATACCTGGCGGGCAGGGACTGGAGTAGTGTCATGAAAGAGATCTGGGTTCGTCCAGAAGGCGATGAATATTTCTTCAAGAAGGCACACGCGCTGAGTTACGCTATGGCAGTTATAGTACACATGAATTTGCTATGTGAACAGATCAGTTCTTAGGTTTACGGACTAGCTGTATTGATTTACGTTTTACACGTTTAATGGCGAGATTGTTTATATTGACACATGGACCTGTTGTTACTTTGACATCCTTTGAGTTCATAGTGATAATAGAATAACGAAACGGCTCCATTTCTCGTCTAAGAAAAATATTAATTGGTATAGAACGATTTGACTCCCACCACCATATTTCTCCTAGTTCAATAAATTCTCTTTTTTCCTGCTCGCTTTTTAGTGTCGTAAAAACATACATGCTGGTTACTACTTGGTCTTGATTAATGATAATCCCAACATATTCTTGTCCGCCGTAGCTGACTATGCTGATAAAAGGAAAGTTTTCTTTAATGTCTTTAGTTAACATGTTTTAGTTTAGTAGTCTCGATAAATATAGTATGCAGCTTACACCAAGATATTTAGTCAAAAACAGAACCCTGATTATTTCCAATGAAGTAGGCGTTATCACGGAGTATAGACCAGTGTATCAAAGAGAGCTACAAGTATATCGCGGCATCGACAATGTCCTAGAATTTCAGATCCTAAATTCAGATCAAAAGCCTATCCCTTTAGGCACTAGGCAAGCTAGATTTGTTGCGTTTGATTCGAACAATAATATGATTATCGATCGAACAGCTACGACCATTATCGCAAACAAAGGACTGGTTAATGTTACTATTACTGACAACGACGTATTGAATGTCAAGCAGCAATACCTACACTATAACGTCTACATTGTTAACGACAACGACACTCGCACACTCACGTACACAGACGAACACTTTAATGCAAGCGCAGTAATCTACCTAAGTTCAAGAGCATACCCGGGTCCAAAAGCGTCAATAGAGATTGAAACGTTTAACTCACCTACAGGCGGATCAACTCTTTACTTCACTGATGCAATTTCTGCCGAACCCGGCGTTAATGGTAACGAAGCTATTCATACATTAGCCATTTACCCAGCTGGATTTATCGGCGACGTCATAGTCGAAGCAACACTTGAAAATCAAGTAGTTGGCGAAGCACAAGTTGACTGGGTAGAGATCGAACGAGTGACTCTTGACGGTACAGAAGAGCAGCTGATACCTATTAACTTTGTAGGGGTGCTTAGTTATATCAGAATACTAGCCACTGCTAACCCCAATGAAACTATTGAAAAAGTTTTAATTAGAAATTGACAAGTCATTGATTTGACTGTACAATTTAACTATGAGCGCAGTATCAGACGTTACCTTATCATACCTACCAGCGAAACGCAAGACAACTCCTAAAGGTTGGCTTAGCTTTAACGCTGTCTGTTGTCACCACAACGGACACGCTCCTGATAATAGAAGTCGAGGCGGGTTTATTGCCAACGGTGACGGAGGTGCATCTTACCACTGCTTTAACTGTGGTTTCAAGACGTCATGGCAACCGGGCAGACCCCTAACAGCAAAATATCGTAAGTTACTTAGGTGGCTTCACGTTCCTGACGGCGATATTAACAAGCTGACTTTTCAGGTAATGCGCGAGAACGAAGGCGTTGAAACCAAAGAACACGTCTTGGAAATGCCCAAGTTCAAGGAAGGCAAGTTACCTAAAGATAGTGTAAAGATCAGTGAATGTACAAACACAAGCAAGCATTTTATTGCAGTAGTTGAATACATGCAGAGCCGTGAGCTGTATCTAGAAGATTACCCGTTTCATTGGACACCTGACTTGGGCAAACGTGACAGATTAATAATACCTTTTTATCACGAGGGTATGTTAGTAGGATATACTTCACGTACAATACTCAAAGACAAGAAGCCCAAATACCTCGCCGAAGAACCCGGCGACTACGTGTTTAACTTAGACGCACAGACGTGGGACAAGGAGTTTGTGCTAGTCACAGAAGGCTCTATAGATGCCATTTACATCGGTGGTGTTGCACTGCTTGGCTCGGAGATAAGTGACGGACAAGCCATGCTAATAAACCGGTTAAATAAGGATGTTGTAGTTGTGCCTGACAGAGACAGCGCAGGCAAGAAACTAGTAGAAGACGCTATCGGGCGTGGATGGAGTTTGTCTATGCCCGAGTGGGAAGATGATATCAACGATGTTGGTGATGCTGTATTGCGTTATGGACGATTGTACACATTGCTCAGCATTGCCCGGGCAGCAGAAAGCTCTCCTTTGAAAAACAGGTTGAGAGCAAAAAAATGGTTTATACAAGGCGATGAATACAATTGAATCAGGATACGCGCAGAGTGAGTTTGATGACGCAACCATTGTTTGCATCGACGGAGAAGGCGAACTCGAGTCTATTAGTATATGGACAGCTCAAGGAAGTGACTTAGAAAAGGTATACGCACAACAATTTCCCCACAGCGTGGGCATGTGGTATTCCGCAATGGAAGAACGCATAGGATTAGATCCGAACAGAACTACATTGTTAGAACTATCTGATTACGGAGATCCTAATAGGCTATTTCTTGATGTGTTGCATGATTTTATAGCAACAATCGGCTGTGGTTGGAATCCGTGCACTGAAATAAAGCATGACTTAAGAAACGGTTGCATGTGGTGGCATCCTGAGTTATTCACAGAACAGGATTTACTTGACATAGCTGCGGCGACTCAACAGGTTTACATATACATTTTACAAAATATAGTTGCATGGAGCAAGATGCATTTACCCAGCAGAAATTTAGTGCTAGAAGGACTGCATCCTCTGCGTGAAGCAGACGCAATAAACCTATATCAGATCTACAATCAGATTTACATAACACGTTGAAAACATTGACAAAAACAATAAAAGGTGGTATATTTAACGAATGACAACAAGACAAAACACAGACTACGGGTATGACATACAGAAGATTTACTTAGAAATGATGATGACAGACGCCGAGTCGTTTGTACGTTGTCAAGCAGTGTTTGATTCAGATGCATTTGACAGACGCTTGCAACCAGCGGCAAAGTTTCTTGACAACTACGTTACTGAACACAATGCAATGCCCACCTTTGATATGTTAAACGCTGCGACCAAGACACAGCTCAAAGATCCTGGACAGCTACAAGAAAATCACTATGATTGGCTGCTAACAGAGTTTGAAACATTCTCAAGACACAAAGCACTTGAAGCAGCTATCATGCAGAGTGCAGACTTGCTGGAAAAAGGCGAGTATGGCCCTGTTGAAGACTTGGTAAAGAAAGCTGTCCAAATTGGTCTTCAGAAGGACCTGGGCACAGACTACTTCAGCGACCCGAGAGCACGCCTAGAAGCTATTAAAGACAACAACGGACAGGTTGCTACCGGCTGGGACGACTTAGATAAAAAGCTATTCGGTGGCTTTAACAGAGGCGAGCTAAACATCTTTGCTGGTGGCTCAGGTGCAGGTAAATCACTGTTCCTTGCTAACCTAGGTGTGAATTGGGCGCTGGCTGGTTTGAACGTATTGTATGTCACACTAGAGCTAAGTGAGAACTTGGTATCTATGCGTGTCGACAGTATGGTTACTGGAGTAGGCACCCGCGACATCTTTAAGAATATCGACGACGTCGAAATGAAAGTTAAGATGATCGGCAAGAAATCTGGCAAGTTCCAAGTCAAGTACATGCCATCAGGCAAAACACCCAACGACATCAGAGCGTATGTTAAAGAGCTTGAAATCAAAACAGGGCAGAAAGTTGACGTACTGTTGATTGACTACTTGGATCTATTGATGCCTAATGGTGCTAAGATTAGTGCAGAGAACCTGTTCATCAAAGACAAGTATGTTTCAGAAGAACTGCGTAACCTAGCAATGGAATTGAATACAGTGTTTGTAACTGCGGCGCAGTTGAACAGGGGCGCGGTAGAAGAGATTGAATTTGATCACAGTCACATATCAGGCGGCCTAAGTAAGATACAGACAGCAGACAACGTGTTTGGTATCTTTACCAGTAGAGCAATGCGAGAACGCGGCCGCTATCAAATACAGCTAATGAAAACACGTAGCTCAAGCGGCGTGGGCAATAAGATTGACTTAGGCTTTGATGTAGATAGCCTGCGTATTGTTAACTTAGATGAAGACGAGGATGATGCAGCGGCGGCAGCAAACAGTGGCGGAGGTAGCGGAGCTATTGTAAATGCACTCAAAAGAGGCAATACATCTACAAGCGAACCACACGACGATCCTAGTGAAGGCAAACAGCTAGGCAAGGTTAGAGCAGAGACTGATAGTACTAAGCTGCGACAGTTTCTAAATAACTTGCCAGGAGACGACGATTAACAGGCGCAAGGACGCCTGTCGCCGTCTGTCGCAAGCTCCTATAGTTTATTAGTGCGCTGGTGCCAGGTTTGGATTATTCAGGATCGGCAAGCTTCAATCTAACTTGCACTTTGCGGATATAAACAGTCACATTACTCGGATATTGGGTGTGCGGCTGTAAGTCAATTACTACGCCAAAATCTGGGCTAACGTAGTCTAACTTTGTAGCTGAAGACAGCTTCCAGTCACCGAGTGTACCGGAATAGGTAAAATCGTCAGTGGCTTCTAGGTTGGCCATGTTCGCGCCCATCCGCTTAGTTCCGTCCCAGATACCAATCACTTTGTCTTGTGTTCGACCAAGTCGACTTGCTTTAAGACGTATTTCAATAGACTCTACAACTTGCCCGTCTAGTTCAAATCCAAAGTCAGTAAACACGAGCGCAGTTGATTCTGTAGTAACTAACTCGCCAAAGAAGTTTGCTGTGGATTTAATAGAGGTTTTACTAGTGAGGACACTAGAGACATTATTGTCAACAAATTGTATTTCGTTGCTTTCGATGCCCTGTGTTTTTCGAGGGGATTTCCAAGGAGTCCATGACATTGATTAATATCCTAAACCGAACGTCACGCGATGGTAACGTTTGGTGTTACGTCGTAGGTATCGTTTTCGTTAAACGTATAAGGACCGTTAGGATCAACTTCGATTGTTAGGATACGCGGAGTAGTGCCCGTGGTTACAATAGCGTAGCCTTGCACGGATCCAGACCAGCCGCCTGTGCCTGTAGTAAACGTCTGCAGAGCATAGCTAGCAGTATCGTCAGTTACAGTCCAAGAACCGTCGGTAAGAGCAATTCTTGCATAACCGGTACCGGTTGGCTCAGTTAGTGTAGCTGCGGTGATCGTTTCACCTGGTTCTGAGTTTGTAAAAAGCAAAAGCTCAAGGTCAGTGCCGCGGTCAACATCAGCATTTGCAAAAATAAGGTTGGCGATTAACGTTTCGCCTTCGTTGGGGGTAAATCCAGCCATTTTTCGATCTCCATTAATGAAAATATGTCATGTATTTAGTTTCATTAAATGAAGCTTTTAATTTACTGAATCTCTATTCGGTGGGGAATTCTAGAACCTCGTTGAAAGAATCACATGCTTAAACTTCAATACCACATAAGTCGACTCTAGATTAGTTAATGATGAAAACAGTATACACTGATTCGAGCCAGTTGTCAACCCCAGATTCCCAGCGGCGTAGGCCCCGAAGCCGCGAAGCGGTTAGCGCATTTTGCAGCGGTGCGCAAATACCTGCCGCTAACACGTCTCAGACTGCCTGCCGCTAACACGTCTCAGACTGACCTGTCGCTAACACGTCTCAGACACTGTGACGCACACTGTGACCACAACGTTCGAACAAATCTCTTCTGCATTGTGTGTTATTCTAGGGATTGTAGTGCAGAATCCCTAGGCAGGACTAGCAGAGGCTGTAAAACGTCAACAAACGTGCCTGTCGCCGCGTACAACAAGACCTAAGCTTCTAGACGTGTGCTAGCCTACCCTTAGTCTTTCGATTTGCTTTTCATCACACAACCACATGACAGCAAGAGTGCGCATACTATCCGTATCGAACTCAATGGCATTAGATGCCGACTGGCAACCGTATACGTCATAGTCGATCAACCATTCACTTATAGTGCTGGTTAGGATGTTCATTTCTTGCTGGGTAAGGGTGGGTTCTGAGTATTCAATAATGAGTCTGTGCATGAGTAATATTTACACGGTTTAGTATAATTCACACTATAAGACTACCATTCGCGGTCCTTGGGTAACACAGTATTTCACAGCCTAGATGCACACTTGATCACAGTAGCCAGTGAGGTACAAGTGCGCTCTGCGCACTGTGCTTTCGTTCGCACTCAGCACTGTTGTTAGTGCCCGAAAAGGGTCCTAGAGAGAATGAAAAAATTTTGCGCGCAGATTTTTTACGAAGTACTTACAATACCACCCGGGGTTGTTTTTAGGGTGCGTCTGAGTAGAGAATAGTAGAGAAAGGGTGTGTGCAGATTAAAAAAAATTGCTGCGCGAAAAAATAAGGCCAAGTACTTACAGAAGTGAGGTGGTGATTTTGCACCCATGCTTTTTAAAATAAGAGAAATAAGAGAAATAAGAGATCATTAAGCACAGCTAAGTTGTTGTTTTAATTATTAATTACTATGCCCCGACCCCCCTCGAGAAAATATTTTTCTCTCACCTCCCGAGGGGTATCGTTCATTTGTCTCGCATCAGAGCATTCAGTTCACGAATGAATTCCTGATCCTTCAATGACTGTTCCACTTCCTTCTCACGTTGTAACTGTTCCTTGCGCTCGCGTAGGCTAGCGTAGTACTGTGACTGTAGGTACGTGAACGCAGCTATAGCAGCATGGTGCAACAGCACAAACGTCGCAGCGAACATCACTGTGAGCACCACTGTGATCACTACCATTAGGAACACAGGTGCTGAGCCTGTCCAGCCTAGTGCTAGCTCTATGAATAGCAGTATGCTGGCTATGACTATCCACGTGTACTGTAGGAAGGGTCGTAGTGTTGAGCCTAATGCTCTGAGCTTATCCATTAGTTTGCTCCTTGTGTATGAGTGCAATGATGCTGACTATGTTGGCTAGGGCTGTGAGCATACTGCCCGCCACGACTTGAGCAAGGGTTAGATTGACGAGCATGTCTTATCACTACTCTGTTGCTGATTGCTTACACCTTGTCCCAGTTGTTCTTAACGTACTTGCGAGCCAGTGCTGAGTCCATGTTCAGCTCGTCTACTGCAAAGCTAACAGCAACTGAGCGGTCAAAGTTCATACGCTTGCAACGACCAATCACGTCACGCACCAGTTCAGCTTTGGTCATTTTGTTGTGTGGCTTGGGTTGCTCAGCTGGGCGAGGAGTAGCAGGCTGCTTGGCCGCTACCTTCTGTTCTGGTTGTGCAGTGGTCTGCACAGTAACGCCTGCCCGCTTGGTTGGCTGACCTTTAATGCGTCGACCGCCTGCACCAACTACACGGTACACGCTGGCCTTGCTGATAGTGCCACTTGACTTGAGACGCAGGGTTGCACCACGCTGCACTTTTTTGTGACGCTGCTCGCTAAGGTTAACCAGCTTGCCGCAGCTAGCAGTGTAGGCATAGGTCTTGCCCTTGGCGTAGATCACTTCCTGGTCATGATAGGTCTTGCCAGTGCCGCCCAACTGTAGGCAAACGTTTCTCCAACCTGGATTGTGGTTAGCACCCAGACGTGGATTAACAGCGCACACAATGTGAGCAACTTCGTGCGGCACAGTGTCCATGATCGCGTCGTTCATATCCTCGGCGCACATACGCAGATTGAAACGCAGTTGCAGGTCTGAGGCTTCTCTGGTGAGTCTGTTGATCTTGTAACGTGCCTGGCCCATCGCCCTGCCGTTCAAGTTGAACATGATGCGTACACCGCTGAGGTCCAAGCCGTACAGCTCTTGTGCCTTGTTCAAACACTTTTGGGTGGCTTCAGTGATCAGCTGCTGGTTTGTCATAGTGTGCCCTCTATGTGTCTTTTGCTTCAGTGTACATACAGTATACTGTCAGTCGCTGTTTTGGTCAACCTCTCATTTGGTCATCTTGCGGGAGCAGCTAGGGCAGGGTGCGCCTTCAATAGCACAGGTGCACTGGTTCTTGATCTCGTAGACGTGCTGCTCGTGTTCAGCTTCCAGCATCTTGATCACGTTACAGAGAGCGTCGTAGTAGCCTGACACATAGCCCTCTGCACCCTCCGTGATCTTGTCCAGGGGACAGCTCATCTGCGTGACTTTAAACTTTGCTTGGAGATAGCTCATGTTACACCTCCCACAGCATAATAGTTTCGCTGTCGTGTGGCTCAGCAAACCAGCCTGCCTTGGCGAGGAACTTGTTGAGTTTGTTGGTTTCGTCTGCGGTGCCGTCCGCGTATGGGTAGAAGTTTGTCTCTGGCTTGCAGATGTCGTCGCGGATCCAAATGCCGCCCCAGCTGTCGCTTTCAAATTCTTCGCTGGCCACAGCGTTGAGGTTAAACGTGTCTTGCAGGTTGCGGATCAGTGTACTACGCTTCATAGTGTGCCCTCTATGTTGTTTGCTTCAGTGTACAACTATTATATGATCTTTGGGCTGGTCTGTCAACCTCTCATTTGGACATTTTCTCGGAAAGCTCTATCATCATCTGCATGGTCTGGAGGTTTTCTTCGTTGCTGAGGAAGTCCATCATCTTGTCAAAGCTCACGTCGCCGTCAAGTCCGCCGTAGAGCTTACCGTTGAACTCACCGCGCAGGTATTTTGAGGTGTTGCCCATTTCTTCGATTTGTTTAACAGTTAAGCTCATGTCGCGTACTCCGTTTGCTTCAGTGTACAACTATTATACGATCTTACTGCCGGTCTGTCAACCTATCATTTCCTTGGCTGTGAGTACCGCTTCGCGCATCTGGTTGAACTCTGCCTGCATGTCTTCTGGCATTTGCTCACGCAGGATACTGTCACGGTTGGTGAACAGCCAGTCCTTGGTAGTTTCGATCTTGTAGGGGAATGTGCCAGCGGACGCGAACGCCCAACGCTCGTATGTGATGATCACGTTGTCTTTGCCAAAACGCTGACGGCACTCGTAAGCAACAACGTGGAACAGTTGTCCTGGAAAGCATGGGTTGTTGCTGAGGTAAGTCTTGCCAGTGTTGAGTTCCATAGCTTACATCTCCGCCATGTTGCACAGCTCGTCCAATTCGTAGTTAAGCTCTTCAGCATAACCGTGCTCGCCGCGCTGTTGCGCTTGTTCGATTTCTTTCACAAGTGCTTCGATCTTGCTTTCGATTGCTGGAGTCGGACACATATCTTTCTACCCTCTTACTCGTTTATCTCACTGTACATACAGTATACCTGATCTGAGCAGTTTGGTCAACCCCTCATTTCCAGAACGTGTACCACGGCTCAGGCAAGTCGTTACGCTCAAGTGCTCCGCGTATACAGTACTCGTTGCCTACAACCACAGGAGCATTAGGCTGACCAAAGTCTTTGAGCTCGCCGTTGCTCATCAGCGCCTTGCCGTCGCGGTAGCTGATCTCTACAATCTCTACCACTGTGGCCTTCTCGTGACAGACCCAATCTACTCGGGTCTCTGTGTAGTGTATCCAGCCAACGAATGGGCCAAACACTGCGAGCAGGATAATCAGCGCCTTGAGTTGTGTCTCTCTAAGTTCAGTCATTTTGCCCTCTTGGTTTCGTTAGTCTCACTGTACATACAGTATAAGCTCAGAGGGCGTGTGTGTCAACCAGTTTTGGGGCCCCAGCCTAAGATGGGTTTGGTTAAGTGCGGTTGGATGGGCTTGCTTGAAACTGATTTGCGTGCTGGCTTGTGACTGCGTTTGACTGGCTTCATAGTTGACTCCTGGTTGTCAACACTACTTATCATCGTAGCCGGGTGCGCTCAGCTAAAATTATGCGTGGAGGCTAGTGATGTATGATTCCTGGGCACGTTCCTTGAACTCGTCCATTACTGCCACATACGTGTGCATCTTGCCAGCCTGACTGAAGCTCTCGTTCAAGCTAATCCGCTCCAGGTTGGTCATCACAAACAACCGGACCTCTTGGTAGGTTGCGTCGTCTTTGTTGTATAGCTTGATGGCAGCGTCTACGATGCGCTCTACTAGAACGTTGCCGGAGTGTGAGTTCATTACGTTGATCATCTTGTGGCCCTCTTTGTCTCAGTGTACGTACAGTATACGGTCAGTTGACGTCCTTGTCAACCGGAGATTGCTCAGTCAACTGCGTTACACGACAGCACGTCAATGACGTCCCCGTGCTTCCAAGCTAGTGCGTTGCGGGCCTGGGCCTCGGTCTCTGCCTCAACGTAATCCCACCGCATCTCGTGCTGCTGGGTCAGTATGTTCCACTTCTCAAACTGGCATTCAAATTCGATGATCATACCGTGTGCCCTTTTGCTTCAGTGTATATACAGTATACTGTCAGGTGACGTCTTTGTCAACTGGTTTTTAGAAAAGACCGTCTCCATTCCATTTGTCTGTGTAGCCTGCCCAGCTACGCTCTGCGAGTTTCTCTTTAAGCTCTTCAACCTCTCGGGCCAGCCGCTCCAGCCGCACTGCACTCTGCCCACAGAGTTCAACCGACATTGGGACCTTGTCTCTGGACGCGTCACGCAGTTCGTTTACCAATTGTTGAGTGTATCTGTCCATATCAGCCTCTATCCATTAGGATGTCATTGAGGTCAGTGCAGGAAATGTCCAGCATCTGTGCGTAGGCTTTGTTGGATAGGTTTGGGTGGTTGTCGTAATACTCGCAGATTTCGCTATCAGACCAGGTGTCCATTTCTTCTTCGTTGCACCAATCAATTGCGTCGCTCATCCTGTCACCCTCTTCGTTCATTGCTTCAGTGTACAACTATTATACGACAGATCGACGTCCTTGTCAACCAGTTTATTCCTTGCTGGACAAGCGGGCTAAGTGCTGCTCACCCCAGCGCAACTGTCTGCAGGTCTCCAAGAAGATCTCGCCGTCCATGTCTGCAAACGCCTCACGGATCAACAACCGCTTCTCTGCCAAGTAGACCTTGGCAAACTTCGCGTCGTAGTCTACGATGCTGGAGGTGTTGCTGATCAAATCGGCCAACTTGACAAATTTCGCGCGCTTGGGGGCTTGTGCTGTGTGCTTGCGGTCAATGGCTTTGCGCTCTGCTCTGTTGCCGTCCTCTGGCTTGCTCACGTCAGTCAACCAACCCACCAACTCCGCAACGTCTTTGCCAAACTCGGTCTCGATCAACTCAATGGTCACCGCAGTGTCTTCCACAACGTCGTGCAACCATGCGGCACAGATCTGAGCTTGGTCCCCGCCACGTGCTGTTACAATCTGAGCAACCTCTGCTGGGTGTA
>Ga0306908_1000263_pt1 | contig 21355 bp, 18 predicted proteins | sample AntRauTorcE11899_FD_190430 | JGI IMG/M metagenome (GOLD analysis project Ga0306908, IMG submission 190430) | Saline lake microbial communities from Rauer Islands, Antarctica - Metagenome Torckler E11 #899 (v2) (version 2) | ecosystem: Environmental > Aquatic > Non-marine Saline and Alkaline >... | reverse complement strand
AATCCTTTATTAGAAATTGCTGAAGTTTCCGTAGGACAACATTATTATTGGAAATTAGGAGATTTTCAATTACATGGTCAAGTTTTAATTACGACTTGGGTAGTTATTGCTATTCTTTTAGCTCTATCTTTATTAGGTAATAGTAATTTAAAACCAACTCCAGATGGTTTACAAAATTTCACTGAATATATTACTGAATATATTCGTGATTTAGCTAAAACACAAATTGGTGAAGAAGATTATGTTAAATGGGTTCCTTTTATTGGCACACTATTCTTATTCATCTTTGTTTCTAATTGGTCTGGTGCTTTATTACCTTATCATATTATTGAAATTCCTAATGGTGAACTTGCTGCTCCTACGAATGACATTAATACAACAGTAGCCTTAGCTTTACTAACATCAATTTCATATTTTTATGCAGGTATTTCAAAAAAAGGACTAGGATATTTTAAACGTTATATTTCGCCAGCAGCGTTTTTATTACCAATTAATGTATTGGAAGATTTCACTAAGCCAGTTTCCCTTAGTTTCCGTCTTTTTGGTAACATTTTAGCAGACGAATTAGTTGTTGGAGTTTTAGTATCTTTAGTACCTTTAGTTGTACCTATTCCAATTATGTTATTAGGTGTATTTACAAGTGCTGTACAAGCACTTGTATTTGCAACATTAGCTGGAGCTTATATCGGGGAAGCTGTAGAAGATCATCACTAGTTTTTACCCCTTTATTATGAAATTATTATACTTATAAGTATAAAACTAAGAAAAAAATCATAAAATATTGTATTAATACACGTCCGTGTCACACGAAAAATATGAATAATATTTAAATAATTAGAATACCTTACTCTGAAAGAGTAGGGTTATATACATCGATACAACTGTTAACGGCAATTTAAATTTAATATGTATTGTTTATATATATTATTTTATCTATACAATCTAAATGAGATTATAATTATTAAATCTTTGGGTTAACTATACTAACTATAATGAAAGATTTTACAACATATTTATCAACAGCTCCTGTTGTTGGTTTAGGCTGGGCTATTTTTACATCTGGTTTATTGATTGAAATTAACAGATTTTTCCCAGATCCATTAGTTTTTTCTTTTTAATAAAAAATTTAAACCCGCGTTAAACTCCCTACTCTTCCTACTCTGAAAGAGTAGGGAGTTTAACGCGGGACTAGATTAGATTATTCTAAAAATGAATCAAAATTTTTTATTCATCTTTTTATACACACTTTATTATAAAATAATTCGTTATTTTGTTACTAGATTAACGCATAGTTGTGATACTGCAAAAGAAAATACAATTGGATAAGATAACGTTAAATTTGTCTCATATTAATTTTCTCGTATATAAGATTTTTCTTATAAATATTTTATTACTTACGCTATTGTTCAAAAAATAAATTAAAATTGAAACGAACTTAAGCCGCCCTCACGGGACTCTTTCAGAGTAGGGAACTTACTATGTAAATTTTTTTAGACCTAACACTAATGAATAAAAATTTCTATAAAAAAATAACATAAGAATCTTTCTTAAAGTTTTTCCCTTTTTAAGAAAAAACTTTTAATGCCTACTATTCAACAATTAATACGTTCAGCACGAAAAAAACAAACAACAAAAAGTAAAGCACCAGCTTTAAAATCATGTCCACAACGAAGAGGTATTTGTTTACGTGTATATACGGTAACACCTAAAAAACCAAACTCAGCCTTACGTAAAGTAGCTCGTATCAGATTAACTTCAGGTTTTGAAGTTACAGCATATATTCCTGGTATTGGACATAATCTTCAAGAACATGCAGTTGTTTTAGTTCGTGGAGGAAGGGTTAAAGATTTACCAGGTGTACGTTATCATATCGTACGTGGTACTTTAGATACTGCTGGTGTTAAAAATAGATCTCAAAGTCGTAGTAAATATGGTGCTAAAATGGCATCTAAAACAGCAGCTAAGAAATAATATATAAACTGACGTCCGCTCATGCCCGTGAGGGCGGCGCCGCCCTCACGGGAAGGGTCAATGTTTTGTCAGAGACGAAACATCCTACCCTAATCTCACCCCAAATATCATCCCGAATCCCCTACTCTTCCTACTCTGACAGAGTAAGAAGAGTAAAGTAGGTTTTCGACTCTGGGGAGGGTGCCGACCTCACGGGCATGAGCGCACTTTTTAATTCTTACCAGAATTTTATATAAAATTAAATTTTATATATCCACGTATATATATATTTTGAATTTAGATATATATAAATTCTTAAGATAAAAGTAAAGCCAAAAACTAAAGTCTGTGGTGAAACTCACATATATATATGTAAATTTCACCACAGACTAAAAAAAAAAATTAACTTTATATTATCTTTTAAAAAGATATTTAATTTACCGTAAAAAATGAGTAATTTTAAAACTTTTTTTAAAAGAAGTTTATAAAATCGATTTTTTACACAACGTATTTTAATTTAAAAAATATCCTAAGAATAAATTTTAGCCTTTCTATTTTCTTTTCTATGATAAATAATCATAAAATTTATAAAATATAAATAAACATAGAATATAAAAAAATATGATATACTTATATCAAAAAAGTATATGCTATAAAAAATTAGATATTTATCTAAATAGAAAAATTGATATACATAGAATATGTATTAAAAAATACAAGACACAAGTTTTTAGAGAATTGATTTTAACTCTTAACTTATTCAGAAGTGATAATTTAAATTATCTCCATGGCGGGCGTAGCCAAGTGGTAAGGCAGTGGATTGTGACTCCACCATTCGCGGGTTCAAACCCCGTCGTTCGCCTATATAATAAAGAGCGCCTTTGAGGCGTACTCCCCAGAGTAGAAAATTAAAAAAACGATAAAATCCCTTACCCAAATATCACCGACCCGTGAGGGTGGCCGCCCTGACGGTACTTTCCTTACTACTTTAAGAGTTTCTTACTACTTTGAGAGTAGGAAGATTAGGGGGGTATCTAGTAAGGTTTCTTAATTTTCTTAAGATCTTTGGGAGATGGGGGCGCTTAGGGGCGCCCGGATGTTAATATGTTATTAATTAGTTTAATAAATAAAGTTATTTATTTAAACTTTTTAAAACGTAGGATAATATTAATAAATGTTAGCTTAATGGTAATGTCAAAATATATATAAAAATTAATTTTATGAGTAAAATTTACGATTGGTTCGAAGAACGTTTAGAAATTCAAGCAATTGCTGACGATATTACAAGTAAATATGTTCCGCCACATGTAAACATTTTTTACTGTCTAGGTGGTATTACATTTACTTGCTTTTTAGTTCAAGTTGCTACTGGTTTCGCTATGACTTTTTATTATAGACCGACTGTAGCTGAAGCTTTTGCATCAGTGCAATATCTTATGACTGATGTAAACTTTGGATGGTTAATTCGTTCAATTCATCGTTGGTCAGCTAGTATGATGGTTTTAATGATGATTTTACATGTTTTCCGTGTGTATTTAACTGGTGGATTCAAACGTCCTAGAGAGCTTACGTGGTTATCTGGGGTAGTTATGGCTGTATGTACAGTTTCTTTTGGTGTAACAGGTTACTCTTTACCTTGGGACCAAATTGGTTACTGGGCTGTTAAAATTGTAACAGGTGTACCTGAAGCAATTCCTGTAGTTGGTACTCCTATTGTTGAACTACTTCGTGGTAGCGCGAGTGTTGGTCAATCAACATTAACACGTTTCTACAGTTTACATACATTTGTTTTACCATTATTAACAGCTGTTTTCATGTTAATGCATTTCTTAATGATTAGAAAACAAGGTATTTCAGGTCCTCTTTAAAAAGAGGAAATAATAGTTTAAAATAAATACGGTTCTCCTCTAAATTCCCTACTCTGAAAGAGTAAGGTATTTCTATTATATAATAGTAGACAGAGAGTATATTTTTCTGAGTATCAATTTAGGGGAGAACCGCTACAGGATTTTATAAAAAATCCTTTCCTTTTTGCAGAAAAATAAAGTTAAAAACTTTAGCAGGAAAAAACAATTATTTTGTTAGAGAACCTTATTAAAATTCCTTACTCTCCTTCCTCTTTCAGAGTAGGGAGTAGGGGGGTTTTAAAATTAAAAAAATCTACTGCGTTTTAATAAACGCAGTAAAGCTATTTGAAAAAATATGGCAAAGTCCCACAAAGCCACGTTGTTAAACGTGGCATAAGGGTAGGGCTTTTTTAAATAAATAAAATTTTAGGATTCTCTCCCTTACGGAGAGCCTAGCGAGCCAAGCTATAAAACCCTACTCTGAAAGAGTAAGGTTTTCAGTAAGCCTTTAATTCATATTATCAATTTTATTTCAAACCCCTAAAAAAACGATACAATTATAAAATAAAAGACTTTTTGGCTAAAAACTAAAGTTTATAGATTTTTTTATTCCAAACCCCTACAAAAACGATATAATTATAAAATAAAAGGCTTATTAACCCTGTAATAAATTTATTACAAATCTTTTCTTTTATAAACGCAGGGCAAAATATAAATTTCCTCTAAAAACTTCTTCGTTTTTAAGAAAAACACGGTTGTACTAAAACTCATTTTTATTACATTACAAAAGTCTATACTTAAACACTTTAAATCTTTTTATAAAATAAATTAAAAAAATCTGTAAATTTAAATTTGTTGATGGAAGGGGGGAGAAACTAAAAGGTTGCTTTACACTAAAATTGGGAGTTAAGGGTGTGGGGGTCATCCCACAACCGATAAAAAATATTTATATATTTATAATGTTTTAATTTTAAGGATTAATAATAATCCGTAAAGTCACAGTATGATGAAAAATCAACCCAATTAGTACTATAATCCGCGAAGTTTCCACTTCGTTTAGCGTCAGAAATCCCTACCCGCAGGGTAAGGTTTTTTATTTTCATTACTAACGCGGATTAAGCATTTCTTCATTTGGGCATACTGATTATCAAATTTAGGTTTAAAAACCTTACTGTAATCTTCAGGACCAATAAGACCTGATACGTCAGAAACAGATTCCAAACGTTCAACTTGAAAATTAATATACTCTTTTTCTAGAATATATCTATAATCTGATTCAGAAATTTCTGCCGTTTCAATTAAAGCTTTTAAAACACCACTAGTTAAGTTTGCATTTCTTGAAATGTAGCTTGGTAAAGCCCTACTCTTTCAGAGTAACGATTTATCGTAATAACTACAGGCTAAAACTTCGAATGATAAATCTAAACTAAAACCAATTAAAGTTTTACTATTACTCTTTTTTTTACTTTTTTTTGTACTATTACTTTTTAGAGTAATAGTACAATTATCTTCAAGTTTAATTAGATTTTCCATGTTAAAAAGCTTCTCAGTAGTAACCTGTTCTCCATCTTTATAAATAAAAAATGGAGGCTCAACGTCGAGCAAGATAGGACTACAGGAGTCAAATCCATCAGCAAATGTAACAGCGCCATCAAAAAAACTCTCGTTAAAATATTGTTTTGTTTCGTTAGTGCCATCCTCTTTGCTTAAAGGATTAGTTAAAAATTTTAAAAAATAGAATAGAGATACGGGATTTTAGGATTCTTCATTATCATTATTGGAATTTGATTGCATAAATTAATTATAGTAAATAATAGTTTGCCTTAGCATCTGGGGTTTTCCCCTTAATATATCTTATAGTCGCAGTTATATTTTTTTTTGTTGTTGTTTTTCCCTCCCTGTTAATGCAATTGAGGAAATTGAAAGCAAATTTTCATTGTTCTATGTGGGCCCCCCTAACGGGTTCTCTGGTCCCGTGAGGGGGGCCCACGTCTGTCTAAAGTTTATTTTTTCAATCTAGAAGCGGTCGCCTACTTTGCTTGGGGCTCTGCCACGTTTAACAACGTGGCTTTGTCTAGGATTTAAAGTTTTTCTCATAACTCTTGGGGGGAGTTAAACCATCGATACGAACACGATCTGGATTTGCAACTTTAGTGGCAAACGACTAAACTGGTAAGCACGTTAAAACATAACTTTTTTGGTCTGCGTCCACTACTGCCTCAAAAGTATTAATTAAACTCTCTGTGAATCGGACTCCACTTGTTCTTATATTGAAATAAAGAGCTTCACGGTTTGAATAAAAACAATGTCCATAAAGAATACGTAAAATGTTTTGCACTCGACTATCACTGTAGGTATACAGTATTTTTACTGGATCAACGGGTAGTTTTTCAGACGGTGGTGCGGACGTGAAGGGCCCTAGTGTATAATAGGGCCCATGCCACCTTACTTTGTAAATGTGGTGTATGAGAGCTCAACATTATAGATCCGAGTCCTCTTTAAGCTAGTAGCTATTGGGTTCAAGTCCTTGTTGGGGTTAATAAGACAACAATTCTTTAGAGGTGAATGAAGTCTTCCGGCTTACTTGTTTAACAAAAGTTAACGGGGACCATAGCATACCGGTTCAACATCGCAGAAATTGGATTAAGGGTACAGACGGAATCAGATTGGTTTTGTACGATGTTGATATAGAGAAGTGGATGCTAACCCTTTTGGCCATCACGCGAGGCAAATGAGAGAAGGATAAAGCGTTCAGCTTAACACGTTAGGAATGCCCACGATTAGTTACATGACTCTTCAGTTAATGGAAGATGGGTGGTGAGTCCATCAAGATCTAGATGTACAACATAGATCTAACCTCTGCCACTCCCACGGGAATCTGCGATAACCTTCGGGTGACGCTAATTAGATATATTCCCATCCTCGTGCTCCTAACCCTGGATTAATTATAAGGTGGATACTCGTCGAGCGGACTAAGTCGCCTTCACCTTAGGGTGATGTATGGGAAACCTTTTCTTAGAATTAGGTGGAACTTGCGATAGGTAATCCTCTGCCTTTTGGTTTTGGCAGAGTAAACCCCTTGGTCCGGAGAGGGGCTAAGATATAAATATCGGGGTCCTAGCCTTAGGAAGACTAGCAGGTTTCTGGGGTATAGACTACAGTCTTAATCCGCAATAATGGCGCGGGAGTGCCACTAGATTCCTAGTCGGAAAGGAACCTTGAATTGTTTCCACTTTTTATAGTGGAAAAGAAAAGTTTTATTTGTTATTTTTATCATTTATGAGAACTAAATTGAATAGATTCGCGGCTTAGAAGCTTAAGCTTCGTAAACCGATGTTGTTGGCGAAGCTTCCTTATAATAAAAACGAAGCTCGAAGAAGTATAAATTTGGCGTATTATATTGCGCAAAGTAAAAACATTAAGGATACCAATTTTATCCTTGGTGAAAAGATTAGACTTGGGACCCCCGATGATACTTTTTTTTCGGTAAGGCGTATATTGAGTAACCTTAGGAAACAAGGTTTCTATTTTAGAAATAAAACTGCAAAAATTCTAGATAATATATATATAAAGAACTGTTCCATGGCTAGAGGTGAAATTCCTTTCGAGAAAACGAAGAACATTTTGTCAATTATTTCAAGACAAGAAACACTACTGATCGCGTACAAAAGAGTAAAACGTAATCGTGGCGCCATGGCAGAAGCCTCCATTCCAGATGGTAACACATTAGATTTTTATACTCCTGAGCAGAGAGCTTTGGAATATAGAAAAGGAACCTTCCCTGACGGAATATGTTTGGCGGACTTTGATTTGGCTTCATTCCTAATTCTTAAAGGAGATTACCCTTGGAGATCAAGCAGAAGGATTTGGTTAGATAAACTAAGCCGCCCTCACGGGACTCTTTCAGAGTAGGGAATTTACTATGTAAATTTTTCAGGTTCAACCAAGAAAAGACCTATTACCATTCCGCCTTTTATGGATAGGGTTGTGCAAGAAGCCATTAAGATGGTTCTGCATTCGATTTGGGAGCCTTACTTCGAAAAAATAAAATGGAATTGGGAAAACGGCTGCTTATGTAGCAGTGGCGGAAATGATCCGTCGTGGTGGGCATGCTCCGGCTGTTCCGCCAGCTTTTTCTATTGAAGTAGTTTGCCCAGAAGGAGAGGTAGTAGCAGTTTATAAAAGAGATATAGTTCGTTTTACATACTAAAGGGCGTCGTAGTTTTATAAACTTGGCGCAAACGCTTGAGCGTTCAATTGTACGTTCGGGGCTGCTTAGATTAGAAAAAGATCCTGGATCACCCCCGCTAAGTGGAGACTTAGCCCGTACAATTAATAACAGACTGGTGTCGAGAAAAGAGGAAGATCTTTCTCATTCAGAGATAATTGGTTGTGCTAGTTATGCACAACATTTACCTGAGCTGGATGTTTTATGTCAGTCAAAAAGACTGCCACGTTTAACAACGTGGCTTTATTCATAGCAGAAGATTTAGAGATTAGAAGAAAGTCTCGTTCAGGTGGGAATTCTAAACAGAATTCTAAACAAAATTCTAAACAAAAGAGTCAACAATCTAGTAAAAGTAAATCTGCCACGTTTAACAACGTGGCTTTGTGGTGAAAATAAAAACAATAATCGTAGAAAAAAATAAAAAAATAAGGGAACGTAGTTTTTCCTAGTGGAGAGAAACATAATGTTTCTATCGCGGAATTCAAAACACTCAAAAGGAAAGAGCCGTATGACGAGAAACTGTCACGCCGCCCTCACGGGACTCTTCTTACTCTTTCAGAGTAGGAAGAGTAGAGGGTTCGTGAGAACGAGAGATTATTCGCGAGAATGACCTAACCCCCGCGTTTTCTTCGAAAACGCGGGGTCTAAGTTTCATTAGCGGGCTGGGGGTTATCACCTCCATATATATTATAGTCGCTTTTCTACGAAAAGTCGTCCTCCTATAGAGAACGACTTTTTTGTAGAGAACAACTCTTTTAGAAAGAACAATTCTTCTATGGATGGAGGTAAGATTGCCTCCAGCTCAAACATCCTAAAAAATAAAACTGGAAATAGTAACAAGAAAAAGAAAAAACGTAGTAAAAGAAAAATGAGAAGAAAGGGTAAAAAGGCAAAATAGAATAAAAATGAAAGGTATGCATACCTTTCATTGGGTGGTGAGTATATTTTCCTAGTAACAGCGATAATGCCACGTTTAACAACGTGGCTTTCTATCAAAATTTTAGATTTTATTTTGCATTTTATAAGGATTTCAGTTTATTAGAATTTTCAGATAGTTTCTGCTATTTCACTAAAAGTTCCTACTCTGAAAGATTAAGATATTTTATAAAATTTTTTTAATTTATAGTGGAAATGAATAAACTAAGGTATTTTGCATAAATCTAAATTTTAAATTTAAATAAAACCATAAAAAAAATATAACTGTGATTATAATTATCACAAATTTTTTTTTTTAGAATAAACTCACAAATATAGGAATTGTGGGTTTATTCTTTTTTTATTTTTCAAGTGTGGACTCTCTGCTAGCAGCATATATTGTTGAGGGAATCACACTATCACAAAAAAATTGAACACTAGAACATTTTATAGACATTATCTTTTATACTATTAACAATAACGACCCCAATAACAATAAAAATAATCAAATAAATATATGCATAAAAATTTATGCCCAAAACGAATCATGGATTACCACATGTACCTCCATCTAACACAAATGGAGATTATGTCTTAATTAATGAAAAAGAAGCCTATCTAAGTAAACTTGATTTTGCTTATATTATTCCCCGCGTTTTCGAAGAAAACGCGGGGGTTAGGTTTATTTCTTGCAGAAGGTAGTTTTCAAGTTCATTTTAAAAAGGACCTTACTACTTTTTGTAAGTATAACATTGTTGCCACATTTAATATTACACAATCGGTTAGATATGACAAAAATATCGCTTTTATGGTAATTTTAAAAAGTTCCTTAGAAAGCTTTGCAGTAAAATCTACCATAACCTCTGTTGATCAAACAAATCAACGTTTAAATATTGCGGGTAACGCCAATTTCGAAAAATTTAAGACAGCTTTGAGAAATAACTATATTCTCAAAATCGACAATTGTCCTATTAATTGTTTTGTAAATTTACGTTATAGAGACTTTCTCATTTTGGACACAATTGAGGACTTAATAGCCAATAACGCTATTAATACTCATTTGGGTTTTCTACTAGCTATTCGTTTACGTTACAATTTACATTGTTACAGCAAAAATGAAAAATTGCAAACCGTCTCTAATAGACTTTCTCTGGATGATGCCATTGTAAAATACTCGCAACTTGTCTATATCGACTATGCTAATCTCTAATCTCTACGCGACCCGTGAGGGTGGCCGCCCTCACGGGACTTTTGCAGAGTAGGGGGGGTCAAGTAAAAGCTGACGAAATTTTAACAGGAATCCACCAAAAATTTAACAACCAACAGCAAGCTCTAAAAGATGCTATGAGTGCAGGGACGCTCGAAGTTAATCCTGGGCTTATCACAGGTTTTTTAGAAAGTCCTTACTCTTGAAGAGTAGAGGGTTTTTGCTCTGCGAGCCTAATTATACAATCGACGAATTTTCAAAACATAGAATTCAACTTATCCAACAAAAACTTCAAAACGGAACCTACAAAGCCACGTTGTTAAACGTGGCAGTTTCCTGACGTAAAAAGGAAATGGCTCCCCTAACCTGGGGATCGGTTCTCAGGCTTTCTGGAAAGATCCTAAGAACCCTCGAGTAAGGTCTCTTCGGGACGTCCCTTAGGACTACCAGACTTGGATGCAAAAGTAGTACAATCTGCCATTAATCTCGTTCTTACTAGCATATACGAACGCATATTCGACTCACTCGACGTGTGTTTCGGTTTTCGGACGAAACGCGGATTTCACGATTCTTTAATAAAATTAGATTCTCAAGCACAGGCTTTACCTTTCGCCATCGACGGCGACATTAAGGGCGCCTTCAACAATTAACAACACGATACGCTTATAAAAATCCTTAACAGAAGGATTTCCTACAGGAAATTCCTGAATCTAATTTTTAAATGTTGTAGGGCTGGGATCTTCGACGAACTTCAGAACATGCGTACAGATTTTCTTCTTGGGGTTCCTCAAGGCGGAATCGTAAGTCCTACTCTCTGGAACATTTATATGCACGAGTTTGACCTATACATCTTAGATTAAATTACAGGCTTACTTGAATCACTACAAAAAAGACAAGGCCATGGTCTTCAATCAAAAACAACTTCTCCCCGCTATAAATGGATCCAGAATCAAAGAGCTACTGCCTGGCGCAGATATATAACTTATATGCAACCAAACCTACACGCCCCCTTGAACCGCGATTCGCACGGTCGCCAAATAAGGATCCCTCCCCTAATTAGGAATAACGTTAGTCCGTTAGTCGGTTGCGTCAGCTTCCTCCTGATATGAGAGAAAACGCTTTACACTTCAAACGTAGGTACATCCAACTAGGACGCTTACAAAGGTCAACACCTAGTAAACTCCCTGATAAGGTAAAACTTAGATACCATTATACCAGATACGCGGATGATTGGATCTTATTCATAAATGGTTCGGATAAGATCGCCCTATAATCAGAAACAAACTTGCGTTTTTTCTTAAGTATCACTTGGGGTTTACGCTTTCATTGGAGAAAACTAAAATCACGGATATCCCCCGTGAGTCGCCCCCCGCTTTCTAGTTTTCACCGTATACCTTCAAGAACAACACATTGTACAAACAATTTCAATTACCGGTGCAAAGAGGGTCGGTGGCGTATGTGGCTATATTGGTATAGACCGAAACCGTCTAATATCACGCCTTAAATGGAAAAGGTTCATCGACCACAAAGGCAAACCTCGAGAGCAACCCGCACTCCTTACTCTTTCAGAGTAGGGGGGATTTTACCTGCCCATGAAATCATTAACAAATACAACTCTATTATTTTTTTATGGGAACGGTCAACCATTATGCTCGAATGATTCGCGCTCGTTCATCCCTAAACTATTTTATCTGTATATACGAGTACTCATGCTATAAGACTCTGTGTCAGCGTCACCGTACTACAATTCGAAAACTTCTTAAGAAATTAGGTATTACGTCATCCTTCAATCATAAACATCGCAACTTCTAACAAGAAGAAGAGCTCAAAGTCAGTTTCACTTCTTACATCTAAAACATATTGGCCTATACTTATACTTAACGAGGTATCAAGCAACATCAGGCACAACATGGAGTTTAAGTATGAAGATCGTGATCCCTACGAAATTGCTTCCGCGAACTTTCTTAACAACGCAAAAGCGTATTTCCGCACCCAATTCAAACTAAACTCTAGGTGCCCTACTCTTCCAGAGTAAGGTATTTGCGGCGATACTAACGTACAAATGCACCACATTCGCCACTTTAGGAAGTATTCAGACTCTGCTCGCCAGGGTTTTGACCGCATTCATAGTTTATTAAACAGAAAACAAATCCCGGTGTGTTAACATTACCATAAATACGGCTTATACGATAGTATATCCCTGTCAGAACTCTACGATTCAATATAAGAACAGCCAGAGAGTTACTTGATAATTCATCGAGCTCCTTCCGAAAACTTCGAATTATAATAGAAACCCTAACTAGTAAAATTATTTATGAACAAACAATCTCAAAACACAAACAATCAGGGAGCTTCGCCTGAGGCAGTCATTCCTTATGATCTGCTAAAACAAGCTCAAGAAAGCAAAGTATAAATACAAAACCGCGTAGAGAAGTCTGTTTCGCCTGAAGCCTTCCAGCGCATCTTCAATGGCATTAAAAAAAAAAACCAATATACAAAGCCACGTTGTTAAACGTGGCAATATACCAATATAATGTCGAACAACACGTTGCTTTCATTGGTCTATGCGCCACTCTTCAGGCAGGCGGTACAAATAAAAATCGTCGTTCAAACGTTAAAATTACTGTCGGAAATATCAGTTTCAAATCTAAAGAAGTTAACAAACACATCACGAAGAATCTCAAAGACTTCACACCTCGTCAATTTGCCACATTCTTTAGAGATACAATCTTCAACGTATCTCGCGCACAAAACATTACGAATAACGTCTACGTGTCGCTACGTAGACAATACTCACACTTATTAACGGAAAATGCGGAAGAAGAAAAATTCTGGGCAGCGGACTTCCAACTGGATAATTCCAACTGTCCGGAATATATCCGCGTTGCTCTTCGCACTCGCTACAACGATAAATTTGTTAAAAAATAAATTGTAGACAAACATATTACTAAATTGTATTTTTCTGGGGGGCCTATTTTGCTAAATCTTCAATGAAGAGGCGTATCCCGGGAAACTGTCACGCCGCCCTCACGGGACTCTTTCAAAGTAGGGGGTTCGGGAACGGGGCATTATCATATAACTGAAAGTGGCGCTCTAGTTTCAAAATGTGATAAATCTTATTAAAAACATTTATCAAACTCCTACAAGCCATGGCGTAGATAAAAGACGCATTCCTCTCGCTGACATGGTAAATTTGATTTATGCATATTTCCGCCCAGCTAGTATGCCTTCACGTATTCATCCATCAACAAAAGCACTACCTGTAGTTGGTACTCCTATTGTTGAACTACTTCGTGGTAGCGCTAGTGTTGGTCAATCAACGCTAACAAGATTTTATAGTCTTCACACTTTTGTACTTCCGCTACTTACTTCTGTCTTTATGTTAATGCATTTCTTAATGATTAGAAAACAAGGTATTTTGGGCCCTCTATAAACATATAAAATAATAAGCTTGCTAAAGCCCTACTCTTTCAGAGTAAGGATTATTCTTTCTTAGAAAAGAGTAAATCCTTACTCTGAAAGAGTAGGGCACCCTCACGGGTAGCAAATTAGGGATTGTTCCCCCAGGTAAAAGGGTAGCTAAAATAATTTAAATAGAGAATTTAAATTATTATATAAATCTAGAAAAAGATTCTAAAAATACTAAAATAAAAACAGTAAAGATTTTTTTAAAAAAACCAACTTTATAAAAAATAAAAAAGGTTTAAAAAAATGAAATAAAAACTAAGAAATCTTCATTATCTTATAGGAATCAAATAAAAATTTTTAAATTTTTTTTTATTGTTATTGTATATTCTAATTAAATAAAAAATGAAGTTTAATTAAAAAATTCGGTTTAGCTTTTTACTATAACGTAAAAAAATTTGTCAATAAAGTTAAGGGTTTTAGAGGGTAGGAATATAAAAGATATAAACACCCGAAAAATCTTCAGGTGTTTATATCCTTTATATTCTTAAATTTTATAAATATAAAAATAGTTATTATTTTTAATCGACAAATTATAGTTAAAAATTACCTCTTATTAAAAAATCCTATTAAATACTAATAACTATAATCACTTGGAGGGATAATTTTTACATCAGCAAAAAGATCTTTCCAAGTACGTAAATTAAAGGAATTAAGATTATTTTTCCTTTGGAAACCGTTACCCCATCAGATAGGGAATTGTCAGAGGAAGAGGAGGCTATAAGTGGACGATTATCACGATCTGTCCAAATCGCTGCGTATTTAATTCTGAAAAATTCCTCCTTAGCTTCCCTGGTAAAAAAAGTTCTAAAACGAGGAAAACGTCCATAGTAATAATAAAAATCATTAACCTCCCCATCCACCCATTCATAAATAATATGGTGTTTAAGGTTTTGCTCCAAGCTTTCCGCATACGACATTATTAAACGGGTAATGGATTTTGCCATTTCAGCTTGGTCTTTTCTTTGTAAAGAGAGCATTTAAAACGCTTTCTTGGTTTATCGGCATCCCCAGAAATAATGTTAACTTTAAAAGTAAATCCTACTTTAAAAACGCTATCAAAAAAAAATACCCCGCGTTTTATTCGAAAACGCGGGGGTTACTATTGGATTTTACTAAAATAACATCGCCAGGGGGATACCGTAGCGGTATACCCCTGGCTTTTCTGGGTAAAGTTCCTCATAGTTAATTTTTTGTTCATTAACTAAAATTTCAATGGCAGGAGATATTTTTAACAAAACAGGGCTATACGGATTTAATCTGCCCTCTGTTGTTTGGTCTTTATATGTGTAATATTCGAATTCCATAACTCCTAAAAATCCTTACTCTGAAAGAGTAGGGCACCCTCACGGGTGTATACGTTCACTAGTTAAACGTGCTTCTATATTACTAAAACCATCTTCTATAGACCTAAAAAGACATTCAAGAACGGTTATTTTTAATGAATTAGATTTTTCCCACCCGTGAGGGTGGCGCTATTCATAAATATTTAGTTTGTTAAAAAAAGTTTAAAATGAAACAAAAAAAATTCCCTACCCTTAGATTAAGATATTTTTTTTTGTTGACATTGTTGTTATTTTAGTCTTAGTTTGTGTTGTAGTTGTAGTCATAGTAAAAGGAATAAACTATAGGAGTATAAATATTTACAACCCGTGAGGGTGCCTTACCCGACCCGTGAGGGTGGCCGCCCTCACGGGACTCTTGAAGAGTAGGGGGCACCCTCACGGGTTGTAAATCTTGTAAATATAGATTCATTTTACGGGAATAATTAATAGTAATTCTAAAAAGTGACGTGATAAGTACATCTTTGAAAGCCCCTACTCTTCCTACTCTGAAAGAGTAAGAAGAGTAGGCCCTTTGATAAGAGCTTCGCACAATAACTTAATAATTTTTACAATGATAAATAAAAAGATTAAAAAAAAATCAAGTCTATAATACAAAAAAAGAGGATTATTAAACTATTTAATTTCAGTTAAATTTATTAACTAATAAATTTGTAAAATCTTTAAAATAAAGACTATAAAAAACTAATTATGTTATATTTATTATTATAAATAAATCCAATATTTTTTGTGATTAAAAATAGATATACGCATTAAATGTTATTCATCTATAGAGTATTATTTAATTGGAGTAACAAAGCCACGTTGTTAAACGTGGCAGATTTAAAAAAGTTTTGGAACTAAAACTCCTTACTCTTGCAGAGTAGGGGGGTTTTAGATATACAAAAGTTTTTCATGTCCGTTTATTCTAGTTTTTTTATTTTTGAGTAAGATGTCTGGGTAATACTAATCACTAAATTAGAGATTGATTACTATCAGTTGTATAAAATTATATTCAATCTGTAAGGACACTTAAAAAATAGAAAAATCTAAAAAAAAGAAAAGTTATTTATATGAAAGTACGTTCTTCAGTTAAAAAAATATGTGATAAATGTCGTGTTATTCGTCGAAAAGGTACTGTAATGGTAATTTGCTCTAATCCTAAACATAAACAACGTCAAGGTTAATGAGTAGGGATTTATATTATATAAGAAAGGTTGTATTATATAACTCATGCTATAAATTAGCACTATAAAAATATTTTAAATAATAAAAAAATTAAAAATTTTAATATTTATATCAAAATAAACGTTTTTAAATTGTAAGAAATTTAAAATCCCCGTATAGGGGATTTTAAAAATCTTATAGTTAATTTTTAATATTTTTGTTTTATATATATATATTATATATATTTATAGTTGTACAACTATAAATTAAGATGATTATAAATCAGAAATAAAAATAGATAAGAGGTTATTAAATAAGGTTCTTCATATAAAAATTATAAAATATAATAATAATTATTTTTATAATTATAAAAATTTATTAGTTAAGTTATAATAATTGTTGACAATTTTAATAAAAAGCATTATAATAAATAATGCTTTTTAACATATAAAAAGTTTTTTAAAAAGAAAGCCACGTTGTTAAACGTGGCATTATATAAAAATGTTTTTTAACATATAAAAAGCCCCCATCGTCTAGAGGCCTAGGACATCTCCTTTTCACGGAGGAAACAGGGATTCGAATTCCCTTGGGGGTAAACAGTTATTCAATATTCAAAAGAATAAAAGCCAGACATAAAAGAAAAAATAGATATCTATGTAACATAAAAGATATATATATATAATTTTATCTATATTAATGTTTAATTAATATTAAACAAGAAATTAGACATATTAAAAATCAGATTGAATATAAATTAGATTTTAGCTAATTTGGGTATATGTTAGTGGTAACACCATTATATTAGTTACTAACATTTTATAACTAGTATAAAAATCTTAAGTTAAATATTATTAAAAACTGAAATATTTTAACTTAAGATTTTTATGTAGGGACGTACGAAGTTAAGAAAATTGAAAGGGTAGGAGACCCTACCCAGATCTCCTACTCTTCAAGAGTCCCGTGAGGGCGGCCACCCTCACGGGTCGGATAGGGTTTGTTTTAATTCGTCGAATTATTTTTAATTCTTTGAATTATTTTTAATTCTTCGCACTATAAATAATAATAAATTATAATCTAATGAGATTATAAAGAAATGTGGAGAAAATAAGTTAAATGGAACTTCTTAATTTTGTTTGCTGTATTTCCCTATAGAAATAAAATATAGAAATAGACATAATATATTAATATATTTATGTCTATATATTTAATGTTAATTGAGTAATAAAAAAAAAAATTAAATTCATTAAAAGTATAATGATAAAATAAAAAATGATAAAATATAATATACTCGAAAAATTGGTTTATATAAAAGATATATTAATAATAATAAAAATATGGCACGTGCTAAATTTGAACGTAAAAAACCACATGTAAATATTGGTACTATTGGACATGTAGACCATGGTAAAACTACATTAACAGCTGCTATTACAATGACTTTAGCAGCTAAAGGTGTTGGATTAGCAAAAAAATATGATGAAATTGACTCTGCACCCGAAGAAAAAGCTCGTGGTATTACTATTAATACAGCACACGTAGAATATGAGACAGAAAATCGTCATTATGCACACGTAGACTGTCCTGGTCATGCTGATTATGTTAAAAACATGATTACAGGTGCAGCACAAATGGATGGTGCTATTTTAGTTGTGTCTGGTGCTGATGGTCCAATGCCACAAACAAAAGAACATATTTTACTTGCAAAACAAGTAGGTGTTCCTAACATTGTTGTTTTTTTAAACAAAGAAGACCAAGTTGATGATAAAGAATTATTAGAATTAGTAGAATTAGAGGTACGTGAAACTTTAGATAAATATGAATTCCCTGGTGATGAAATTCCTATTGTTTCAGGTTCTGCTTTATTAGCTTTAGAAGCACTTGTTGAAAACCCTAAAATCAAACGTGGTGAAAACCAATGGATTGATAAAATTTATGATTTAATGGATAAAGTAGATAGTTACATTCCAACTCCAGAACGTCAAACAGAAAAACCTTTCTTATTAGCTGTTGAAGATGTTTTATCTATTACAGGTCGTGGTACAGTAGCTACAGGACGTGTAGAACGTGGTACTTTAAAAATCGGTGAAAACGTAGAAGTAGTTGGTTTAAAAGATACAAAAAGTACAGTTGTTACTGGTTTAGAAATGTTCAAAAAAACATTAGATGAAACAATGGCTGGTGATAACGTTGGTGTATTATTACGTGGTATTCAAAAAAAAGATATTGAACGTGGTATGGTTTTAGCAAAACCAGGAAGTATTACACCACATACAAAATTTGACTCTCAGGTATATATTTTAACTAAAGAAGAAGGTGGTCGTCATTCTGCTTTCTTAACTGGTTATACACCACAATTCTATGTACGTACAACAGATGTTACTGGTAAAGTAGCAGGTTTTTCACATATTCAAATGCGTAACCCTTCATCTGTTGCTGAAGAACATTCTAACAAAATGGCAATGCCTGGTGATCGTATTAGTATGGTTGTTGAATTAATTAACGCAATTGCGATTGAAAAAGGTATGCGTTTTGCGATTCGTGAAGGTGGACGTACTGTAGGCGCTGGTGTTGTTACATCTATTATTGAATAATTTATTATTCAATGATTTTATTTGAATTCATTTAATTTTAAAATAAGAACAGGAAGGGTAAAACATTTGATAACTATCTTAAAGTCCGAACTTAAGAAACCCTACTAAATATTCCCTACTCTGAAAAAGTCCCGTGAGGGCGGCCCGAAGGGCCCTGAAGGGGATTGCGGTGATATTCGGGTAAGGAACTTTTTTTTTGTCAATTTTCTACGTCCGGGCGCCCGGACGGTTTATCCTTCCTGTTTTTATTCTTTTGTAAAAAACATTTTTTAAATATTCTCTTTCTAATTAATAGTCTTTTTATTTAATTTATAGTTTTTATTATTTAATAAGTGTTTAAAAAAAAGTGTGAAACTTTTTTTATAAAAATAGATAATTTAATAAAAATAAAAATTTTAGTGGGATTCTTTATATAGAGAAAAGTAACATCTTTTTTCCTAGTAAATTTTGTTATTAAAATTTTTTCTTTTTTACAATTAAATTAATTTTTATTAATATCTATTAATCTTATTCAGATTTTTTTATTTTAATCAAAAAAAAGTTTTAAATTTTTTGTTAATAGATTAACAAATTGTGTTATTTCTATAGAGAGTTTTTTATAAAATTTAATAGTTTTTATTCTTAAACATACATTTAAATAGAATGTCAATTCTATTTATTTTTTTTATGTAAAGTCTTTTTTTTTTATAACTAGTTATAGACATAAATAAATATTTATATATATAAAAGATATATATAATAGTTTTTTAATTTTTTTTTCTAAATAGTTATATAACTATTTAGCAAAGGTATATTCTTTATCTCAATAAATCCCTACCCTTAGGGTAAGGCTTTTATTTATTGTTCCTGGACATATTATATTTTTTTATATTTCATCATAATTATTGCCACGTTTAACAACGTGGCTTTCATCACACATCTGTTTTTATGTTCAAATATAACATGAAAAAGAATAACCTACGTGTGCCCGACAAATTAAGCGTCAGCATGATTTTGATTACAGCCAAAGTGTTACTGTAGAATCTTGTGAGTCAAATAAATTTATAAGAATTTATTTGAAGTCTATAGATATGACAGGAGGAACATGTCTAAGATTTGGCCGTGTAGAGCTAAAAGTAAACGTAGCTAAAAAAATGCTAAAAAATATACCAGACAAAAACTAACTAGATAAAAAACTGGTTCAGTATTTTAAAAAAGTAATGAATAGAAAATTGGTACTTTATCACAAATCCGAAGCCAGAAGATATACTCTACTTCTTCGGAAAACACCTAGCAAACACCCTAAGGATGTTCCGATTCGTATGTTTTACGTGCGACATGCAGACGATTGAATTCTATTTATAAATGGTAATCGTTCGGTGGCTACTTATATCAGAAACAAAATCTCCTCGTTCTTAAAACACTACCTAAGTCCCCTACTCTGAAAGAGTAAGGTACTTTCAGTGGAAAAGACCAAAATAACGGACTTAACAAAAACGCCTGCGCTATTTTTATCGTTCTCCATCTATGCCTTCAGTAATAGAAGAAAAAAGGTATTGTACACAAAATTTGGAACACTTAAAATAGTTAATGGTAAGAACACTCTTGGCATTGATTTCGAGAGACTCAACCTCCGCGTTAAGTGCCGCCCTCACGGGACTCTTTCAGAGTAGGGGGTTTCTTAAATACCCAAAACAAACCCAAAGAACAACCCGGCTGGTCAGTTCTTACATATTTAGAAATTGTGGAACAATACAACGCGACGATCTTGGGAATATTGAATTACTATTGTTCCATAATATCAAGCCGCTCCAATATTAACTGCCACGTTTAACAACGTGGCTTTGTTCATCTACGTATATCAGTATTAATGTTACAAAACGCTATGCCAAAAACACCGCACAACTATTAGAAAGATACTTAGGAAAGAGGGCAATCTCTTAACCGTAACGGCTCAGAAATACTATAACGAGAAAACTATTAGCCTACTTACCATTTACACATATTGGTAAAGACTCAAACCTACGTTAGATACCATCACAGAAAATCTGTGGAAAAAATACGAAAACAGAAATCAGGAGCTTTTAATCAACGGCGAATTTCTATCATACGCCAAATCATATTATCGCACAGCTTTTAAAAGGTATCTATGAAGTTATAGGCCACGTTTAACAACTTGTTTAAGAGACACTTTATTTTATATATTAAATTTATGTATAGATTAGGTATCTCTAATGAGATATCTAGGACAGAGGTCAAGTTTATCAACTTGATCAGCTGGTATAGTTCACGTTAAAGAACGTGGACTAAAGACACATAGTCCTAGGTTAACACCTAGTCCTATGGTAATTAAGATCTGTTTGTAACTAAGTGAGTTACAAATAAGGAAAGGAATACCTGTTCATAAGAATAGGTAAGCCTTATGTGTACTAAATCAGGTTAAATAAATTCAGGTGGTAAAAATCTTTTCATTATTTGTAATCAAATACCTTTTGAAGTAGCTAGAGCTCCCAAACAGCAGATTTTATGAGTTGTTAAAACAGTTAAAATAAAACCTGTTAAAACATTTTTCTATCTTATTTATACGTAAAAAATGTTTGAAAGACGAAATAAACTAATTTTTTTTTTTTTTTAGAGAATCAATAACTTTTTTGGATAAAAATATCAGAAAACTTTTATTAAAT
>Ga0306908_1000259_pt1 | contig 21582 bp, 23 predicted proteins | sample AntRauTorcE11899_FD_190430 | JGI IMG/M metagenome (GOLD analysis project Ga0306908, IMG submission 190430) | Saline lake microbial communities from Rauer Islands, Antarctica - Metagenome Torckler E11 #899 (v2) (version 2) | ecosystem: Environmental > Aquatic > Non-marine Saline and Alkaline >... | reverse complement strand
TCACCCTCGCACAGCACCACGATCTCGGTGCCGCCTTGGGCCAATTCGCGCAGTCGGCCCGCCACATCGGCATAGAACTCCGACAGACAGGCGGCATAGGCCGGATCGTCGAGCGGGATCTCGGTGTTGACGGGGTATTCCATGGGGATCTCGACCGCATCCGGGCGCAGCATGCCTTCGACGCAGGTGCGCGCACGTCCGCGTCGGCCCGCCTTGCGGAAATATGCCACATGCGTGGCGCTGCGCAGCAACCTGTCAGCGCGCACGCTCATCAGGTCCTGATCACCGGGGCCGAGGCCGACGCCATGGATGGTAGCGGGCCGGGTCACGCTCATTCCGCGCGGCTCGCGATGGCGTTGATGGCGGCGACTGTGATCGCGCTGCCGCCCAGCCGGCCCTCGACAATCACGCAAGGTGCGGGCTGCGCGGCCCAGAGTGCGGCCTTGGATTCGGCGGCGCCGACAAAGCCCACGGGGCAGCCGATGATCGCCGCGGGGCGCGGACAGTCGGGATCTTCCAGCATTTCCAGCAGGTGAAACAGCGCCGTGGGCGCATTGCCGATGGCCACCAGCGCGCCGGACAGATGCGGCCGCCAAAGCTCCAGCGCCGCAGCCGAGCGTGTGGTGCGAAGCCGCGCGGCCAGCTCCGGCACCTCGGGCGATTGCAGCGTGCAGATCACGGCGTTTTCGGCGGGCAGTCGTTTGCGTGTGACGCCTTCGCTGACCATCCGTGCATCGCAGAGAATCGGCGCGCCAGCCTCCAGTGCGCGGCGCGCCGCGGCCACCATACCCGGCGAAATGCGGATATTCGCCTCCAGCCCGACCATTCCAGCGGCATGGATCATGCGCACCGCGATCTGTTCGGCGTCCGCGTCGAACCGCGCGAGATCCGCCTCGGCCCGTATCGTGGCGAAGCTTTCCGCGTAGATCGCCGCGCCATCGGTTTCATATGTGTAGGGCATCGTCTATTCCTGCACTGCCGCTGTTATCTGGGCGGGTAGAAGCCACCATTGCGCAGGCGCGTGCCATGCCCGTCCGCGCCGGATAAGGTCAAAGCGGCCATTGCGTCCGACCAGCGTCAGATCGGCGGGCGCGGGATGCGCGCAGCCCTTGGCGCAGCCCGAGACGTGCAGCGTCTTGTCCTTCGGCAGGGTCGTGGCAAGGTGCCGGGCCAGCGCACGCGTCTCGACGCTGGCCTGCGGGCAGCCCGGCGCGCCGGTGCAGGCGGTGACGCGCAGCAGCGGGTCGTCGGGATCGGTGAGCAGCCCGCCCGTGTCCGCGACATGATCGAGGCTGTCGATGCCCGGCAGAAACACCATGCGCCACGGCGTAATGCGCAGTATCCGGGCGCCGGCCCTTGCAAGGGCGCGCAGAGCTTCTGCCTCAAGCTGACCGAAGGCGGCGGCGACACAAAGTCCGCCGGAATCGGCCCCCGGTCGCGGAGGGTCCGAGGATGGAGTGGGCGCATGATCTCCCATCAGATCCGGTGGTGGCATGACCCCCGTGGCAAGGTGGCGGGCCATCCGCCCGCGCCCGTCCGCCGCGACGCCGCCCGACGCGAGAAACCACCGCGCGAGACCCATTGACATCTTGACCGCATCCTCGGCGCTGCGGGTGAGGTGCCCGGTCGCGCATCCGTCCGCACGCACGATCAGATCATCGCCGGATCCCTCGACCCGGATATCGCCGCTGACGCCGTCCAGCCGTCGCCATCTGCCTGCATCGACGACAAAGCCGAATTTCGACGGCAACCCGGCGAGATCGGCGTCCTGCAATGCCTCGGCGAGACACGCGGCAATCCGTGTTTGCCGGTCTGCGATGTCCGAGGGACGGAACGGATCGATCACGATGTTGCGCCGTGCTTCGGTAGCGGGGTCGGGATCGAGCAGGCAAAGCCCGGCCAGCCCCGCGATCACAGTCTCATGCGCGGCGGCGGTCACACCGCGGATCTGCAGGTTGGCGCGGCTGGTTAGTTCCACGATGCCGTTGCCGTGCCGGTCGACCAGATCGGCCAGCCCGCGCGCCTGATCGGGCGTGATCTCGCCCAATGGCGGGCGCACCCGCACCACAAGCCCGTCGCCCGAGGCCATGGGTCGGTGCGCGCCAGGGCACCAGCCGCGGATCCGTGCCGCGCTCATGCCCCGGCCTCCAGCGTAGCGAGGATCGAGTTGCGCCGCGATTGCCACAGGCCGGCCTCGTGCAATTCGGCAAAGCGTGTGCGCATCGCCTCCAGCGCGTCGGGGTTGGCCTCTTGCAAGAACGCAGTGACGCCGGCGTCGCCCAGTGTCGCCTCCCAGTAGAGCTCAAAGAGATGCCCGGGCACCACATCGGCCAGATGCGCGAAGGCGGCCATGTTTTCCAGCGTCGCCGCTATCTCGGCCCCGCCGCGAAAGCCGTGCCGCCGCATGCCGGCGATCCAGTCTGGGTTGGCGGCGCGCGCCTGCACCACGCGCGCGATCTCTTCGGTCAGGCCGCGCGCGCGGGGGCAGGACGGATCGGTGTTGTCGAGATGATACAGCCGCGCGGCGCCGCCGGTGACCTTTTGCGCGGCGGCAAAGCCGGCCTCGTGGCTGGCGTAATCCTCGGCTAGCAGCAGATCGGTCTCGGGCAGGTCCTGGGGATGGACAAAGGCATCCGCCCCCGCGACGCGGGCATGCAGGCCGGCCGCATCCTTTTGGCTCTGCTCGCCGTCGATCGCCCATGACGAGGCCGCAAGCCACGCCTCGCCCGCGCTCTGACGGCCCTGTTCGGAATAATCGCTCAGATATGCGCCGAGGCCCACCCCGAACGCGCCGGGTGCGGGGCCGTAGACGCGTGCGGTATCCGCCCCGACATAGGGGTTCCAGTCGGGCGCTTCGTCGCGTGCGGCCAGCGCCCGCACCGCCTGCTGGAAGAGCGCCGAAAGCGTCGGGAACACGTCCCGGAAAAGGCCCGAGACGCGCAAGGTCACGTCGATGCGGGGGCGGTCCAGCTCGGCTATGGGCAGAACCTCTACACCCGAGACACGCTCCGACCCCTCGTCCCAGACCGGCCGCACGCCCAGAAGCGCCAGTGCCATCGCGAATTCCTCTCCGGCGGTGCGCATCGTGGCCGACCCCCACAGATCGACGACCAGCCCGCGCGGCCAGTCGCCCTCGTCCTGCAGGTGGCGGCGGATCAGCTCGCAGGCCAGGCTCTCGCCCTGCCGGTAGGCGGCGCGCGTCGGCACGCTGCGCGGATCTGTGGTGAAAAGGTTGCGCCCTGTGGGCAGCACATCCGTGCGCCCGCGCCACGGCGATCCGGACGGTCCCGCAGCGATCCGCCGCCCGTCAAGCGCGTCCAGCAACGCCTGCCGTTCGGCCGCGACAGAGGTGCTTGTGTCAAACGTGCCGTCGCCGCCCTCGGGCGCGCGGCCCCAGACATGCAGCCCGTCGCCGAACTGGCTTTCCTTGACGTCGCAGACAAAGCGGTCGATCCGGGTGATCGCTTCGGCCGGGCACGAGGCCGTGTCGAGGCCAAGATCCGCCTCGACGCCGAGGGCCTGCGCCTCCGCGCGGATGTCGCCGATCAGACGGTCGCGGCGGCGCGGATCAAGCCCGTCTGCATTGGAAAACTCGTCCAGCAGCGCCTCGAGCCGCGCCAGCCGTTGCGGCGTCTCGGACGCCTTCATCGGCGGCGGCACATGCCCCAGCGTCACCGCGCCGATCCGGCGCTTGGCCTGCGCGGCCTCGCCGGGGTCGTTCACGATGAACGGGTAGATCACCGGCAGATCCCCCACCAGCGCCTCGGGCCAGCACGAAGACGACAGCGCCACGGACTTGCCCGGCAGCCATTCCAGCGTGCCATGCGCGCCGACATGGACCAGCGCGTCGGCCCCGGCCCGCAGCCACAGGTAGAAGGCGACATAGGCGTGACGCGGCACGCGGGCGAGGTCGTGGTAATCTGAATCGCGGGCATCTGGCGTGCCGCGCTCGGGCTGTAGCGCGATCAGCGCTTGGTCGCGCCGGATGGCCCGAAAGGCAAAACCGTCGGTGGTGGCGTCAGGGTCGCTATCGGGCGCGCCCCATGCGGTTTGAAGATCCTCTTGCAGGTCTTGCGGCAGGGTCGCCAGCGCGGCCTTGTAGTCGGCCATGGGCCAGTGCAAGCGCGCCTCGGGCAGGGCCCGCGCCAGTGGCGCGCCGGGGGCGAGGGCGTACCCGGCTTTGTTGAGGTCGGACAGGATCGCCTCACCTGAGGCCAGCGCATCGAGGCCCACGGCATGCGCCATGTTCCAGTCGCGCCCCGGATAGGTCGACAGCACAAGCGCGACGCGCCGGTGATTGGCCGGTGTCGCCGCCAGATGGTGCCACGCGGTGACACGGCCCGCGATGGCGTCAATGCGGTCCGCCTCGGGCTGATGTACAAACCGCGAAAATTGCAGATGCGGGTCCCGCTCGGCCGGTTGCTTGAACGAGGCGACCCCGGCGAAAAGCCGCCCGTCTACCTCGGGCAGGACCACATGCATCGCAAGATCGGCGGGCGAGAGGCCGCGCGGCGCGTCCGCCCATGCGCTGCGGGTCGAGGTGGAAAGCGCCACCTGAAACACCGGCACGCCGCCCGCGTCGAGCGGAGACTCCCCCGCCTCGCCACGCCCCGAGAACGAGGTCGCGTTGACGATGGCCGCCGGGGCCAGATGCGCGATCTGGCGTTGCAGCCATGCGCGCGGATCGGGCGCCTTGAGCGACGGCGCGAAAAGACCCAGCACGCGAAACCCGCGCGCCCGAAGGGCCGTGAACAGCGCCTCGACCGGGCCGAGATCCGCCGCCACAAGATAGGAGCGATAGAACGTGACCACGACCAGCGGCGCGTCCCGGTGCAGGATCGCGGGCACCGGGCAGCCGACGCCATCCTCCGGCGTCCATGCGCCGACCTGTGGCAGCGTCTTCGCCCCGGTCACCGGCCCCGCATAAAGCCCCGCAGCCAGCGCCATCTGCGCCAGCGCCGCCTGTGCCGCGACCGCGCCGCCCGCGTCACACAGATGCGCGAGCCGTCTCAGCGTCGAGGCCGGAACGGTCGAGATCGCGTCGAGACGCGCATCGGGGCGGCCGTCCGCGGGCAGCACCGCCAGAGCGATGCCGCGCGCGCGGGCCATCGCCTCGATCTGTTGCAGCCCGTAGCTCCAGTAAGGGACCCCGCCGATCAGCCGGATCAGGATGCCGCTGGCCTGGCTGAGGGTCGCCTCGACATAGGTGTCGACCGACAGCGGATGCTTGAGCGCCGCGATATTGGCCAGCCGCAGCGGAGGCAGCCGCCCCTCGGGCCCGCCGCCACGATGCCAGCCGGCGGCAAACGCCCCCAGATCGCTGTCCGACAGCGACAGCACCACCAGATCGGCGGGGCTTTGCCCCAGATCGGTTGGCGTGTCGGTCTCGTCCAGACCGTGGCTTTCGCGGAAGATCACATGCATGGCGGCGTCCGACCGTCACTCTGCCGCGGTGGCGTCGGGCACCAGATGCGCCCGGATGGTGCCCGCGTCGATATCGTCATGTTCGGCGATCACCACCAGCCGTCCCTGCCGCGCCTCATCGGCCCGCCACGGGCGGTCATATTGATGGCGGACACGCGCACCGACGGCCTGCACCAGCAGGCGCATCGGTTTGCCCGCGACAGCGGCATAGCCCTTGATGCGCAGGATGTTGTGACGCTCGGCCAGCGCGGCGATGCGCGCTGCGAGATCGGCCGGATCGGTGATTTCCGGGATCGGGATCACGATGCTGTCGAAATCGTCATGCTCGTGGTCATCCGCGCCGTCGTGATGGCTGGGACGGGCGTCAATGTCATCCTCGGCCGCCGCGCCGATCCCGAGGATCACGCGCGGATCGACCGCGCCCTCGGCCACCTCGATCACCGGCAGTGGGCGGTGAGAGGCGGCCGCAATCGCGTCGCGCGCCCGGGCCACGCCCTCGGGGCCGGCAAGATCGGGCTTGGTCAGCAGCACGATATCGGCGCAGGAAATCTGATCCTCGAACACCTCTGAGAGGGGCGTTTCGTGGTCGAGGCTGTCATCGGCGGCGCGCTGCGCATCCACGCGCGCCACGTCCGGTGCGAACCGGCCCGCCGCCACGGCCTCTGCATCGGCCAGCGCGATGACCCCATCCACGGTTATCCGAGAGCGGATGTCGGGCCAGTCGAACGCCTTCAGCAGCGGCTTGGGCAGCGCGAGGCCGCTGGTCTCGATCAGGATGTGATCGGGGCGCGGGTCGAGCGCCATCAGCGCCTCGATGGTGGGGATGAAATCGTCGGCCACAGTGCAGCAGATGCAGCCATTGGCCAGTTCCATGATATTCTCGGCGGGGCAATCGGGAATGGCGCAGCCCTTCAGGATCTCTCCATCGACGCCGATGTCGCCAAACTCGTTGACCACCACGGCAAGCCGGCGCCCGCCGGGATTCTGCATAAGATGCGTGATCAGCGTCGTCTTGCCCGACCCCAGAAAGCCGGTGATGACGGTGACGGGAAGTTTTTCGAGGCTCGACATAATGAAATTTTCCTTTGGCTTTGGCCGCCCGGATGGTTGCTTATTCAAGGGGCGGGATGCGGGCGATGCAGTTGCGCTTAAAGTGCTCCGGGCGGGCACGCCAGGGCACCCGGCCGTCAGGCGCATCGCGGTATTTCTCCACCCCGTTGCGCAAGGTGTCGCAATCCGTGTCGGGATCAAACCCGCCATAGACATACGTCCACCTTCCGCTGCCGCGCAGCACGATCGTGCAGCCGCGCTTGCAGTTCGACAGGCACTCCACGCCGCGCAGCACGATCCCCTCCGGCAGACCAACCTCGAGCGCGGCCAGAAGCCGCTTTCCGTCGCGGCGCGCGTCGGCTTCGTCGGAGCTTGGGGCTGTCGTAACTGCGCAGCGACAGGTGGTGCACACGAGCAGCTCCACCTCGCAGGGCGAATGCAGTGTCATTTGGCCCTCCATTCGCCGCAGTCTGTTTCAATCATGATCGTGGTCGTGGTCATGCACATGGCCGCCGTCGTGATCGGCAGAGGCCTGAGCCTCATCCGCGACGGGGATCACGGTCCCCGCCGCTACGGTTTTCGCCTCGATGGCGAAAAACGCCAGTCCTACCCCCGCGCAGACCGCCGCCACGGTGTGCGACCGCAGCCAGGCGGGGGACTCCATCGTCAGGCTACGGGCCGCAAGCGCCACCACGCCGGAGATGGCGAACTGGATCAGCCCGAAACCAGCAAGATAGGCGACAATGGGCATCGGCGTCGATCCGATCACCGCCGCGCCATAGGCCCAGCCGTGAAACAGCCCGGCAAAGGCGAAGCCTGCCAGCGCGAGTGGCCCGGAAACCTGCCGGCCCGCTATCAGCAGCCCGGCAAGCACGAGTGTCGCCATTCCGATCACAGCCCAGGCAACTGGCAGCACCACGCCGTTCACATGCAAAAGTGTACCGATCAATGTGGCCGCGATGAACGCCGCAGGCCCCGCGACAAGCCGCGATGCGCCCGCCGCCGCGAGCCCAACCAGAACGACGAAGGCCAGATGGTCGAGCCCGATCACCGGGTGCGCGAGGCCACCAAGAAAGCCATGCCACATGCTTTGCGGCGCTTCGCCCCCGGCAGCATCGTGCGCGAAGGCCGGCATCGCCGCCAATGTGGCAAAAAGAATTGCGAGAAGTCGTGTCATGTCATGTCCCTCGATCATTTCTCGGGACGAGGGTTACATGGCGGGATCGCGACAGCTACCCGTCACCGGAACACCCCGTCCGGTTGCGTCGTTTGCGCTGGCAGGTCTCCCGGCTTGCGGATCTCGGGGCGTGCATTGGCCCCGTCGGTCGCCCGGCCTTCCCAACCCGCAGTTGCGGTCAGTGGCATCATGGGCGACCTTTCCGGTCACGGTCGCGGGGGCGGCTGCGGTTCGGCCCGAACGGGGCCTCGCGCATTCCCTTTTCACCTGTTTGCACAGGCACCAGCCCCGTCAGTTGCTCAGATGCCTTGGTGGCTGTCAAGCCTCCTTGTTCTGGCGATGGCTTGGCGGTGCCCGGGCCGGGCGGTGCCGTTCGCACGGTTGGCCCTGGACAGAAAGCCGTCGCGGCGGGGCGTATCTGATTGATAAGGCAGCCGGACATACTTACGCTTTCCAGCGGTGGTGCCCGGACCGTCCGAGAGGCGCTGAACGGGGCCGATCCGGTCGCCGGTGTCATGGGGTCTTCCTTACCAGAACCCCGTCCATGTCAAAATCGCGGAGCCAAACTGTCTAGCCTCAGGGGCGCACTCCATGGTGACGCGCGTGATTTGGCCTGTGCTCTCGTAAAGAAACGGCAGTGGCTCGTCGTTTGAGACCCATTTCAACTTGGATTTGGCGTAGCCTTCGGACTGTTCCTCGACCGAAGTCACCCAGACCTCGCGCTCCTGCCGCGCGAGGCGGAACACAAGCGTCTCGGCGCGGGCGCGGTCGACCAGAACGCCCTTCTTGCGCTGGATCGACAGCTGACGTTCCTGCGCCTGGTAGACCGTCAGCGCGGTCCGGGCCTTCAGATAGGAGGCGCTGTCGCCGGGGCCGGAGACCGCGTTGGCCGCGCCATCGCCGCCGCCGGTGCCAACCCCGCCCTGCGCGCGCATCTGCTGGTCGGGATCGGTCGTCTCCGCCCGCCGCGCATCCGAGGCGGCCGCGTTGATCGACCCATCCGGGTAAAGCACCAGCCGACCCGTCTTGCGCGCTTTCTGCACGGCCCCGCGCGACAGCCCGGACCGGGCGGCATAGGCACGCTCAGAGAGACCTTCCATGACCCCATGCGCTCCCTTAGGCTATTGAATATAAACGGTTAAGATCGTCTAATTCAGTTGATTACGCTCCGGATCGGAGCGATTCTTGGATCAGGAAAACAAAGCCTGATCGGAGACACGCCCATGACTATTGCCCGACGCTACAACACCGAGGCCGCCCGCCTGCTGCCGCATATGGCGGAAGACCCCGTGGTGGATCCCGCGATCACCACGGCAAACGACATAGACGAGATCGTCTTTCGCCGCAGCGAATTCCTCGGCGGGATGGCCTGCGCCATCCTCGCCATGCTCGAACAGCAGGACGGAGACACCGCATGACCGCCATCACCACCATACGCATCGATCACGACACGCTGCCCGACCCTTTGGGTCGGAAGAACGCCGATGCCGTCGCCGACACCATCGAGGCCGCGCTGCGCGAGGCCGGCATCACCGCCGAGGCGTCGGACGTGATCTCGCATATCAAGATCGAACTGCCCACCGCCCGGCTTGCCGCCGCCAGCACCGTGCTGGCGGGCATGGGGCTGATCTGATCAGAACCGGGGCAGAAAGCAATCTTATAGCGCTGATTTACCTACACTTTCCGGCCTGCCAGAGCGATCATGATGCTACGGAAACGATGCAACTCACCCAACGGAGCCACGCCATGACCAGCCTGAACCCGCAAACTACACCCCGCCACCAGCTGCGCGCCGAGAAGGCCCGCAGGAACAAAGAAGCCGCGCTCGCCGCCTTCCTCAGAAAGAAAGCCGAGATCGACGAGATGCTCGCGCGCCTGCAGGCACTCAGCGACGATCACTTCAACTGCCACCCCGACGAGGTGGGCTGGGCCATGGTCGGCACGCTCGAGCACTACAACGGCCTGCTAAAGCGCATCACCGACAGCGCCTTCGGCGAGGGCGAATACGCCCGCTAGCTTGTCCAATCCCCGGAGAAGGGTGCGGCCTGCCTTCGCGGCGGGCTTCACCCGGTAGGAGGCCGCGCAATCCCGCGCTGCCCTGTCAGAACCGGAGGTCCCCATGACCAAACTCACCGATACCCAGACCATCGTCCTCAGCCGCGCGGCAACCCGTCCCGGCAATCTGGCCATGCCACTGCCCGACGGGCTGCACGGGGCCGCCGCGAAGAAGTCTGTCGCCGCGATGATCGCGCACGGCTGGCTCCAAGAGGTCGAGGCCGATCTGCGCCGCAAGGATCCGCTCTGGCGCGAGACAGGCGATGGTCATGGCACCACGCTCGTCGCCACCGAGGCCGGGCTCGAAGCGATCGGGATCGAGCCTGTCGTGGCCAGCACAGTGCCCAATCCACGCAAGACCAAGCCGGATCCCGCGCCGACGCCCCAATCGACCGATGCCCCGAAACCCGTCGCCGTCCGGGCAGGCACGAAACAGGCCCAGATCATCGCGCTGCTTCAGCGGCCCGAGGGGGCGTCCATTGGTGAGATCGTCGAGGTGACGGGATGGGCGCCGCATTCAGCGAGAGGCATGATCTCGGGCGGGCTCAAGAAGAAGCTGGGTCTCGCGATCACTTCAGCGAAGGAACAAGGACGAGGAACGGTGCATCGAATTGCGTGACACGATCCCACGCTTCCCCCGGTCAGGCTGATTGGGGATCCGCCAAGTCCGACCAAAAGGGTCAGGTGACGGCTTGGAGCCCTCAGCGGAAGTGTCCAAATCTTACTGCGCGCGATCGCAGCACAGAATTTTCTGCAACGGCGTAAAGTTTTATGCCGCCTTGCAAAGGGAATAGCAGCCGTTCATGCATCGCGCAGCAAAATCGAGTACGGCAATAACGGGCTCGCGGGCTTTGCTTCTATTCATACGTAAAGGTTACGACTTAGCTCTCGGCGTGCCAACGCATTCAGAACACAGGTTGTGGGCATGGCGCTTGTGGCAAGCGTTTGAGCGATCAAACCTGTCCGCATTTCCGATCATATTGAATTTCAAGTCCTCACGTTACGGGCCAAACTGTTGAATTCGAGCGCTTAATTGAGTGGTTTCATCTCGCCCAGCAAAACGACCGGCCCTGTCGGCAGGCCTGTGGGAGACCCACCAGACGGTTCAAGGCTTACCGCCAGCGTCCCACCATGGGTCACTATATTTTCGGGCACTGGCAGATGGCCAGAGCCGACAACAAGCCCCAGCGAGCGCGGCGCGCTGTCGGTATCCTGAATGTACCACAATTCATGAACTTGCTCGCTGGATACCTCGAGGGCACGGTAACGAACCAGCATGATCTGGCGGGATTTGACATCAATCGCAGCGACCCAGGCCGGTTCCTGACTTCCCGGAGGGGTAAGCAGGGCAATGAATTGTTCCTGACCCACTCGGTCTTGTCCCAAAGGCGGCAACCATGAAGGGTTAGCCACAAGCAGCATCACCGCCGATGCGGCAATCGCGGTTATCGTCAACGCAACCCCGCGCCATCGCTGCACTGAGCGGCGCAGTTGAATAATCTCTGCACCGGCACCGGTGTCCAGGCTTTGTGTCGGGCCGGCCATGTCTTGTGCTGCAAGTTGCTCTTGAATGCGGGACCAGACCGATGCATCGGGTTCTGCCCAGGCAATTTGATCCGACAGTGGTGCAAGCCGATTGTTCCAATCCCAGACCAGCGATGCAAATTCGGGATCGCGTTCGATCAACCCGGTCGCCATATCCAATTGATCCGCTTCCAGCACCCCAAGTGCGTATTCAGCGGCCAAAAGGTCAAGCTCCTCGGGGGGCAACTTATCTGAGGGATCGCGGCTCATCGTGTCAGACAATCTTTGAGGCTGGACAACCCACGGCGGGTCCAGCTTTTGATCGTGCCCAGCGGATGGTTGAGCAGTTCAGCCAGTTCACTGTGGGTATAGCCGCGCCAATATGCGAGTTTGATGCAATTGCGCTGTTCGGTGCGCAACTCATCCAGACAACGCGCAAGCCTGTCGGCATCTCCCGTTTGTATCACAATGTCTTCTGGGGTTGGCGTGTCACTTTCAAACATGCTGGTGTCGGCAGCGTCATCAATTTGCGGGCTGCGCATGGTTTTGCGTACGCTGTCAATCGCGCGGCTGCGGGCGATTGTGATCAACCATGCCATTGGATGGCCGCGACCGGGATCAAAGCTGCTGGCGTTGCGCCAAGCGGTCAGGAACGTCTCTTGCAGCGCTTCTTCGGCCAGTGCGCGGTCTTTCAATATGCCAATGACAATTCCAAGGAGTTTTCCGGATGTCTGTTGATAGATCGCACGAAGCGCCTGTTGGTCACCTGCCGCAGTTCGGGCGATCAGTGTTTCCAAGGATAGATTGCTCATACAGTAGTACTTATCCGAATTTAATTGCATCGCCACAATAGGGCGCTTGAGCCAGAACGCAAGTGTGGTGGCAAATCCGGGGGCGGGCCAAGTATGTCCAAAAGCGGCCTTATTGGCAGTATGCGGGGTGGCCGCGGTCATTCCGATACATTTGCACGAGGGGTGTCGCCCCAAAAGTTGAAACTCAGCGATGCCCAGTGACTTTGCCAAACCACAGGCGCGTCATCCACCGGAACCAGCATGACCGAGTTGAGAAGGAATTCACCGCGGCTTAAACCCAATGTGGCGCGCCCGGTGGCGTCTGTATGGATCACGATGCGTTGGGTTTGCGCATTGCGGTTGAATACATTTATCTGCCAATCGGGTAACGGTTCACCCTGCCAATACAAGCGCACAGGCAATGAAGTTTGTCCTGGCGTGAAGGGGTTTGACTCTGCCACCAGTTCGAATTTCATGCCCGAGTATTCATCACTATCGCCTTTGCGCACTGGACCCGCCTGGATGAGCGCCTTGGCGTACCTCGTGTAGCGTTCAATAAATCCGGTTTCGGGCAAACCGCGCGCTTTGTGCACAGTCGCAAAGCTTTCCAGCCCCTCATCGGTCAGATAACGTTGAAAAACGGCCCATTCGTTGTATGTCGCCAGAAATGGAACCGTTTGGTGGGCGATGATCTGCAATCCTGGGGCTGCCGAAATCCCGGAAACTGCCGGAAGATCACCGTCAAAGCCGGGGATAGCATCTGATGATCCTGCCGAGATTATTGAAAAGCGGGTGAATCGGTTGGACAGGAAAGGATACGGCTCACCCACAAGCATCTGGCCAACTTTGAGGTCGGCCACGATTTCATCGCCGGGTTCAATCTGACTTTCCGCGTCAATCCAGAATTCATGCGCCGCCACCTGCGCAGCACAGATCGCAAATGTCATCGCGATGAAGCATCTAAAAAGCGTCCAATACATACCAGTTTCCTTCGATGTTCGTACATTCACTACGTTGGGCGGGGCGATTTAGGATGCAGAATGCTGCAATAAAATTCTTTGAAAGAAATGGGTGCACCCTGAAACCAAAACCGAAACACCGGCGTAACTACATATACTCATGCGTTGACCACAGATGCTTTAGAGAGTTGTTTCGTTGACGGTGAATGTCTCGATTGGCGCGTGGGTACACTTAAATCAACAAAGGACAAGTTAATGAAAAATGTGAACAGGTTAGCAGCTGCGGTACTTGCCGCAGCGATGAGCGTCAATGGCGCAAGCGCAGCACTTGCCAAGGCCCACGATCAGGGTCGTGCCGATGGATCATTCGGCGCAGACAATGCACAGGGCGCACGCACCACAATTGATGCGCTGACCGACCTGGGTGCGCTCGACGGGAATGGCGTTTCCGCACTCACCAAAGGTGGCGCCCGTGGCGCTGCCGCGAGCGAAGCCAAGGGTGGTAACCGGATCGATCCTGTCGTACCGGATTGATCAGCTTATGACGCACAGCGCGAAGCCGGGCATCTTTTGATGTCCGGTTTTTCATGCTTGCTGCTAACCGTTTTTGGAGCTGAAAAACCAGGTAAATGACATTACCGCTTAACCGCTGGATTACGGGTGAAAAACCCATAGGGCCGCAGGGTGATGCCTCGCCACATGGTGTTGAGCACCGGCCAGTCCTCGGGGCGTGTGACATGGCGAAACCCGATTGTCGGCCAAACCACCAGATCATCACCACCAATGGGTTCACCATTGGCGAATGCAGGCAATCCCTGCCCGCCGTGCGATTGGTTCGGGTAGCGGCCTGCTGCCTGTCGTTCCCCGGGATGCTGTCGGGTCACCCAAAGCGGGGCACCAGTAAAAGCTGCGCGACTCTGCGGCCAATCATCGGGCGCCAGCAAGGAAACCGGGCCATGCGTCACGATCTGATACCCGGGGTGATGACCCAGAGACGTAACAACCTCGGGGTTTTCGACCCGCCACAGTGATGTACCAGGCGACCCGCGCAGGGCTCTTTCCGCGCTCAAGGGGGTTCGTTCAACCTGCCAAAGACTGCGACGCAGCGAGGTTTCCGGCAAGGTTTTCGGCACGATACGCTCTTGCACAAATCGGTTGGCTGGCCCGTCGATGTCCATATCCAGACGGACCGAGAAAAAATGATCGTGGTGCACCGCAATCAACCCCGGTGCCACTAAAGTTCCATATTGCGCCGCCTGCTCCGCGCCTGCATCCGACATGCTCGATAATACCGACCCCTGGACCGCATCAATGCCCGTCGCGCCGATCCTGAATTCAATACGCCCGCCCGGATGAAACACCCAGTCGAACAGATAGTCGTAATGCGCAATGCTGGAGATCGACCGCACCACAAGCCGTTTGCCCGCGCGGCCTGCATAGCTGTCCGAGTAGGCCTCGTAATGGCGCCACATCGGTTGGGTGGTGGTGTCTTCAAAGACGCAAATGGTTTTCTCGCGCCGGTCGATGCCGCCAGAGGGTGTCGCAAGGGTGGTCGCCAGGTAATGGGCATCAGCCGGGCAATCGACGCCCACAGCCAACGGCGATGCCAAGGTTCCCAGACCGTATTCACCGGCATCAATATAGGTGCGGAACGCCCAGGTCTGGTCGGCCTCCATATAAGGGACGAAAACCTCTGAAACATGACCCTGATAGAGGATCATCCGCCGGGCATCATCCGCCGCAAATGTCACCAGAGAAAGGATCGGGCCAAAGCGTTGATCGTAGCCAAGGTGAAATGCCCAATCACCCCAGGCGACGCGCTGTCCAGTGATGGAAATCGCACCATTCTGTGCGTGTTCAGCCCGGGTTGGTACGGTATCCCCGTCAAAGTTGTGCGCATCATTGCCCACCGGAACAACACCAGTATCGGTGACATCGGTCACTTCCAATCTATCAAGATTGACCGTTCCGAGGACGCCCTCGATAGGGCGCGCATAGATATTGGTGCGGGCCCCCGAGACATCGTAGCACGGCATTTTCAACAGCCGATCATCGGCGCCGTTGCCCGGCCCGAAATACCCGGCCGAGAGTGACTCGCAAAAGATGCCCTCAAAACTGTCGTAACCCCGGCGGCGCATCGCGGCCTGCCAGCGGGTATCGGCCTTTAACGTCGGTTCTGCCAGGGCCCATTCACTGCTTGTGATTGGTGGTTGTGCAGTCTGGATATGTTGCCAGCTTTCCACGGACCGTTTGGCCAGATCGACAACCGCCTCGTAGGTCTGGCCCTTGATGCGCAGCACGAGAAGCGCGCGACGCTTGGTCGGATCGCCGGGTTGCCACTTTAGAACATCAGATTTCGGAGGATCAACGAGCGCAACGATATGCGCGCGCGCTTCGGGTGTCACCCGTCCGTCCTCAACCAAAGCCGCCACAGCAAATCGTATCTCGTCGGCGCTCAGCGGGTCGAGCGGATGTGCCACCGCTTCGTCCGCCAGAATCGGAACCGACAGTGAAAGGCAGAGTCCGATTTGTATCGCAAAGGTCCGCAAGCGGGCTAGGACGTAGTGCGCAGATGTTCTCATACTATCCGTTCCAGAAACCAGAATGTCGCCACCAGAGCAACCACCACCGATGCGGGCATGCTAATCATAGCGCGATACCAGTTGCGATGTCCGAACCAAAAGCCGACCGTCAGAAAGCAAGCGGCAATAACTGCCAGCTGGCCGACTTCAACCCCGATATTAAAGCCGATCAGCGCCGGTACAAACTGACCAGGTGGCAGGCCAATTTCGGAAAGCACGCTGGCAAATCCCAACCCGTGCAACAGGCCAAAACCAAACACAACAAACGGTCGCCAGCGTTTCAGCCGGTCCGTGAACAGGTTTTCAACAGCGATGAATATAATTGATGCGGCGATAAGCGGCTCAATGATAGAGGCGGGTACCTGCACGATACCCAAGCTGGCCAGAGCCAGGGTCATGGTGTGGGCCGCGGTAAAACTTGTGACTTGCCACAAAAGCGGCCTGAGCTGCGGGCTGAGCAGGAAAAGCCCGATTATAAAGAGGATGTGATCAAATCCCTTTGGCAGGATATGTTCAAACCCGATGGCGATATAGGTGACGAAACCAGAGGCGGTTAAATCTGAGTTATTCCCATCAAGAGCGACCCGGAGACCCGCACCGCCGGTTTCAATAAAAGCCGCAAAATATGGTTTGGCCTCTCCCTTTCGCCCCACGCGCAGGACGATTTCGCCCAAGCGCGGATCGCTTTCAAACACCAATTCGCCACGTTCTGCAGGCAATGACGCCTGAAACCGCAATATAGATACCCGTGACAGTGCCGTGTCACCTACGGGCGGCACTTCAATCTTCTCAAGGGCGATTGGGACGGGGTTACCGTTCAGGGTCAGCCGAAGGCCGGTTTCAAGGGAATTGGCCGTTTCGGCGGCGACGGACCCAAGGGCATCTGACGGCGCATCACGCAGCCTGTCATATTCGGCAGCCTGCGGCGATTGTGACGTGTCACTGTGTTTCGTACCTATGTCTGAAACCAGAGCTTCGAGATTCAGTTTTAACTCTAGTTCAGCAACGTTTTCATCGTCGATCAGGATCGACAGGATGGTTGGGCGCAGCTCGTGGGCACTTGTAATTGCCGGGCTTATCAAGTGAAAAAGGACTGCCAGTATAACGGGTAATGCCCTCTGATTGCTGAAGTTTGGGTGCATATCTTGCTCCGAATCGGCTGCGGCCCGCCATGCCGCTTGATGCTTTTACGCTGAATTGATGCGTACGGATGCAATCGCTGAGAATTTCTGCATCCGAACTTGAAATACGTGCGTAGTTGAAATCAGGCGCGTTGTTTTTCGAAGCGTCGGAAACGTAACGACTTTGGACTGACTGTCCGACGAAGATCGGTGAAGTCTCCAAATAGGGGGCGTGAATTGCGCATATTGTTGATTGTAAGCTTATTGGGGGCGGCGGCAGCGGCGGTTGCAGCAACACCTGACCTTCGGAGTTGGATTGACACCCAATATGCGAACGCGGCCTCTGAGGCCGGGGTGCAGTCCGAACCGAGATACATAACCGCCAAGGCAGATATCACCCGAATTCGACGGACGATTACAGCAAGTGGCACGCTTTACGCACGCGCGACGGTTGACGTCAGTTCGCAGCTTTCGGGCCAGATTTCTTCGGTCGACGCAAATTTCAATGACAGTGTTTCCAAAGGCCAGCAATTGGCGCAACTGGACCAGCGCGAGTTCAATGCGCGGGTGAAACAGGCCGAGGCCGAGGTTGTCATTGGTAAGGAAAACATCAAGATCCTCGCCGCCCGGCTTGAAAAAGCGGCTCAGACAGAAAACGAAATGGCGGCTCGTCGCAAAGTATTCCAAGCTCGGATTGAAGGCGCAAGAGCAACGTTGGAGGCCACGGGCAAACAACAGGCGCGCGCGACATTGCTTGAGAAGGAAAAGGTCATACAGGCCAAGGTGGCCGAGGAGGCCCGAAGCGCCTATGCCAACGCCAAAGCCCGGTTGCTTGAGATAGAGGCCGAAACCGCGGCACATGAGTTTGCTGCAGCATCGGCAGCCGCGGGCCGGCAGGAGGCTGACGCGGAACAGGCCCATGCCCATGCGGTAATCGCCCTGCGCCAGGCCGAGTTGGACCAGGCCTTGCTGCAACGTGATCGCAGTACAATCCGGTCACCGATTGACGGCGTTGTCGTCGGGCGAAGCGTAGAACCCGGCCAGACCGTGGCCGTCAGTCTGAATGCCCCGGTTCTGTTCACGATCGTGGGCGATCTGACCAAGATGGAAATTCACGCAAGTATTGACGAGACCGATATCGGAGAAATCAAAGCCGGGCAGACAGCCCGGTTCACGGTCGCATCTTATCCCGATCACGTGTTCGCAGCGCAGGTCAGTGAAATTCGCAAAGCCGCGCAAATCCTGCAGGGGGTGGTCACCTATACCGTGGTGTTGACGACAACGAACAAGGACGGGCGTTTGCTGCCCGGCATGACCTCGACCTTGCGGATTGTCACCGATGAAACCGGCCCGACACTGACCGTGCCACTGGCCGCCCTGCGGTACCAACCTGAAGGCTCTTTCGGCGCAAAGGACGCCTCGACCATCTGGGTGCTGCAACCCAATGGTAAGATAGCCCCGCGTGCGTTGACGCTTGGGGCGGACGATCAGGAGCGGATCTCCGTTCTGGAGGGCACACTTTCAGAAGGGGACCGAGTCATCACCGGACGCCTGTCCGAGCCGAGCGAGCGCAGTTTTCTGGGGATTAAATTTTGAGAGATCGACAGCAGGCCATGATGATCCGTACCCACAATCTGCACAAAACCCATGGTCGGGGGGGCGGACGGGTTGATGCGCTGCGTGACATCAATATTTCTGTCCGCCGCGGAGAGTTTCTGGCGCTGATGGGGCCGTCAGGATCAGGCAAAAGCAGTCTGATGTCGATCATAGGATTACTGGACACGCCAAGCGCCGGAACACTTGAATTCAACGGCCAGGACGTGACCGGCCTGTCGCGCGATCAGATGTCGGACCTGCGCAACCGCCATATCGGGTATATCTTTCAGTCTTACCATCTGCTGAACCGGCGCACGGCACTTGGGAATGTCGAATTGCCGCTGCTCTATCGCGGTGTGCGACGGCCCGAGCGGCGCAACCGTGCGATGGAGGCACTGGAACAGGTCGGGCTGGCAGATCGGTGCAACGCCTTGCCGCCGGACATGTCAGGTGGCGAGCAGCAGCGCGTTGCCATCGCGCGCGCCTTGGTGGGCGCGCCGGATCTGATCTTTGCGGATGAACCCACCGGGGCGCTTGACAGCAAAACCGGTAAACAGATCCTGTTACTGCTCAATCAGATCCATGACGCGGGCCGCACAGTGGTCCTGGTCACCCATGATCCGTCGATGGCAGCGGGGGCCTCCCGGGTGATCCAACTGGCCGATGGTCAGGTGCACTCGGACCGGTCTGCGATGGTTGCGCCGGGCTGGGTGGCGTAGATGATCGGCTGGGGCGACAATCTGCGTGATGCAGCGGCGTCGGTCCGGGCCAACAGCCTGCGCAGCCTGCTGACGATGCTTGGCATCATCATCGGCACGGCATCGGTGATCGCCATGTTGTCGATAGGGGCCGGTGCGCAGAAACGCGTGGCCGAACAAATCCGGACATTAGGGGCAAATGTCGCGATGGCCTATCCGGATCGCGAAGCGCCGAAATATGTGCGGCCCCGACCGCTGACACTGGGCGATGTTCACGCCATTGACACTTCGGTTCCCGGCGTGATCGCTGCGGCACCGGCGCTACAAGGCAACGGGCCTCTTGTGAACGGCAACCGCAATCGCCGCAGCCGGATCAACGGCACAACGGCGGCTTATTTCCCGATCCGAGACTGGAGAATCGAGACTGGGCGCAATTTTTCCGACCGCGAAATCAGCGGTGCCGGGAAAGTGGCCATTCTGGGTGCCACAGTCGCAACGCAGCTATTCGGCACCGATGATCCGGTCGGGCAAGAGATCCGGGTCCTTAATTCCCCGATGCGCATCATTGGCGTTCTTGCCCGCAAAGGCGCCTCGGGCACGGGCACAGATCAGGATGACATCGTATTTGTGCCCTTTTCCACCGCGGAACTGCACTTGGGGTCTGAAATCAAGGGGATCACGCCGGGTAAGGTCTCGTATATCCTGGCTAAAATTGCCCCTGACCGAAGTCTGGATCAGGCGGTATCGGAAATTGACCTGTTGCTCAGACAACGCCGGGGTCTGACTTCAGATGATCTTACGGATTTCCGGGTCACCAACCCCGCCGCAGCGCTTGCCGCAGAACGAGGATCGACCCGCACCGTCGGCTGGCTACTGGCCGCCATTGCGTCGATATCGCTGGTGGTCGGAGGGATCGGTATCATGAACATCATGCTGGTTTCGATCAACGATGCCACCCGAGAAATCGGCGTGCGCCTGGCGCTTGGGGCGCGCCCGCGCGACATTTCCTGGCTGTTTTTGACCGAGGCGTTCATTCTATGCGGGATTGGCAGCCTGTTCGGGGTGTTTGTCGGCATCATTGTATCGCAGGTAGTTGGTCATCTTGCCGGCTGGCCGGTGCTAATCAGTCCTGAGACACTGATCGCGGCCTTGGGGTTTTCGTGTACAGTTGGCATGGTGTTCGCATACTACCCCTCTCGCAAGGCCGCAAAAATGCATCCCGCCCAGGCATTGAAGCGCTGACGCGCGCACATCAATGTGGCCATTGCTCACTGACATAGAATTTGTGCTTTTCCGCAGCTTATTGCTTCAACCAAGGCGCAGCAATTGGTTCGTTCAAAAATCACCAAACAGCATGACCGGTTTCGGGAATTCTTCTGCATTGTAGAATGCTCACCGCCGCAGGCGCTAAGGTATTCTGCACCAGCGAAGAAGAAAAATCCAAGGTCGGTTTTGTCCGCACAGCTGACGCACGCTAGCGCCTTTGCACGGTTTCGAACAGTCTGCGCAGCGCGTAACTTCGCAGGAGCGATATGCCGGTGAATACCCCGCCCAGCGCCAGGTTCTCGCCGAGGCTCGGGTGAAGGCCGAACCACGGGAACACCACGATCTGCGTTGTGACGGCCAGCGCATAGCCCACAACGAGATTGGTGACGGCTTCGACAAGCGGGCGGCGGGACTGGGTCATGCCGCCAACCTCCTCACCTTAAGCGTGGCGAAACTCTCGCCGGTCTCGGCCAGAACCGCGTCCTCGCCGGCGAAGGATTGCCACCGTTCGATGGCCACATCGACATAGGCCGGGTTCAACTCGATGCCGTAGCAGACGCGCCCCGTGGTTTCCGCTGCGATGAGCGTGGTGCCGGATCCCATGAAGGGCTCATAGACCGGCTGTCCGGGGGCCGATTTGTTCAGGATCGGCCGGCGCATGCACTCCATGGGCTTCTGCGTGCCGTGCACGGTCTCGGCATCCTGATCGCGGCTGGCGATCTGCCACAGCGTCGTTTGCTTGCGATCCCCGGCCCAGTGGCCCTTGCCTCTGGCGCGCACGGCATACCAGCAGGGCTCGTGCTGCCAGTGGTAATCGCCGCGGTTGAGCACCAGCCGGTCCTTGGCCCAGATGATCTGCGACCGGATGGCGAAGCCCGACGCGGTCAGGCTGTCAGAGACGGTCGCAGCGTGCAGCGCGCCATGCCAGACATAGGCAACATCACCCGGAAACAGCGCCCATGCCTCGCGCCAGTCCGCGCGATCATCGTTCATCACCTTGCCGGTGCGTTTGGTCTTCGCCGCGCCCACCTGGTTGCGCCAGCCGGGATCATACGCGACGCCATAGGGCGGATCCGTCACCATCAGCATCGGCGTCACGTCGCCCAGCAGCCGTCCGATCACATCGGCGGACGTGCTGTCGCCGCAGATCAGCCGGTGCGACCCCAGCTGCCACAGATCCCCCACGACCGACACCGGCGTAACCGGAACCTCCGGCACATCCTCCTCGCCCTCGACCGGGCCATCGCCGTCCGGCGCCTCGGGATCGCGCAGCAGCGCATCCAGATCATCTTCCGTGATGCCCGGCAGCGACAGGTCGAAATCCTCGGCCAGCAACCCC
>Ga0306908_1000256_pt1 | contig 21787 bp, 26 predicted proteins | sample AntRauTorcE11899_FD_190430 | JGI IMG/M metagenome (GOLD analysis project Ga0306908, IMG submission 190430) | Saline lake microbial communities from Rauer Islands, Antarctica - Metagenome Torckler E11 #899 (v2) (version 2) | ecosystem: Environmental > Aquatic > Non-marine Saline and Alkaline >... | reverse complement strand
GACGGGCCAAAACATGCTCAGCTCACCGTCACGTCGACACCGTGATCCGACCAACCATTGTGGCCATACCCTCGGTGGTTCGCCGAGAATTCTTCTGGCTGCGTCGCCCCGCTCACGGTCGTCGCACGGCTGGCGATCCGGTGCGTACCTGGTGATAGATCCGCCGCGATCACGAAGGAACGCCACGCAAAAGGCCCAAGATCCGGACCGGTAAAGCGCGCTTCAGACCAGCTGGCTCCGCCGTCCGTCGAGACCTCGATCCGTTCCAACGTTTCCGTGCCTCCGAGCGCTACGCCAGAAATCAACACACGGCCGGTCGATGCGTCCATCAGCGGGTGCGTCACCCAGGACTTCACGCTCATATCGAACATGGAAGGCTGGTCAGGTGCACCGCTCTCGCCGACTTCGCGGACCCGGTAGCCGGACTGCTGGATGTTGGCCTGCGATTCCTCCTCGGTGAACGCCAAGCGCTTGATATGCTTGATATTGTTCACGCCGTAATAGCCCGGAACGACGAGCCGCAAAGGTCCGCCATGCGCGAGCGGAAGAGGCTCGCCATTCAGTTCCCAAGCGAGGATTGCCTGCTGGTGCGAGGCGATCGGAACCGACCGTTCGACCATCACCGTAAGCGGGTCGATGCCGTCGGGAATGTTCTCGCCGCCGGTTCCCGTCATCCACTGCGCACCATCCACGGCACCGCCGAGGGCCTCGACAACGCTGGCCACGGGCACACCGGTCCAGATCACGTTGCCAGCCGCCCCGGTCAGCCATTGCGATCCGCTCGTTTCGTGTTCGAAAAAGCCGCGACCGTTGCCGGAGCATTGCAGAACGCTTGCCACCTGCTCGATATCCATTGCCTTAAGCTCGGCGACGGTCAATGCGCGCGGCTCAGCGACGCCCTCGACCGAGACCTCCCAGGCATCCGCTTCGCCTGCTTCCTCCTCGGTCAGGCTTGGCAGGTTGTTGCGTACAAAAAGCAGGTCGTTCGGCGTGACGACGCTTCCGATTTCGCCGCGCATCGTTTCGAGTGTATTCGCCGAATGCTGGATAAACGCGCCAGGCTCTTTCCATGCCACGTAGTCGGGCAAATCGCCATCCTGGGCAAACGCAGCCCCTGTGCCGGTCCCCAGCAAGGCCCCTGCATAGGCCGTGCCTGCGGCACCCACGAGAAAGTGGCGACGCGGAATTCTTAAATTCTCTTTCATCTGATCCTCCCTGATCGACTTATTTGGTGCCGAACGCATTACCTATTTTGAACAATGTGGCACTTCTTAATAAATCCTATCGTAAAATCATCCCGAGTCTACAGGAAACCCAATGCTGCCGCTGTCTACCGGACGAAGGCATACCCGTTTCCTGGCGTGAACCGGCCTTTCTCTGCCGTCCTCACAAAGCGGTATTGGTGCTCCCGCAGCCAACGCTCACTTGCGTCCCGCTTTTGCCGCCATTCGCCCCCGAGAATGCTACACGATGCACGAATGGCCGGTCTGGTGACGGCGCAGCGTGAGATAGGTAATACCGAGGAGCGACAGGTCAGGGCCGGTAAAGTCAGAACTACAGTCACGGTTCGCAACTTTGCAGCGGCAGCTCCCTGCGCCCTGCCGCCGCTCAGGTCCATCGACGCGCTCCCATTCCTGACGAACACTATCAGGTGACGGCAGTTAGCCTCTTTACAGACGGTCGTTCAAGAAGGTCGTGTCGCGAAGTTGGTAGAAATTTGAATGTGGCGTAATCTCCGGGTGACTCAAACCCACCCAAACGGCGGCTGGCACCGCCATAGGAGATCACGCCATGACCAAGACTACAGACACCAGCACGCTTTCGCTACTGGCATGTGAAGACGGCTTCGACCCGATCGAGGATCGGTTGCGGGCGAATATCCGCAGCACGATCGAGGCGGTTTTCAACGAAGAACTGGACGGCTTTCTGGGCCGGCTGCGCTATGGCCGAGAGCCCGGGGCGGCGAAGGGGTATCGCCACGGCCACCGGGATCGGCAGATCACCGGAACGTTCGGCACCGAGACGATCAGCGTGCCCCGAGCCCGTGTCGAGAACGAGGACGGCAAGGTGCGCGAATGGCGCTCGAAGGCGCTGCCGCGTTACCGGCGGCTGACGAAGACTGCAGAGGCGCTGATCACATCGGTCTACCTTTCCGGCACGAACACGCGGCCTGTGAAGCGCGCGCTGTTTGCGTTGTTCAAGGGGGCTGTCAGCAAGGACGTGGTCAGCCGGGCGTGGCGCAAGGTCAAGACGGACTGGGACGCGTGGTGCGCACGCAGCCTCGAAGATGAAGACATCATCCGGGTGATCCTCGACGGCACGGTCGTCAAGACGCGGATAGACAAGAAGGCCACGAACATCTCGGTTCTGGCGGCCATCGGCGTTCGCCGTGACGGGCAAAAGGTGCTGCTTTCCATCATGAATATGGGCGGCGAGAGCAAGGCGGCGTGGGCCCGTTCGGGCGGCTTACGCGGCCGCATCTGCGGCCACGGTCCCCCCTCACCTCGCCGATCTCGACGCCCGCGGCCTCAAGCGGCCCGAGTTTGTGATCGTCGCGCCTGAGGCGCGCGTCCCGCGCGACGGCGCGCCAGGGCTGGAAGCCGCGCTTGTGCAGCTCTGGGGCAACGACCTGCCGATCCAGCGCTGCACTGTTTACAAGCACCGCAACCTGATCGGCCACGCGCCCAGCCATATGCATGACGAACTCACCGAGGATTATCGTGACATGATCTACGCGTCGCCAATGTCGCTCGGACCATTGGCGCTCCATTGGCGACCGGCAGCCGAGGTCGAGAAGAAGCGCAAGGCCTTCCTTCGCAAGTGGCGGCTGAAATGCAAGGCGGTCGCCGATAGCCTGGAAGAGGCCGGGGATCGGCTCTTCACCTTCACCCGCCTCGACCCGGCGCAATGGAAAGCGGCCCGAACGACCAATGCCATCGAACGACTGAACGAGGAGTTCCGCCGCCGGATCAAGACCCAGACCGTACTGCCCTGCGCAGAAACCGTGCCCATGTTGCTCTGGGCCCTGTTGGCCTCAGGCCAGATCACCATGCGCAAGATCGACGGATGGCAAACCCTGGACAAACCGATCGAACCCATGACCCTTGACCTCGCCGCTTGATCAAGCGCAAATCAAACCGCTCGGAGGACGTCGCCAGAGAATTTCCACCACTTTCGAGACACAACCTGCCAAGTGCACTTGTCCTGACTGCAGCCGTTCGCAGATGGCGGGGTGGTCGGCGGCTACCCGGACTGTCTGGCATTCGCCGCACCCGCACCACCCCACTGTCTCCGCGAGGCCCCCCTGATTGGTGCGATGGAAGGCGAACTCTGATGGAGGCAAGCAACATGTCGCCGACATGCGTGGCCTAGCTGCGGCGCAGGCTGCAAGGGGCGAGCCGCAAAGCTTTCCGATGCAGCACAAGGCGCTGCTTTTCGCCCGCACCGCCACCGTCGAGATCAACCTCGATAACAGGCCTGAGCTCGAGCGCGCCTTGCTCTTCGGGCCATTCTCGCTGGCCTCGTTGCTGATCGACGGACCGGACCGGCTGCCTGACGCCGCTCAAAGAACCCTCGCAGCTGCCGAGGCTTTCGGCCAATTCACCACGACCGACTACACCCCGACGAACGCCCCTTGCGAGACCTTCTGCGCGAGCGTCCGGCAGTCGCCTGAAACCGCGGTTCATCGACCGCAACGGCTCAGAGACATTCGCTCCGATCCGCGATCCGACCAGCAGGGGAGAGCGGAACCTTCAGTCCGGCTCCCCAGCCGCTGACGCAGGACGGGCGCGAGGTGGTCGACGAAGCGGCGCACCTTGGTGGTGACGAGGCGATTGGACCGGTAGACGGGTAGACTGCGTAGATGCCGCTTTCCGGAAGAGCCTCGGCCGCAAGCACCCGAATCAGGCGACCGCCCGCAATCTCGTTGGCCACGGCGCAAATCTGCAACGCCGCGATGCCGATGTCCGTGAGCAAGGCCGAGCGAAGCGCCGCTCTGCTGTTGACGCAAAGCACCGGTGGATAGCGCCTTCGATTTCTAACGCACTTTCCCCATAGGATGGTCCAAGACCTCCGTGGCTTCCCCCTCGGGGATTTTCCAAAGCGGGTCGTTGTCGCGCGAGTGCGAAGCGTTCCGCCGCGACCCGCGTCAGAAAACGTTCACCATTTTCGCCGTCGCTGCCGTCGAAAATTTTACCAGATCTGCTCGGGCCGGCGCGGCGACACGGACATGTTCAATCCGCCTACGGCTCGCAGACGCACTTCTAGCGCGGAGGCGAGGATCTGCGCCTCGGCAAGAGCCTTCAGAAGCCACGTGCTTGCATGGCTGGTCAGCAATCGTGCGCAGAGATCCGCTTCGCCAGCATCCAGAAGCAGAATCGCGCTACGCTGGATGTCGGGCAGTTCGCCAGCAAACTGCGACTCGACGCACCGCCAATGCGACGAGATTTCTGCGAGAAAAGGGTCAGGCCTCTGAAACACCAGATGCATCAGGCGCTTGAAAACGTAAAACGCCGACACGGTGGACTCCGCGCCCTGCGGGATATGCGAGACGGAATCGGGCTGCTTGTCGACGTGCCGCTCGTCCAGGAAACGCGCGCTTTCGCCCGAGGCCAGATAGCGGTGCGCGCCAAATTCCAGCGGCACCTGGGTCTGGCCCAGGAACACCGGCACCAGCGGCGCCGTCACGGGGCCCACGGGCGCGTGCCACATCATCCGCAATTCGGCGTGACGCGGATGGGTCAGCGGCACGACCTGGCCATAACCGGCGGTGTCGCCGGTCAGCCTTTCGGTCGAGTTGGCCCAGAACACATCCGCCAGCGTGACCTTTTCGGGTCGGGCGGCAAGGGCGGTCATCGCGTCCTCGATCCAGGCGACGCCGGCCCAGCGGCCCAGCCCGTCGCCGTAAACGCGATTGACGTCGAAGGCGCCTTCGCCTCGATCGTACCAACCCAGCTCGACCGCCGTGTCGATGAAATGTGGCGGGAAAAGATGGTCAGCGTCAGGCTCGGCCGGGATCGCGCCAATATAGCCGGGCCGCGAGGCGCGAATGCTGTCGGGACCCAGCCGTTCTGCGACCCATAGCCCGCGCCCGCCGGAAAACTGGATGACCACCCAGGCCTCGTCGGGGTCGGCGATCATGTGCGAATTGCCGCCATAGCAGGCATAGCCGTGCCGCGCGATCAGATCGGCGATGATCTCGACACCGTGACGGGCGGTGGTGGCCCGCTCGGTGACGATGCGGGCGAGGTCGGAATAGTTCGGCCCGGTCTGGTCGGCGGGAGTCATGGCGATCAGCTCGGGGCGCGAGGGTGACCAGATGTCGCGCACGGCAACCCCGTGCTCGTTGAGCCCGCCATTGGTCAGCGGCGCGGGCACGCCAAGGTAGTGGCTGTAGCTGACACGCAGATGGCGTGCGGTCTGGTCCGCCTGCGGGATCTGCGAGCGCCGCCCCGGCAGGCCCGCGTGCGACGTCACGCCGACGGTGATCGTGCTGCCCGGCGCGTACGATTGCCGCGGCACAAGCTCCAGCCAATGCGCGGACGGCTCGTCGCCGTAGCCGGCCAGATAGGCGATGCCGTCGGCGGTGTGGTTGCGGCCGATATAGATGCCATAGCTCATGGTTCGGGGGTCCTTGGATGGCGCTCAGGTCGTCCCGGTCGCGGGCCTGCGCGTGGCGGATAGCGGGTGCAGGCAGGTGAAGCGGTGCCCGCCATCGACCTGCGTGACCGGCGGCACCGTCACCCGGCAATCGGCCTGAGCGTAGTGGCAGCGGGTATGGAACTCGCACCCTTTCGGGCGGTGTCGCGGGCTGGGCATTTCGCCCGACAGGGTGATGCGGGCATGGGCCGCGTCGGGATCGGGCTGTGGGTTGGCCGACAACAGCGCCTCGGTATAGGGGTGGCGGGGGGCGTCGAAGATGCGCGCGGTCGGTCCCTGCTCAACGAAGCGGCCCAGATACATGATCGCCATGCGGTCGGTGATGTGGCGCACCACGTTGAGGTTGTGCGTGATGACGAGGATCGCGATGTCGAACCGGCGCTGCAGCTCGGCCATCCTTGGCGACAAGCGGCCGGGTGGCGGCAACGTGCTGACCCGCGCGACCCTCGCCCTGATCCGTGACGATATCGCCATTCTGGCGCCGGATTTCGACGGACCGCTGACCGTCTATGGCGAGCAATCCCGCCTGACGCCCGCGACGCTCGACCGCGAGCGCATCACCTTCAAGCAGACGCCCTACGACGTCAAAGCGCGGGCCTGAGGGGGCATCTGATGAAACTGAAGCAATACCAGACCGATACTCTCTCCGTTCTCCGCCGCTTCTTCGAGCAGGCGCGCATGGCGGGCCCGAAGGGCGCCTATGAGGCGATCACCAAGGAGCCGGACCAGGCCAAGCGGCTCGGCCGATACGGCGGCACCTACACTCCGCTCGTTGAGCTGCCGACCGTTCCCTATGTCTGCCTGCGCCTGCCAACCGGGGGCGGCAAGACGATCCTCGCCGCCCATTCCATTGGCATCGCGCGCGACGCCTGGGTGGAGAAGGAGTATCCGATGGTCCTCTGGCTGGTCCCGTCGAACACCATCCGGCTGCAGACGGCCGAGGCGCTGAAGAACGCTCGCCACCCCTACCGGCAGGCGCTGGACGAGGCCTTCGACGGCCGGGTGCGCGTGTTCGACATCGCCGATTTCACCCATATCCGCCCGCACGACATCCGCGACCATTGCTGTATCGTCGTGGGCACGATCCAGACGCTGCGGGTGTCGAACACCGAGGGCCGCAAGGTCTATTCCCACAATGAGAACATGGAGCCGCACTTCACGGCGCTGCCCAAGACCCTGCCGGGACTGGAAACGCTGGAAGGCGGCGGCGTGAAGTTCTCCTTCGCCAATTTGATGCATGTCCATCGGCCGCTGATGATCGTCGACGAGGCGCACAACGCGGTCACCGGCCTGACGCGCGAGATGCAGGCGCGGGTCAACCCGTCGGCGATCATCGAGTTCACGGCGACGCCGCGGCTCAACTCGAACATCCTGCACAGCGTGGCCGTCGCCATCCCGGCGGTCGACACGGAGATGGTGTAACCTTTCCAAAACTGGCATGTTGAATCCCGAGGAGGGGTTGTGGCGACGTGTTGACGGCACCTTCGCTACGCCTGAAGCCAAAGGAGTTTGAAAAATGAGACTACGCCTTGTGGTTGCCTGCGCCTGTGTATTTGCGCCGCCGGCTATGGCCGAGAACCGTGCCTTTCTGATGGGAACGGAAACCTACGGCGAGGAGGAACTGACCGCAGCCGGCGATATTGCGGGGGCCGCCGAGGCGCTGGAGGCGGCCGGTTTCGAGGTTGTCTCCGGTGTCGATCCGGAGATCGACGCCTTGCGCGAAGATCTGGGCAGCCTGTTGACTATGCCGGCCCCCGAGCGGACCGTCATCCTGCTGACCGGGCGTTTTGCCAATTCCGGCCAATCAAGCTGGTACTTGCCCGGTGAGACCGCGGAGGCCGGTGAGCTGTCGCTGGCCACGCTTGACGGCGAGGCGCTTTCACTGAGCACGGTGATGCAGATCGCCGGCCGGTCCCCCGGCGGGGCGCTCGTGTTGTTGGGCTCCGAGGTCGGTCTGTCTGAAGACACAGGCGATGGCGACGACGCACCTGTCACGATCGGCGCCGGCCTCATGCCGGGCCTCGGCATGGTCGACCCGCCGCAGGGTGTCACGGTGATTTCGGGCGGGATTCCGGAAATTCTGAGTTTCGCCAAAGACATGCTGGTCCAACCGAGTCTGAGCTTGCCGGACATGCTCGACGGCGCAACCGGGCTCGAGGCGCATGGCTTTCTGTCGCCACTGGTAACCTTCCTGCCGCAGGACGATACGGCTCCAGATCCCGACACTTCCGAGGACGCGAATGCTGTGTCCGAGCGCGAGGCCTGGCAAGCCGCGCGGGATGCCGACACCATTATCGCCTACGAGGCCTATCTGACCGAGTATCTCGATGGCGCGTTTGCCGATGAGGCGCGCGCGGCAATCGACACGCTCGCGCGCGATCCTGAGCGAATGGAGGCGGCGCTGGACCTTGGCACCGCCGCGCGCCAGCAAATCCAGCGCAATCTCACCGTCCTTGACTATGACACGCGCGGTGTCGATGGCATCTTCGGTCCCGGATCCCGTAACGCGATCAGTAACTGGCAGGAGGCGAACGGTTTTGAGGCCACCGGATTTGTGACCGCCGAGCAGATCGCCATCCTGAACGAGATGGCGGCAACCCGCCGGGCCGAACTGGAAGAGCAGGAACGCGAACAGGCGCTCGAGCGCGAGCGCGCGGACCGCGCCTATTGGGAGGATATCGGTCGCGGTCAGGACGAAGCCGGGCTGCGGGCCTATCTCGAGCGGTTCCCCGACGGGCAGTTCTCGGATGTCGCAAGCGCGCGCCTGTCCGAGATCGACGCATCGCGTGACCGCGAGGCGTGGCAGCGTGCCCAGAGCGAGGATACCGCAACCGCGTATCGCCGTTATCTGGACGCGCATGAAGACGGTGCCTTTGCCGGTCGTGCGCGCGCCCGCCTTGCTGAAATGGGCGAGGCCGAGGCGCGGGCCGCCGACGAGGCCGCCTGGAACGAGGCGCAGCAGACCGACACTGCCGACGCTTATGCGCAATATCTCGATGCCTTTCCCGAGGGCGCGTTTTCCGAGCGGGCCGCCGGGCGACTGGCCAATCTGACCGAAGACGACGCACCTGATCAGGACACCATCTCGCAGGAGCAGGCACGCGATGCCGAGGCGCAACTGGGACTCAACGCCATAAGCCGCGGCCTGGTCGAGGCGCAGTTGCGGGCGCAGGGTTTCAGCAACGGGCCGGTTGACGGCCAGTTCGACGGCACGACGCGTGAGGCACTGCGTGCCTACCAGGAGGCGCGCGACCTCCCGGTGACTGGCTATGTCGACAGCACCACGCTGAATAGTTTGATCGCCGACGGCCTGCCGCTGTCCCGCTGATCGGGCAGTTCTACCTGCGGCGATCAAAGACGCGGCGGCACCACCGCGGCAAGGTGCCGTCGCTTGACCCTGAGGCATCGCACTCCATTGATCGCCGGGCGATTGCTCGGGATCACATGCCCTGCAGCTGATCGGCTATCCGTGCCATACATCCGTGAAGGGGTTTTCAGTCTACAGCCGATCCTCCATCCAGTTCGCCACGATCAACCCCGGCAACGCGTCGTGCGCCCGCTCAGAATCCCGTGCCAGATCCTGCCGTTTCGGCAGTTTGACCTGCGGGACCAGCAGGAAGATCGGCGCGGTGACCTGGTTGCGCCCCGTCTTGGCGCGTGAGGCCACCGCGGTGCCCCGCGTGTTGATCCGGGCCCGATCCGCGACGAGCAGGCTCGGGCCGCGGCGGCGATAGACGAACCGCAGGCGCAGACCGCGGCGGCGTTCCCATTCGTCGGGGGTGATCTTTCCGCCGCGCAATCCGCGGCCGGCGGCGGGCGTCGGGATCGCGAGCCAGAACCCGGCCTTCGAGCGGATCAGCGGGCCGGTGTCGTGCGCGCCGACGATGGCGGGCGCCTTCGACCAGACCAGCGAGGCTGCGCCGATGCTGGTTGTCCCCTTGGGCCAGGTCTCGGCGCGGATGCTCTTGGCGAGCCGCTGCCCGAGCCCCGCGCCGGTGATCTGGCGCCGCCAGTCGGTCTTGAGCTGCCCGCCGGCCTCACGCATTGCCGTGGTCACCGCGCGCTCGCCCGCCTTGATCTCGGCGGCCATCAACGAAGCGAGGTCGGGCGTGACGTCGAGTTTCAGCTTCATGTCGGCCTCAGATCCACGGTCCAGACGAGCCGCTCGCGGTCGCGGACCGGCTCGCCCTGGATCAGGAAGGCCTCGCCGTCGATCTCGATGCGGTCGCCGGGGCGCGGGGTCGGAACCTCGGCTACGCGCAGATCCACGCGCGTGGTCTCCGACCAGAGGCGCGCGTCGCCGAAGCCCGTGGTCTCGTCCGCCCGGCGGGTCACCACCCGGACGAGGACAGGCGTTCCACCCTCGGGCGTGTAGACGGCCTCGCGGGCGATGTTGTCGTCGGCGAAGAGCGCGTCGAGCGCCATCGCAGCCGCCGTCATCAGGTCCGCCGCGCGCTGCGCAGGACCTGCGGTCGGGTGCAGATCGGCAGCGGGTTGCTCTCGATCTCGAGCCGCACCCATTCGTCGCGGTCCCGGTCCGGGATCATGCGGGCATAGAGCGGCAGGCCGACGGTGTTGACCGTCTCGAAGGTGTCCGCAGGCGCGTAGTAGATCTCGAACAGGCCTTCGACGCCCTCGGGGTAGAAATACGCCTTGTCGGTGGGCACGCCGAAGCCCAGCCCGCCGCGATACCGGCGGAAGGTGATCCCGCCGAAGCTGACCTCCTCGCCCACGCGGCCGCGCAGATCGGCGGCCGCCGCGGTGTTGAGATAGGTCTCGCGCACCTCCTTGTGGGCAACCAGATCGGCGAAGAAGGCCGAGCCGCATTCGGCACGGAGCTGCACCTGGCCGGCGGCGAGCCCGCCCAGAGAATCCTCGACGCTCTCGATCAGCGCCTGGCAACGCTTGCGCAGCGCGCCCGAGGCGGGGGAGGTGTTGTCGAGGTCGAAGTCGACCTCCGTGGCCGGGGTGATGCCGAACTCGGCGTGGTAATCGATCACCGTGGCGCCGTCCCTGGGGTCCTTCACCACGCCCTGGATGCCGTTGAAGAGGTGGAACTCGAACGTGGCCTCGGCGTCGTTGCGCAGGCGGCCCAGCTTGCGGGCGACCTCGGCCTGCACCTGCTGCACCGCGGTTTCCGAGCCGAAGTCGCGGATCGCCTGGATCTCCGAGGCCCAGAGCACGTCCTGCTTCTTGAACTGCCGGCAAACAAACGCCCGCATCTCGCGGCGTTCAGGCGTCTGGCTCTCGTAGGCAGAGCCACGCTCGGAGAACGGGATCAGCGACAGCGTGCCGTCGCGGCTCTCGATCATCACGGTGCGGCTGCGCACACCGCGGGCGCCGAAGAGGTCCGCGCCCGACAGGATGGCGGGCTTGTAGGGGATATTCTCGAGCGCGCGGGTGAGTTCGACGATGGTGAAGGCATCGCCTTCGAAGATGTCCATGGTGGCCATGTTGATGCCTCCTGTCGGTTTCGGATCAGCGGACGATGATGCCCGCGGCGAAGAGCGCGGCGTGGGCGGCGGCGACCTCGGGATCGCTGGGCGTGCCCGCGAAGACGAGATCATGCCGGTTGACGATGGCGGGGCCGCGGACCACCGCCACGGCCGGTGCATCGCCGCCGCTGGCGTCCGCCTTGCCCCAGAGCACGGCGACGGCGGTCTCTGTCCCGTCGGTGGCGTCGGGGTCGTGGGCGGCGTATTTGCCCGAGGCGGTGATCTGACCCAGCACGGTGCCGGGTGAGAGCGTGCCGGACGCAACGGTGACGGTCTCTCGGGTGTAGTCGCGATGGGCTTCCCAGACGAGGAAGCCGCCGGGGTGGGTGGACTCAGAAAGCGTGGTCATGGGAGCCTATCCTTTGAGCTTGAAGGTGCGGGCGATCACGTCGCCCCAGGGACGGGTCGTGGCGCTGCGGCCGGGTTGCGGGTGATGGGGCGTGATCTCCGGCGCGGCCTCGGCCTTCGTGTCCAGCAAGCTGCTGCGCACCGCGTCGAGGCTGGCGTCCTCCTCGAGGAAGCGCCCGGCCATCTGCGGCTGACCCGCGAGGCGGCAGAGATCGACCACGGCCCGGGCATGGGCGATGGCCTCGGCGCGGATGGCGGTGGCGTTCGGAGCCGTGCTGGCGTCTGCCATGGGGCCGTCCGGATCGTCGGCCACGGGCTGCGGCGCGGGATCGGGGACCGACGCGACATCGTTGGCGTCGTCAACGATGTCGGTTTCCGTCTTGGCGTATTCCGGATCTGGGGTCTCGACCGCGTCCACCAGCGCTGGCGGCGCGTTGCGGAACCGGGCGATATCGAAGCGCGCGGCGATGCGCACCGGCTCGGCCAGGCGCGTGGCGAGACCTGCCTCCAGCGCCTCGGCCGCTGTGAGCCAGGTCTCGGCGGCCATCAGCCCGGCGATCTCCTCCTCGGGCCTGCCCGAGCGGGCGGCGTAGCCGCGCAGCATGCCGGCCGCGATCTTGTCCAGCGTCCCGGCCATCTCGCGCATGTCCGCCGCCGTGCCCATGACGAGGCCGGAGGGATCGTGGATCATCAGGAAGGCATTCTCGGGCATGACGATCTCGTCGCCCGCCATCGCGATGTAGCTGGCGGCCGAGGCCGCGATCCCGTCGATCCAGACGGTGACGCTGCCGGCGTGGCGGCTCAGCGCGTTGTGGATCGCGACCGCGTCGAAGACCGAGCCGCCGGGGCTGTTCAGCCGCAGATCGATCGCGGTCTCGTCCGGCAGCGCGCCGAGTTCGGCGAGGAAGCCCTTGGCCGAGACGCCATAGGCGCCGATCTCGTCATAGATCAGCACCTCCGCGCCGCCGTCGCGGGCGCGGATCGTGTACCAGCTGTTCATGATGTCACTCCTGATTGGTGGCGCGGTCGGTCGCGGCCGCATCGATGTCGTCACCGCTGTCATCTGCCGACCCATCGCCCGGATCGGGCCGCGTTGCCGGCGTCGCCCGCGCGCCCTGCGTCTCGCCGGGGCTGGTGCGGTAGCGCAGGCCGAGCCCCTCGGCGCGCGCCGTGTCCGTCGCGTTCTCGCGGTCGACCTCCTCGACATCGTAGCCGGTGGCCTCCACCACCTTGCGCCGCGAGGTGATGCCCGCCTCCATCGCCAGCACCTGCGCCTGGATGTCCTTCAGCGGATCGACCCAGTCCCAGCGGGGCGGGATCCACTGCACCATTTGGGCGACGGCCGGGTCGGGCAGATCCAGCCGGCCTGCCAGCCGCGCCGTTTCCAGCCAGCGCGCCCAGACCGGGCGGCAGAGCTGATGCGCGATCACCCCGTGCTGGAGCTGCTGCACGCGACGCCGGAACTCGACGAGCTCGGCCCTCAAGCTCGAATAGTTGGCCTGGCGCACGTCACCGGTGACCAGGTGATACGGCAGCCCCAGCGAGGCCGAGACGCCGAGCAGCGTGCGGTACTGGAACGCCTCGTAGCTGCTGCCCACATCCGCCGGTGACGAGAACTTCACGTCCTCGCCCGGCAGCAGGACCTGCAGCGTCCCCGGCTCGAGGCTGGCGATGGCCGCGCCGTCGGGGTCGGCCTCCTCCGTGCCTATCATAGGCTCTTCGGGCGCCGTCTTGGTGATGAAGCCCGCGAACATCGCCGCGGTCTTCTTCCGGTCGAGCTCGGCGTCGTCGTACTGGTCCAGCAGGAAAAGCCGCACCATGGCGGGCGCGACATGCGGCAGGCCGCGGATCTGCCCGGCATCGAGCGGGCGATAGACGTGAAGGACGTCAGCCGCCGGCACACGCACCGTCTCCGGCACCGCCACGCGCCGGTCCGTGCTGTCGCCCGGATGGCTGCGGCGGAAGTGATAGGCCACCCGCCTGCCGATGGCGTCGAACTCGATCCCGCAGCGGATGCGGTTGCCGTTGGCTGCCGTCTCGGTCTTCTCGAAGGGCAGCATCTCGGATTGCAGGAGCTGCAGTTGCAGCGGCACGAGCAGACCGTCCTCGGTGCGACGTGGGCGCAGCCGCACGAAACACTCGCCCGCGACGAACATCTCTCGCGCGACCATGGCCTGAAGGCCGTAAAAGTCCGTCAGCCCGTCCGCGTCCGCCTCGTCGGTCCAGGCGAGCCAGAGCCGCTGGACCTGGTCCCGAAGCTCCGCGTCGTCGATCAGCGAAGACGGCTTGATGCCGTCGCCGACGAGATTGGCGGCGAAGGCCTCGCAGGCATTGGCGGCATAGCCGTTGGTGACCACCAGTTCGCGCGCCCGCGCCAGCAGCTTTGGGCCGCCCGAGGCGACGAGCGCGTTGACGTTCTCCAGCGGCGGGTTCCAGCCGCGCAACCGGCGCCGGGACATCGCCCCTTCGAGGCGCGCACGCATGCCCGCAGGGCCGCCGGCGGGCTGGCGGCGGAACCGGTCGAACAGCCCCATGGATCACAGCCCCTTCGTCGACGTCACACGCAGCTGCCGCACGATCCGCCGGCCCTCGGCCGCGGCGATCTCGCGGTCCAGCGCCTCGATGGCGCGGTCGATCTCGACCACGCTGCGATACTCGACGGTCTTGCCGTCATAGCTGACCCGCGCCACGCCGGAGGAGCGCTGCGCCGAGAGCGCGTCGCGGCGGCTGCGCAGGTCGGTAATTGTCGGCATCACGCGCGCCTTCTATGGTTGGGACAAAGCTGCCGCCCGGAGGACCCATGTCGGAGCCCGTCGCCCGTCTGATGATCGAACTCGAGGACATCACCCCGCGTATCTGGCGGCGGGTTGACGTGGCGGCTGCGATCACCCTGTCGACATTGCACGACATCCTTCAGGCCGTGATGCGGTGGGACCATGCGCATCTCTACGAGTTTCGCGTGGGCGACCGCGCCTATGGCGACCCGCTCCCCGGATTGGAGAGCGCGTCCGGCCGGGTCTACAAGGCCAAGGGAACCCGGCTGAATCAGGTGATGGATCGGGGAATCGACCAATTCACCTATGTCTACGATTTCGGTGACGACTGGCGGCACAGCATCCGTGTGGAGCACGTCCGCGACGGTGATCCAGACAAAGATTATCCGGTGTTCGTCGAGGGCGGACGCCGCGCACCGCCCGAAGATGTGGGCGGTCTGCCCGGGTTCATGAACTTCCTCGATGCGATCGCCGACCCGAAACATCCCGAACATGCGTTCTTGCTGGAATGGGTCGGAGGCGCCTTTGACCCTGAGGACATCGACCGCCGGGAGATCGAGTTCGACCTGGCCATGCTCGCCGAGTTCCGGCGCAGGGTGCGTGCCGGCCATCGTAGTCGCGGGGAAAAGAAGGCCCACTGATCACTCCATGTAACTCGAGCGGACGGTCCGCCGCCGCAGCGTGCTCCGCTTGCCAGCGGGCGGTTCGGAGCCCGTCACCCCATTAGGATCGCTCCGCTGTTCGATGCCGAGTTGCGTCTCCAGATCGGCCCAGCGGGCCTCAGACCACCGGTCGGCCCCGGCGATCCACGCGGCGGCCCTGGCGTAGACCCGGCAGTCCAGCGCCTCGTTGCGCTCCCGAAGCTTCTGCCATTCGAGCTTCGTGAAGCCGCGCTTGCCCTTCACCGTGACCAGCTGCTCGGCGGCCAGCTGCTTCAGCCATTCGCTGTCCGCCCAGGACGGCAAATGCACCGTTCCGGGCGGAAACGGTGCACCGGCGGCGATCTCTTCCTCCGCCGGTCGGTCCTGGCGCAGAAAGCGGTAGGTCTCGGCCTTGAAGGTCGAGGTCGCCACGCTCCACAGCCGCGCGCCGCGGCGCAGGCGCTTGCCCGCGACGGTCGCGTCAACATAGGTGGGGCCTGTCACCGGGCTCGACCGATTGAACCCGTCGAGCCCCTTCACGGGTGCCACCTGCGCGAAGCCGACCTGCCGCGCCCAGCCATAGACCGCGCTGGTCTCGTAGCCCGTGTCGATCGCAAGACGCGCGATCGCCAGATGCTCGCCGGAGGCATACGTCCATGTGCGCCCCAGCAGATCCGTGAGCTGCTGCCAGCAGGCCGGATCGCCGGGCCCGCCCTCGATGACGACATGATCGACGAGCCAGCTTTCCAGCCCGCGGCCCCAGGCCCAGACATCGACCTCGATGCGGTCCTTCTGCACGTCGGCGCCGGCGGTCAGGAACAGGCCGCCCGCCGGCACGGTGCCCGGTTTCCATGCCTCGCGGCGATCCGCCAGCCGTTGCCAGTCGGGCGCCTCGCCGCTCTCGACCCATGTCTCGCCGAGGATCGTGTTGCGGAACGCCTTGATCGCCTCGTCCGAGCCTCGGGCCGCCTCCCAGGCGCGCGCGATCCGGTCCCAGCCGAGCCAGCCCACCGGCGAGTAGAGCGCCGAGAGGTGATAGCCGACGGTGCCGGGGTCCTCCGGCTCGGCGGTCGCGCGCCATTCGCCCGCTTCCAGCATCGCCGTCTTGTGGTGCTCCGCGATGGCCCCGTCGCAGCCCTCGCAGAGATACTCCGCCGTCTCCGGCCGCCCCTTCTCCCAGCGCAGCCGGTCGAACTTCAGCCACTGCATTGCGTCGCAATGCGGGCATGGCACGAAGAAGCGGCGCTGGTCGGACGCCTCGAGCTCCCGCTCGATTCGGGAGAGCCCCCGGATCGTCGGCGTCGAGACGAGGAACACCTTGCGCCGGTGGGCAAAGGTCAGCGAGCGCGCCTCGGCCAGCGTCACCGGATCGCCTTCCTCGTCGGCCGAGGCCGGATACGCGTCGACCTCGTCGAGAAAGATATAGCGCGCCGGCGTGGACCGCAGCCCCACCGCCGAGTTCGCCCCGGTCATGATCAGGATGCCGCCCGCGAACTCCTTCGACAGCATGGTGTTGCCCGCATCGCGCGAGCGCGCCGGCTTGATTCGCTCCCGCAGCTCCGGGCTTTCCTCGATCAGCGGGTCGATCCGCTGGCGCGAGTTGCGCTTGGCCAGTTCCACCGTCGGCTGGACCGCAAGCATCGGGCCCGGCGCCTGGTGGATGGCGAACCCGATCCAGTTGTTCCCGGCCTCTGTCGCGCCGACCTGCGCGGCCTTCATGAACACCACCCGCTGCGTGGGATCGCCGGGGCTCAGCCGGTCCATGATCTCGCCCATGTAAGGCGTGCGCACCGTGCGATACTGCCCGGGCTCGGCCGAGGCGCGCGACGACAGCTTGCGGTGCCGGTCGGCCCATTCGGATACCGTCAGGTCCGGGTCGGGCCGCAGCCCTGCGCCCCAGGCACGCAGGATGTCCTGCGCCCCGTCGAAGGCCTGCGCGTCCGCGTCCTCAGCGGAGATCGGGCTGGATCTCGGCGAGGTCGTCGAGCTGGGATCGGACATGTTTCTCCAGAGCCTTCTGCATCGCGGCCGGTTCCACGCCCACATCGGCCGCCATCAGTGCGGCCACCCGGGCGGGCCAGTTGACCCAGACATCGCGCTCCTGCCGCGCCAGCCGGAACACCAGCGCCAGCGCGCGGGCGCGGTCGATCAGCTCGCCTTTCAGCTTTTGCAGCCGGATGCGCCGCTCCTGCGCCTTCAGCACCTCGTTGGCCGTCTTCGCCTGCAGGAAGGTCGTCCCGCCGCCCGTGGCCGGCGCGGCCAGGCCCTGTTCCTTGAGGGTATCGCCCACCGCCGAAACAGCCGCCTCCGGTACGGGCTTGCGCTTCGGCGCGGGCGGCTTGCGGGTTTTCGACGGGTCCGTGCTCTCGGCCCGGCGCGCGTCGCTGGCGTCGGGATCGATGCTCCCATCGGCGTGCAGCACCAGGCGGCCGGCGGCCTTCGCCTTCTGGATCGCCCCGCGCGAGAGGCCGACGCGGGCGGCGTATTGGCGCTCGCTCAGACCCTCCATGCCGCGCTCCGATTATCATTCGAAATCATGTGCTTATTGAGTTGATAAGCCTCTGCGCCGGAGCGAACCTGGATCCAGAAGGACGATGCAACTCAGCACACGGAGCCACCGGATGACCACGCGCCTGAACCCAATCACCACGCCCCGCCACCAGCTCCGCGCCGAGAAGGCGCGCCGCAACAAAGAAGCCGCGCTGAACGCCTTCATCGGCAAGAAAGCCGAGATCGACGAGATGCTCGCCCGGCTACAGGCGCTGAGCGACGACCATTTCAACTGCCACCCCGACGAGGTGGGCTGGGCGATGGTCGGCACCCTTGACCACTACGCCAGCCTCCTCAAGCGCATCACCGACAGCGCCTTCGGCGAGGGCGAGCACGCGGAGTAAGCACCATGGAAACCAGCACCATCCGCATCGCCATCCGCGGCCTGAACGAGCCTTGGGATGCCAGCCGCATCCCCGCCGTTCTCGAGGAGATCGGGGACGCCCTCCGCGAGGAAGCGGACATTTCGGCCCGCCTTACCGCCGACAGCATGACCATCGCCATCGACGTGGCGACGGATCGGCTGCCCGACGCCGCCACGCTCCTGCGAGACCTCGGGCTGATCTGACCTCCGGCCCCGCCGGAACTCCTGCCGCGCCAAGGCGCGGCTCGGGGTCGTAGGAGGGTCGCGACGGTCGCGGCCCCGACCAAGGAGACGACCCCATGACCAAGCTTTCCGATACCCAGCTCGTGATCCTCAGCGCCGCCGCGCAGCGCGAGGACCGCAACGTCCTGCCGCTTCCCGGCTCGCTCCGCGGCGGCGCGGCCGCCAAGGTGGTCGGCGCGCTCCTCTCCCGCGGGCTGATCGCCGAGACCACGACCGACAGCCGGACCAAGGCCGATGCCGCCCTCAACCGCATCTGGCGCAACGACACGGACGGCCGCGCCATCCTCCTGCACATCGCAGATGCGGGCCTCGCCGCCATCGGGATCGAGCCGGAAGGCGGCGACAGAGCGAACACGGGCGCCGACGCGGCGCCGAGCGCGGAGGCCCCGAAGGACGCTCCCGCCGAGGGCGACCCCGCGGCCAAGGCGCGCACACCGCGCGCGGGCACGAAGCAGGCGAAGCTGATCGAGATGCTCCGCGCCGAGGGCGGAGCCACCATCGACGAGATCGTGGCGGCACTCGACTGGCAGGCTCACACCGCTAGGGGCGCCATGTCCGGCGCACTGAAAAAGAAGCTCGGCCTGACCATCACCTCGGAGAAGGTCGAGGGTCGTGGGCGCTGCTATCGCATTCAGGACGCGGACTGATGCCGCGCTTCAGGGTCAAGATCACCCGCGACGTCACCGAAAGCACCTTCGTGTCCGTCGAAGCACTATCCCCTGAGGCGGCGCAAGTCGCCGCCTTCAAGGTTCTGGCCGACATGGAAAACGCCGTCTGGACCCTCGATGAAGGTTCGTGGAATGCGGGCGGTGCATACGTCTCGGAAGTCGCCTCCGAAGAGTGACGCGCGGCGTCACCGCCAAAATTCGAACAGCCGGCGCAGAAGATAGCCGCGCGCCAGCGAGACGCCGACGAAGGCGAGGCCGATGGTCATGTGCTCGGCGAGACCGGTCTCGATCCCGAACAATGGGAACACGACGATCTGCGTGGCGATGGCCAGCACGTAGCCGACGACGACGTTCGTCGCGGCCTCGACCATCGACATGATCCGGCTCTGCTTCATCACAGCCCCTCCGGCAGGCTCTCCAGAAACGCCGTCACGAACTCCGCCGCGAGCGGCGGCACGATCGCATTGCCGTAGCCCCGCAGCAGCCCCATGCGACCGGATATCCTATCAACCAGCGGGAATGTTCCGGGCTCAACGGGCCGCCAGCGGCCATCGCGGCAGAGGAGCCAGTCCGGATCTCGCCAGACGCCGTCCGTCGCATCGGCGCCGGTGGGGTCGTCACCTTCGACCAGTCGACCAGCTTTACCGTCCTGCGGCTCGCATCCGTGTTGCCCGCCGCGTTGTACGCTGCCGTCGCGGGCGAGCCCGCCATCGCCGTCGGCCAGCCCGCCAGCCAGACCTGCCGGCCGAGTAGCGCGTTGATCGGCACCGCCCGGCATTCCGATCCGTCCTTGTGATCCCGCGCTGAGGCCGTTGCCCAGCCCGCCCGGCTCCAGGGCGGCGGCGCCGAAGAACAGCCGCTGGCGGATGTGCGGAGCGCCGATGCCCGCAGCCGGCAGATCGGCCGCCGCGACGGTGTAAGATGCCGCTTCCAGGTCAGAAGCCAGAGCGTCGAACCACGCCCAGCCAGCCGGGCCCTCAGCCGCTGTGCGAGTCGCGCTGCCAACTGGTCCGAGCACTGCCGCGCTCGCGACCTGCTCGCCGAAGACGAACTCCGGGCGGCAGGCTGCGACGAGCCGCAGGAAGGCCGGGGCGAGATGGCGGTCATCGTCCTGTCCCTTGCGCTGCCCGGCCTGGCTGAATGGCTGGCAGGGCGGCGAGCCGGTCCAGACGGACAGATTCTCGGCTATGCCGGCGAGGCGTAGTGCGTAGGGCCAGCCGCCGATTCCGGCGAAGAAATGACACTGCGCGAAGCCGCGCAGGTCGGTGGGCTCCACTTCGAGGATGGACCGCTCGTCCACGTCGCCATCCGGCAGCAGCCCGGCCGCGATCAATTCCCGCAGCCATGCGCAGGCCAAGGGGTCGGCATCGTTGTAGTAGACGGCCATCAGGCAGCGGCATCGGCGCCTGCTGCCGTGGTCTCGCCCAGCCGCTCGGCTTTCACCTGCGCGAAGGTCCGACCGTCGCCATCGAGGATCGCGTCCCTGCCGGTCTCGGCCTGCCAGCGCTCTACGGCGACATCGACGTAAGCCGGGCTGATCTCCATTGCGAAGACGCGCCGGCCGTTGGCCTCACCCGCCATGATCTGCGAGCCCGAGCCAGCGAACGGCTCGTAGCAGAGCCCTCCACGGGCGACGTGCTGGCGCATCGGGATCCCGAAAGCGTCGAGCGGTTTCGGCGTCGGGTGGTCGGGCCGGTCGTCCTTGGCGAAGGACGGCATCTCCCAAGTCGAGGGCAACGTCTGCTCGGCAACCTTCGGCGGGCGGTTCGGTCGGCGCCAGCCCATGAAGCAGGGCTCGTGCTTCCAGAGGTAATGCGACCGGGTGAGAACCCCGCGGTCCTTCACCCAGATGATCTGCTGGTGGACGAAGGCGCCGGCTTTCTCCCAGCAGGCCTCCAGCATCGCCTGCCGGCGCGAGGCGTGCCAGCAGTACCAGGCGGCGTCCTCGGTGATCGCCTCGGCGACGGCGGCCGCTATGAACCCGTCGTAGAGTTCGGCCCCTTGGCTGCTGTCGTCCCAAGTGACGCCGTAGGACTGGCTCCAGTCCTTGTTCCGCGTCGGGTGGTTCGATCCGTCGTAGTCGACGAGATACGGAGGGTCGGTCGCAAACAGCACCGCGCGCTCGCCGTTCATCAGACGGCGGACATCTTCGTGGTTCGTGCTGTCCCCGCAGAGCAGCCGATGATCGCCGAGGATCCACAGGTCGCCTGTCCGCGAGGCCGGATTGCGCGGTGGCTCGGGGATGGTCAGCGGAGGCACGGAGCCCCCGGCGCTACCTTCTTCTCCGCCGCCCACGTCCGTATCGAAGGCCAGCAGCTTGTCGAGTTCGCCGTCGGAAAAGCCGACCAGCGACAGGTCGTAGTCGTCGGCCAGCAGCTCGTTCAGTTCCGCCGACAGCAGCGCCTCGTCCCATGTTCCGAGTTCGGTCAATTTATTGTCGGCCAAACGATAGGCCCGGCGCTGCGCCTCGGTCAGGTGCCCGAGCACGATCACCGGCGCCTCGGTCAGCCCAAGTTGCGTCGCGGCCAGCACCCGCCCGTGGCCGGCGATCAGCTCGCCGTCCTCGCCCACGAGGCACGGCACGGTCCAGCCGAACTCGGCCATGCTGGCAGCGAGCTTCGCGACCTGGTCGGGCCCGTGCTGCTTCGCGTTCTTCGCGTAAGGCTGCAGGCGCGCGAGCGGCCAGTGCTCGATCCGCTCCGGGGCGAAGCTCAGCGTCATGCGTATTCCTGTCTATGGCATTGGGGCCGAAGGGATTGGACTCCCCCACGGGTGGACTCCGCGGTGGGGGCCACCGGCTTCCGGCTGGACTCCGAAGTCCGCGGGGTATCCACCCCGCGCGGCCGGTCAGGTCTTTGAAATCACGAAGCTTTCAGGGTGTCGTAGCTGGATGCTGGACACCGGTGGCTTCCCAAAAAATCGGCCCTGTCGCTGGCGACATTTTGCGCCACGCCCGCCAGCATACGTTTCGGCCCGGAAAGGAACCGTAAAACAATGACTTGGTGGCCTGGACCCCGGCTGGACCCTGCGCCGGACCCCGGGAAGC